>Ga0114993_10007400_pt1 | contig 10156 bp, 8 predicted proteins | sample ArcticOcean_MG_C_FD_87042 | JGI IMG/M metagenome (GOLD analysis project Ga0114993, IMG submission 87042) | Marine microbial communities from western Arctic Ocean - ArcticOcean_MG_CB2_150 | ecosystem: Environmental > Aquatic > Marine > Oceanic | place: Arctic Ocean: Canada Basin | collected...
GATTGAGGTCCGGCCTGCGATTGGGCGCGCGGCCGGAAACGAGGTCATAAATTTCCGTGAACACCCGCCCCAAGCCGCCAATGAAAACCGGGCGGCGGGGCAGCCGGTCGGCCTGCATTTCCAGCGCGAGCAGGGCCAGGATTTCCTGCGTGCGCCCGAGCGCAAAGACCGGCAGTAGCACACTGCCGGGGCCATCGAGTGCGCCGTTGATGGTGGCAACGAGCCGGGCAACTTCCGCCTCGCGCGACCAGCCGCCCGGCGTGGGCGTGGTGCCGCGCGTGGTTTCCATTAAAAGCACGGGCGCGCGGACATCGTCAAAACGCGCTCCGCCCATCAAGGTCTGGGCAGCGAAACAGATGTCGCCAGTGTAAAACAGCGACTCTTTCCGGCCGCGAATGAGGATGCCCGCGGAGCCGAGCGTGTGGCCGGCGTCAAAAAATTCCAGCGTCGGCAGAGAGCCTTCCCCCGGGCCGTCGGCTACCGCCCACGCCACCTCGCGCCGGTATTTAAAGCCTTGGAACAAGTGCGCCAGCTCGTCCACCTCGCGATGATGAAAGAGCGGATATTCCGCGATTCCCAGCTCGGCGCGTTGGCTTTTCATCACGTTAACCGAATTGTGCAACACACGCTCGACGATGAAATAGCTCGGCTCGGTCATCAGCACTCGCGCGCGCGGAAAATACCTAAGCGCGACCGGCAGCGAGCCGCAGTGATCGTGGTGGCAGTGCGAAAGCGCGATGGCGTCCACCTCAAGGTTTGCCACTTGGTCGTACAACGGCAGCGCTGCGCGGCCTTCGTGGCGCGGGTGCATGCCGGCATCGAGCAGGATTCGGTGGCCATCGATCTCCACCAGCCAAGCGCTGGCACCGATGTCGTCGCCGGGGTTGAGGTTGGTGATGCGCATGCTGTCCGCTTGGCCCGTCACTTTTTCTTCGGTGCCGGGATGCGTTTGCGCGCCTGCTCAAGGATGATTTTCATCGACTTGGCTTCGCGATACCCGAGGGGCGGTTTAAACAGCTTGGCCTCGGGCGGCACGCGCTTCACGTTCATCAGCCGCAGCCGCATGGTGTATTTTCCCTCTGGCACCTCGAACTGAACGGGGAACCATTTCATTGCCGCCGCCCGCCAAACGCGCGCCTCCACGGGCTTGCCGTTGGCGGGGGTCAAAGTCATGCGTTTGCGGGTGCAGTTGAGACCGAGGATTTTTTCGACGCCATCAGCTGAGGCCACGAGTTTGGGCTTTGCCTTTAAAATAGCCGCGTCATTTTTCGGCACCGGCATGTCGTGATACCAGCGCAGCGTTGGGTAAGCCAAGCGCAGCGTGTTGGCGCGGGGCAACAGGCAGAAGTAGGTGCGCGCCAGCCCGAGCTGCTGCATGGCCTTGAGCGTCTCGGGCATGAGTTCACGGCTGGTCACCTTGGCCAGATCCATCGCCAGCCGCATCATGCCTTCGCGGTACGCAAAACCGATTTCCGATCGCACGGCCACCGTGCCGTTGGCGTCCACCAGCACCAGCACCGCCTTGGCCGTGAAGCCTTTTTCACCATCCAGCAACCGCGCCACCACCGCCAACGCGCCCGTGCTCGGCGCGCCCGCTGGCTCCGGTGCCGCCACGGCGACTCCCGAGGTCAGTGAAAAAAACATGGCCCATAAAAAGCGCATCGCGGAAAGCTACCGCACCGTAGCCTTCTCCGCCACGCAAAAGCGCTGCTCCCTTTCGCATTGCGCCCGGCGGCAAATTCCCCTATGTCTGCCGCGACATGGGAGATTTATCCGGTAAAAAAGGCGTGGTTTTTGGCGTGGCCAACAAGCGTTCAATCGCGTGGGCTATCGCCAAGGCGTGGCACGAGGCGGGCGCTGAGCTGGCTTTCACTTATCAGGGCGAGCGGCTCAAGGATAACGTGGAGCAGCTGGCCGCCACCTTTGGCGAGGACGCGCTGATCACCGAGTGCGACGTCACGCGGGATGACCACATCGACCGCGTGTTTAATGAGGTGGGCGAAAAGTTTGGCGGCTCGCTCGATTTGCTGCTGCACTCCGTGGCGTTCGCGCCCAAGGAAGCGCTCGAGGGCGACTTTGTTTCCACCAGCCGCGAGGCTTTCCATGTTGCCCACGACGTCAGCGCCTACTCGCTCGTGGCGCTGGCGCGCGGGGCCGCGCCGTTGATGACCGAGGGCGGCAGCATCGTTGGCATGAGCTATTACGGCGCGGAAAAAGTTGTCCCACACTACAACGTGATGGGCGTTGCCAAGGCGGCGCTCGAGGCCAGCACGCGCTATCTCGCCTATGATCTTGGCCCGAAAAAAATCCGGGTCAACTGCATCAGCGCCGGCCCCATGAACACCCTCGCCGCTCGCGGCATCGGCGGCTTTGGCGGCATGCTCAAGCACCATGCCGAGCACGCGCCCTTGAAGAGGAACGTCGAACCCGCCGAGCTGGGCAGCACGGGCGTTTTCCTCGCGAGTGACGGCGCGGCCGCCATCACCGGCCAAGTTCTTTACGTCGACTGCGGCTACCAGATCATGGGCATGTAGGCGGTCACCCCAGCGCCTTCTTCAATACCCCGAGAAATTTCTCCACGTCCGCGGCCGTGTTGTATCCGTGCATGGCCATGCGCAGTCGGCCGGCGTGGTGCATGATGTGCACCTCGGCGGCTTCCATCGCCTCGTGGATGGACGCGGTGTCCTCGTGCAGGAAGGCGAGGATGCCGCTGGCGTTTCCCTTCCTCTGCGAGTTCATGGGGGACAGGCCCAGCTCGCGCAGGCCGGCCTCCATCCGGTGCACCAGCGGATCCGCATGGGCCGCGATGTTGGCAATGCCCACCTGCTCGAGGTAGCGGAGCGAGGCGTTTAGCGCGTACAATGAGATGAAGTTGGGCATGCCTACCGAGAAACTCGCCGCGCCATTCTTGGATACCGCGCGTTCAAACCGGTCCGGCTCGAAGGCGTTTTGCAGGTGGTACCAGCCGCCGGCCTTGGTGGTCACCTCGGACGCGCGCAGGTGCGGGATGCCCACGACGCAGCCGCCGTGGATGCCCAGTGTCCACTTGTGCGTGCTGGAGATGAGGCAGTCAGCCCCAACGCAGTCCAGCTCAATGCGCCCCAGCGCTTGAGTGATGTCCACCGACACCAGCGCGTTGGGCGCGAATTCGCGCACGGATTTAATGAAAGGCGCCCAGTCCAGCCGGTGGCCGTTGAAAAAGCTCACCAGCGAAACCTGCGCCAGCCGCGTGCGCGAGTTGAGAAGCGGCTTTAAATCATCCGTCCGCAGCGCGCCGTCCCGGGCCCGCCACAGCCGCACCTTGGGCGGCGTGGCGGCGTTCAGCCAGGGCGTGGCGCCGGCGGGGAAATCCAGGTCTGTGATGACCACCTCGTCCTCGGGCTTCAGGTCAAGCGCGCCGGCCAGCAGGTTGTAGGCCTCCGAGCTGCAGGAGCAGAAGGACACCTCCCCCGGTTCCAGGCCGGTCAGCCGCGCGGAGATTTCGCGGCACGCCTCAAGTGTGGCGAAGTGTGCCTTGCGCCCGCGCATGCCGTCGTTCTTGTCGCGGCAATACTGCTCGATGGCCTCGTGAACGCACTGTGGCGGGATGCTCTCGGCCGCGGTGTTGAGATAGGTAATCCGCGACAGGGCGGGGAAAACGCGCCGGCGTTCGTCATCGGTGAGCATGGGGGAGGGGGTACCACTGGCGCGGCCGGCTTGCGAGTCCTAAAACTGCGCGCCGTTATTTTGTAAGCAGGGCGGCGGCCAGATGCTCGTAGGCCACGGCCCCGGCCTCGAGGTCTTTTAATAAAATGTGCTCGTCCTTCGTGTGGGCTTGGGCGATGTCCCCGGGGCCGAGGACGATGGTGGGGATGTCGCGGGCAGCAAGCTTGCTGCCGTCGCAGCCGAAGGGGACCACCTGCGTTTCCGCATCATCGAGCACGCTGCATGCGGTTTGGACCAAGTGATGTTCAGCCGCGGTCTCAAAGCTGGGGCTGAAATGATCGGGCTCATCGAAAACCAGTTTCACGTCGCCAAGGCCGTCGCATTGGGCGCGGACGTGCTGTTCCATTTCCTCCAGAGTGTTGCGCCAGTCCTGGCCGGGCACGGTGCGAATATCGATGGCGATGGTGCAGCGCTCGGGCACGATATTGATGCCGCTGCCGCCGTCGATGAGCCCGATGCTGCCGGTGCTGGGCCCGAAGCCATCGCTCGCGAATCGCGCCAGGCCATGCTCGAAAAAATCCGCCATGGCGGGGATGGCGCGGGCCATGCCGACGATGGCGTTGGCGCCGTTTTGCGGCTCGCTGCTGTGCGCGGCGCGGCCCTCGGTGTGGATGGTGAACCGGCAACTGCCCTTGCAGCCGCGCACCACCTTCATCGCCGTTGGCTCGCCGACCACGGCAAAATCCCACGGCTCATTGTCATCGATCAGAGATAGAATTCCACGGTATTTATATTCCTCATCGACGACACAACCGACGGTCAGCGTGCCCCGCCAGTCGTCCCGCTCGCGCAGTCGCAGCAGTGTGGCGAGCATGGCGGCCAGCGGTCCTTTCATGTCAGTGGCACCTCGGCCCCAGAGACGGTCTTCACGGATTTCTCCGCCGCAGGGGTCAATGGTCATGCCGGCGAGGCTGACGGTGTCGGTGTGTCCGTTGAATAGCAGGTGTGGCCCGTCGCCGTGGCGAATGGTGAAGCAGAGGTTGTCGCGATTTTCCAGGCAGGGTTGGCGGACCGGCTCGAGGCCCTGTTCGCGGCCCCAGTTTTCCAGCCAGTCAACCACGCGGCATTCGCCGGGACTGTCGGCGTCGTAGGCGGGATTGACGCTGGGGATGCGGACGAGTGCCTGGGCAATGTCGGTCGTTCTCATGCGTGAGTCTTGCGCAAAGGGGCGGGGGCACGGAGGAAAAAATTGCGGCATCGCTTCTGTCCGGCGAGGCATTCAACGAAAGATCAGAAATAAACTCGCCAGCAGCACCACCAGAATGATGAGAATGAGCAAGCTGTTGCGCGTGGATACGAGCAGGTCGTTGGTGTGGTCGAACTTGTCCAGGAGGCGGCGCTCAAAGTCAGTGGCCTCGCCTTTCTCGTCGCGCTTGGCGGCATGGACACCGTCGGGAGAGAAGACGAGCTGGTACACCGCGAAGAGCAACACGACGCCCAGGACGATGAGGAAAATGGTGTCGTCCTCCATCTGGGCCAGCAGGGTCAAAGTCACCCGGCGACTTTATGTGGTTGGCACGCGGCTGGAAAACGAAATAATCCGCGTGTGGACGAAGTTAAACCATTGACACCGCCCGACGTGCACCATTGGGAAGCAGCCCAAGGCTGGACGGGGTTGCGCAACGCGAAGGAGGCTTATGCCGAGCTGGAGAAAATCCAGCCCGATTTTCAGGCCCATCCGTTCGTGCGCTCGGCGTGGCTGGACGCTTGGATTCTAGGCGGCGAATGGGACAAGGCTCGCGGCATGGCGCGCAAGCTGGTGGAGGAATTTCCAGATGAGCCGGGATTTTGGCTGCATCTCGCTTACGCCACTCGTCGCGCCGAGAGCGGCGGCATGGAACTTGCGCTGGATGTGTTGAACGGCGTGATGAGTCAATTCCCTCAGGAATGGATGATCCCATACAACATGGCCTGTTACCTTTGCCAACTGGAACGACTGGACGAAGCCAAGCCAAAGCTGTCAGTGGCCCTCGTGATCGGCGGCTCGGCAATCCGCACCTCGGCCCTCGCCGACGAAGATTTAAAACCACTCTGGCCTTGGGTCAAGAAACGGAGCTAGCACCGGGCTTCATTTCAAAGACCGCAAATAATCCACCAGGTCCGCCGCCTCTTGGGTGGTCAGGTTTTGTGTGATGCCAATGGGCATGGCGGAGAGAGGGCTGGGGCGGTTGGATTTAATCCGGGAGACGGGAATACGGTGTTCCTTCAGCGTGATGTCTCGGAGAACAATTTCCTTGGCCGTGGGCCGACTGATAAAGCCGGCAAGTGATTGGCCATCTTTTAACTCAACTATGCGCAGGACATAGTCGGGGTGAAGATTCCTCGATGGATGGAGGATTTGATCCAGGATCAGGGCGCGATTGTATTTGCGGCCGAGGCCGGAAAGGTCTGGCCCAAACTCGCGCCCCTGCCCCTCGGCGCGATGGCAGTTGATGCAGAGAATCACGGCCCGGCGAAAGATCGCCCGTCCACGTTTCACATCCCCCGGCAACGCGAGAATTTCAGCCGGGTTGGGCGAGAGGCCAAGCCGCCGGCCGTTGTTCGGCCGTTCTTGAAAACGCAAAAACAAATCGCGGACAAGGGAGCTCTCGTTTCTGGCCGCCTCGGCGATGGCGGCGCGGATATGGTTTTGGCCCAGGTTTTTACCAGTGATGGCATCGGCCAACAGCAATGCGCTCTCGGGTCGAGCGAGCAGTTTTTCAATTGCGCCAATTTTACCAGCCCTAAACTCCTTTAACGCCTTGGCGCTTGTGACGGCCGTGGGCGCAAGGCCGTCGTGGGGCAGGTTGGCGATCCACTGGCGGATGAGGGCGAGGCCTTTTTCGTCGACTACCTGCGAGCCGAAGTGCGGCATGCGGCCGGGGCCGAGCTTGGCCATTCGGTGATAGAGCACGGAGCGGTGGGGATCGCCGGCCGCCACGACGAAGGGTTGCTTGATGCCGAGGTCGCCTTGAGTCGGCTTCTCGTTCACGAGCTTGGTTTGGTCCAGGCTAAACTCAATCCGGGTCTGGAACACCGCCGTGCCGCCGCCGCCGCGGGTGTGGCAGTGCGTGCAGTTCACATGTAGATAAGCGCGCGCGCGGGCATCGAGGCCCGCCTTGGCATCGTGCGGGCTGGTGATGGCGGGGCGCTTCCCGGGCAGCGGTTTTTCAAAAAGCTCATTTCCCGCCAACTGATTCAGTTGCTTGCCGGTGTTGAGTTGTGTGAGGTTGAAACTCCAGATGTTGCCGGTGCGGTTGTTGTGGCAGAGCATGCATTCGGTGCGGCTGGCGTGATGCCAAACCTGCCGGCGCAGGCCGCCGGGCGCGCGCGTGTCCTTCACTTTGAATACCGAGTCGCTGCCTTCATCGGGCGCGAGCACGGCATCGGTTTGTGCGTCATTCCAAAGATAGTTCACCGCGTGCCACTGGTCGTTGTGACGATGGAGAATTTGCGTCTCAATGCGGCGGGTGCTGGCGGACTTGCCCGTCTCCATTTCCAGCGAGAGCGTCTTGGCGATGACCGCGCCATCGGGAAAGCTCCACGCGCCTTTTTGGTAACCCTTGTAGCCGTCGGTCTTGTCGTAAATGCCGAGCTTCGTTTTTCCCGGCAGGGCGACCAGCCGCTGGGCGCGGGCGTGGTCGTGCCAAGCCTCGGCGTTGATGGCGTACGGCTGCACGCCGGGCGCGGGCGCGAGTTTTTTGACATCGGCGAACAGGCCCGTCTCGCTGAGCTTTTTTGGGAATGGCTGCGGATTAGCGGCGGCGAGATTTTCCGCGAGGCGATAAATGGGTCCGAGATGGTCGACCACGTACAGCTCGCCCTTCGCGTCGGGGCAAAAAGTGATAATGCTGATGGTCGTGTCGGTCAGTTCGCGGTGCCAGTTTTCGCGCTCGCGCAGGCCCCAGATTTTGCCGGTGATGTAGTCGCCGTAAACGTACGCGCCCGCCAAGCCCTTGAGCCGTTGGCCGTGATAGACAAACCCGCCGGTGATGCTGCCCGCCTCGCTGTGCGGATGCTCCGCGCTCGGTGCGAGGATGGGCGTGGGCCCGCGCGGGTCGTTAGGCTTCACGGGCTGGCTTCCCTCGGTGACGCTCCAGCCGTAGTTGCCGCCGCTGCGCACCTTGAAAATCATCTCCATCTTTTCCCAGCCCACATCGCCCAGCCACAACTCGCCGGTCTTTTTGTCAAAACTCATCCGCCATGGATTGCGGAAGCCGTACGCCCAAACCTCCGGTCGCGCGTTTTTAATTTTCACAAACGGGTTGTCCGGCGGCACGCGATACGCCTTGCCGCCCGCAGCGTGGTCCACGTCAATACGCAGCACCGACGACAAAAGGTCGCTGATGTCCTGCCCCGTGTTCAGCCCGTCCGGCGGGCTCGGCGACGCAGCGTCGCCCGTGGAAATGTACAGGAACCCATCCGGTCCGAACTGCAGGCTGCACCCGTTGTGCCCGCCGGATTGCCAGGTGATGATGATTTTTTCGGACGCGGGGTCGATGGTCGGTGTCTGCGTGTCGCGTACCGTGAACCGCGACACGCGGGTGCCGTTGGGCTGATTGCCCCCGGTGATATAGCAAACGAAAACAAAGCGGTTCTTTTTAAACTCCGGATGAAACACCAGTCCGTACGCGCGGTTCGCCTTGGCCGTGCTGGCGAGGTCGATCATCAGCTCCGGCTTCGCGGTCTTTTGGTCATCGGCAAACGCAAACACCTTCCCGCCCAGCTCCAGCACCGCGAATTTTTTCAGCACCGGCGACCACACCATCTCCACCGGGTTTTTGAATGTGAGACTGGGGAACGCTCGTTCGAGCTGGTAGGGCTCCGGGGGCCCGGGCAGCCCGTTGATGCGTGAGGTCGTCCACGGCACCCGCGCGGCGTGGAGCGAAAGGGAGGCGGCGAGCGCAAGGAAAAGCAGGGGATGCATGCGGGAAATCGTGAAGGCAAAATGCAAAAGTCGAAAGCCAAAACCACAGCTCAAAAGGCAAAAGTGGCTGGGGTGGCACGTTGATGGAAACTTTTGACCTTTGCGTTGTGGCTTTGACTTTCTCCTTTTGACTTTCTACTTTCCTTCCTCCATGAGTGACCAGCAGATCAACATCGCCATCGTCGGCCTCGGGTTTGGGGCGGAATTTATCCCCATTCACCAGGCACATCCCAACGCCAACCTTGTCGCCGTGTGCCGGCGCAATGAGGCGGAAATGAACACTGTGGCCGATCAATTCGGCATTGAGAAACGCTACACCGATTACGATGAGCTGCTCAAGGACCCGGAGATTGATGCGGTACACATCAACTCGCCCATTGTCGATCATGCCGCGCAATCGCTCAAAGCCCTGCGAGCGGGCAAGCACGTGATGTGCACCGTGCCGATGGCAACGACGATTGAGGAATGCGAGGCGCTCTGCCAAGCCGTCGAGGAAACCGGCCTCAAATACATGATGGCCGAGACGGTGGTTTACAGCCGCGAGTTTCTATTTATTAAACAACTTTATGATACCGGCGAATTGGGCAAGCTGCAGTACCTCGCCGCAAGCCATCCGCAGGACATGGACGGCTGGCCGAGCTACTGGGAGGCGATGATCCCCATGCATTACGCAACGCACGTGGTTAGCCCTTGCCTCGGCATGGTAGATGGCCTCGCCGAGTATGTGAGCTGTTTTGGCAGCGGCACGGTGCGGGATGACATTGCGCAAAAGAGTGGCAGCACGTTCGCCGTGGAGAGCTGCCACATAAAAATCAAAGACAGCGATTTGTCGGCGCACATCTGGCGTTTCCTGTACGACGTCGCGCGGCAGTACCGCGAGAGCATCGACGTGTACGGCACCAAGAAAAGTTTCGAGTGGACGCTGACGGAAAACGACCCGCACATCCTGCACGTGGCCAAGCGGCCGGAGGCGGAGATTCCCGAGCGCGTGGAGGTGCCCGACTTTGCGCATCTGCTGCCTGAGCCCATCCAAAAGTTCACGCAAACCATCGAGGACGCTGACCACCTTTCCTTCGTGCAGGGCGGCGGCCATGGCGGCAGTCACCCGCACATGGTGAACGAATTCCTCAGCGCACTGGTCGAGAACCGGGACCCGTGGCCCAACGCCAAGACCGCCGCCAACTGGACCGCCGTCGGCATCTGTGCCCACCAAAGCGCCGAGCAAGGCGGTGCTCGCGTCGACCTGCCAGCATTCACGTTATAGCCACATTTATTATGAAAATCATATTCGCATTAATCTCGCTGAGTCTTTGCCTGTTCTCTTGGGGCGCGAAAAAGTCGACGGCCGATTCCTGGCCGGGCTGGCTGGGGCCGGAGCGCAATGGGTGGGTCAAAGGATTTCAACCACCGAAGCAATGGCCGGCGAAGTTGAAGCGGGTTTGGCAGGCCAAGGTGGGGGCGGGATATGGATCGCCGCTGGTCGCTGATGGGCGCGTTTATCAGCACGCGCGCCAAGGGGAGGATGAAGTGGTTTGGTGCCTCGAC
>Ga0114993_10007401_pt1 | contig 10155 bp, 11 predicted proteins | sample ArcticOcean_MG_C_FD_87042 | JGI IMG/M metagenome (GOLD analysis project Ga0114993, IMG submission 87042) | Marine microbial communities from western Arctic Ocean - ArcticOcean_MG_CB2_150 | ecosystem: Environmental > Aquatic > Marine > Oceanic | place: Arctic Ocean: Canada Basin | collected...
AAAGAACAGATGTCGGTTGCACGGGGGACTGGGCACCGGACCACGGTCCCTAGAGTGCAAGGCAAAAAATTCGTTCCATCAAACACTGCATCCTTCAAATCGAAACTCTTAAAGTCAACTCTCGGTGGTCGCCGGCCCTCTCAACAAACTATGTCGTTTGATTAATAAACGCAGAAACTGGTGTACGACATCGTTGGTATCGCGCCGCCGCAACCAAATATAGTCCCACTAATCCAATCGGCTTTCGCGTTCTTTCTTTTCTAGGAACAATGCCACAAAATTTAAAGTCGGAAGAGGATCTAACTTCCGTAGAACTTAGTTACCCGCTCCGTTCATCTAGTCACTCGTTTCTAAAGGGGGATGGGATTGTTAGTCTTTGGGAGAGACTATAAGGTGTTGTTCCAGTTTTGAGGCATCTGCATGGTTCGCGTCCTATCGAGGCTGTTGCGGAAAGTAGCCTGGGGAATGCGCTGGCCTCTGGTTTTCTTCGGCGGTTATCTCCTCAACTTCATTTTCGACGTCCAGTTCGCCACTGGATTCGTTGCTGGCTGGTTAGCCAGGCATGGCTTTGACGGGGTCTCAAATTTGCTGTTCAGCTTGTTATATTAAAAGCCGGTCCCGAATAGCCCCTTCAGTTAGTCATCGCCCATGATGCGCAACGGAACCAAGTTTTTCCGGTTCGGTGGTTTCAGAGAAAGTTGTCTTAAGTGTCCCGGCAGAGGGCGGGGCGGTTGTCCACCCCGCCTACGCGGTGTACGCTGAGGAACTTTCGCGTCAAGCATTTTCGGAAAGTGGGCGATGGACGAACCGCCGATCGGCGATCTGCACTTCTTGACCGGCCGACTGCGTGGCGAAGGGCGGAGCGCGGAAGAGGGCCTTGAGGAGCTCCTGAAGCGGATCGCCGTACTCAATCCGCGGGTCAACGCGTTGCGCGAGATCATGGGCGACAGTGCCCGGCGCGAGGCGTGTCGGGTCGACCGGCTGATCCAAACGGGCCGCGACCCGGGGCCGCTTGCGGGGGTGCCGGTCGCGGTCAAAGAGATTATCGACACCACGCCTGCAGTCTGTTCCGCCGGCTTCGAATTTTTGTCGGACTACCGCCCGGAACGCGATGCGCCGGTGGTCCGGCGGCTGCGTCGGGCAGGTGCAATTATCATCGGGGTCGCGATCAGCGATCCGGGCGCGTTCGGAGTTCGGACGGCCGCGACCCACCACCCCCAGGCCGCGGGCCGGACCGTCGGTGGTTCGAGCGGCGGCTCCGGCGCGGCGCTGGCCGCCGGATTTTGCGCGGCGGCGCTCGGCACAGATACCGGCGGTAGTATTCGGATACCGGCCGCATGCTGCGCCATAGCTGGGCTGAAGCCGACCCGTGGCCGGGTGCCGACCGTGGGCGTCCGGCCGTTGGTCTGGTCACTCGACCATGTTGGCCCGATGGCACGATCGGTCGCCGACCTAACCGCAATGCAGCGGGTCCTCGATAGCCGATTTCGCCACACCCGGAAGGCCGGATCGACAGCCGTCGTGATCGGTCACGACCCCCGTTACTATCGGGATGCCGAGACCCTGGTGGTCCGGGGCATGGAGAATGCGTTGCGCGCGTGCCGTACGCTCGGCGCCGAAGTTCGCGAGGTTACGCTGCCCGACCCAGAGGAGATGCAGAACGTCCATTTGGTGATTTTTTGCGCCGAATCGGCCGCCTATTATCACACAGCGTTTCCCGACCAACGGCATAGCTATCCGGAGGCGGCAGGCTTGTTGATCGAACTAGCCAACCGGCATACCGGCCATCAATACGTCCATGCAATGCGCCAGAGGGCCGACATCACCCGACGTGTAGATGCTTTATTCGATAGCGTCGACGTGTTGCTGGCGCCGACGACGCCGGTGCTGCCGCCGGCCCACGACGCCGAAACCGTCGAACTGAACGGCAAAGCGATAGATTTCACGTCGGCGATGATCCTCTATACATGTTTGTTCGACCACACCGGCAATCCGGTCGTTGCGATGCCGTCGGCGTACTACGGCCCGGGTATCGCTTCGAGCATCCAGGTTATCGGGCCGACTGACCGGGACGGCGACGTCCTCGCGTTCGCAGAACGGCTCGAAGCGGCGCTCGACCTAGAGATCGACTACGAGGTTCGCCTTTGATGCTCGCTTGCGGCCTGCGGGCCATGAACCGGAGTTTCTCCCAAGCACGGAGTCCAAGCAATGACCAGCACCCAGGTGGGCACACATGGACTGACCGAGCGCGCCATTGTTGAGGACAACCTGGCACTTCTCAAGCATCAACCGGTGTCAGGCTGGTGTCCGCTTATCCCCTACCTTCGAGTGTTATAATAGCAACCGATAACAGTCCGAGTTTGACCCATATCGAGTATCGCACGCCGACTATCATCTCTGTTTACATGTCCGCCACAGTCACCGACTGTTGCCCGGTGCTACTTGCCTGCATTACTTTAGATATCACCCCAGATGCCGCCTATGATTGGCTTTATGAACGGCGGCGGAAGTATCCGGCGTCACTGACTGTATGAGAAACAGCGCCTGCAAGCCGACCTCCTTGCCAATGAATACCGCTTTGCCGTGCTCTACCGGATCACCTTGGCCGATGGCAGTGATATAGATCTGTGGTGGGCCCGCGTTGCGCTGGTGTTGAAGGAGCCATGAAAGACCGAGGTCAGGAACGATCGCCAACTCCTGCGATACCTCGCGCCCTGATACTCCTCTAACTTGCGAGGCCGGAACTGAAAAAACGACCATCCGCGAGGACGACCATTTCCCCTTTTAGGGCAGGATCCTTAGAGTGAAGGCGCGCGGGTGTGCCAGTCGGTGGCGCTTTCATACGCCTGGGCGATCCTCAATATCCGCGCCTCGCCGAAGGGACGACCGATGATCTGAAAGGACAGGGGTAGGCCGCTGCTGGAAAAACCGCAAGGCACCGCGACCGATGGCAAACCAGTCACGTTGGCGGGCGCTGACAGTCGAACGAATGCCGGCGTTACCGGCTCCTCGTTGCCGCCGCCCCAGTCGATCACCTCCTGATCTCGGCGGGTGGCGGGTGCGGCGACCGACGGCGCGATCACGGCATCCACCTCCGTGTATAATGTCTGCCAGGCATCCTTCATCTGCTGACGCACGCGCAGCGCAGTGATGTAGTCCGTGGCCGATATCAGTTCGCCGGCCTCAAGGAAAACGCGCACGTCCTCTCCATACAGATCGGCCCGCTCACGCAGCATACCCCGATGGTAGGCGCTGGCTTCCGGCATACAGAGGCCAAATTCGACTCCCATGATCTGATCGGCGTAGGGAATATCAACCTCCTTTAATACAGCGCCTAGTGATTCCAGCTTGCTGATTGCTACCTGCACTGCCTTGTTGACCTCAATATCGACGAGGTCGAAGAAATAGTTGCGCGGCACACCGATACGCAAACCCTTCACGCCCGCGTCCAGGGCCGAAAGGTAATCATCTACTGTTTCGTTGGCGCTACCCGGATCTCGAGGATCGTAACCTGCCAGCCACTTCAACGTGATCGCGGCGTCCCGGACGGTCCGGGTTAGCGGTCCGACATGATCCAGCGACCAGCTGAGCGAGGCGACACCGAAGCGGCTCACTCGGCCAAAGGTCGGCTTTAGACCGATGGTGCCACAGACCGCAGCGGGAATACGGATCGAGCCGCCAGTGTCAGAGCCCATGGCCATGAAGCAGCCGCGTGATGCTACGGTCGCGCCAGAGCCGCCACTGGACCCGCCTGGTATATGTTCCGCATTCCAGGGATTGCCGGTTGTTGGCGTGGTAATGCCAAAAGCAAATTCATGGGTATGGGTCTTGCCTACTATGGTGGCGCCGGCGGCCTTCAAGCGGGCTGTACACGCAGAATCCTGTTCCGCCAGATGGTCGTGTCGCACTTTTGAGCTGCAAGTTGTTGGCAACCCCTCCATGTCGTACAGGTCCTTCAAGGCAACAGGCACGCCGTGTAATTCGCCGCGATAACGGCCGGTGACAATCTCGGCTTCGGCCTCGCGGGCGGCCGTCAGCGCGTGATCTGCGTTGAGCCGAACATAGGCATTTAGAACGCCTTCCGTCGCCTCGATGCGGGCCAGCGCGGCTTCAGTCAGCTCTACGGGCGAAATTTCCTTCTTGCGGATTTTTTCCGCCACTCCGGTGAGAGAGAGATTGAGCATGTCATGCATCACCGGCCCTCCCACTTGGCTCGATAAGCGAAGGCCGGTGCTGTATCGCCCAGTTCAACGCTATCCAGAGAAGCCAGAATTTGGTAAATTCCATCCATGGTTTTGGCCACAAGCTGTCTGCGGTTCTCCGGAAGATCCAGACGCGCGGCCTTTGCCAGCGTCTCTATTTCTTCTTTGGTTACAGGAATGCGGTTCATGTTTCTCAATCTTTCCAGCGATTTGTCAAATTTGAACTCTATCTCGCGATACTAGGCGCGGGAGCCTCTCGTACCAAATAAATGATAATGAATTTTAACAGACCCGTTGCCGGCAAGGGCGTGCCGAATTCCAAATCCTACCGCCTAGTCAGGTTTGTTCCTGATGCTGCAGACGGCCCCTATCGCTGGGAAATGGGTACCAATGAACGTTCGCAATATCCCAGGCGCTGGCGCAGGATGTGCTAAAGTAGGAGCCATCCTTATCATCCAAACTACCGCTTGAAGCATCAACGCTAAGCGGCCTAACATCAATCCAAGACGAGCTAGATTCTCCGTTACGAAACAAGTTCAACAGTCCCGAATGTTTTTTATGACGAATAACTCTACGGTGTCAGGTAGCGCAAAAAATTAGGGTTTTCAGGAAGCTCGCCAGAGGCGCCATACATTACGACTTGACCCCGATCCATCACGTACGCGTGACTAGAGATCCTAAGTGCTAGATCAACATGCTGCTCAACGATTACCACACTGATCTGGGTAGTCATCTCCTCTAATCGCTCCGCAATTTCCTCTACAACACCGATCCAAACTCCCTCTGTCGGTTCATCAAGCAACAGGACTCGTGGATTTGATAGCAAGGCTCGGCCTATCCCAAGCATCTTGCGCTCCCCGCCGCTCAATGTGCCAGCGATTTGGGACATACGTTCCCCGATCTTAGGAAAAAGTTCTACAACCCGGTCGATGCCCGATTTATCAGAATTTCTAAGGCCTCCTACGAGTAAATTCTCGCGGACAGATAAGCTACCGAACACCGCCTGTTCTTGTGGCACATAACCGATTCCTTGGCGAATTCGCTGATGCGTGGGGGTTTTTGTAACATCGGATCCATCTAATACCAATCGGCCGCGCGCTGGAGTCAATTCGCCAATAATACTTTTCATCAAGGTTGTCTTGCCGGCACCATTTAAACCCAATATCGCGATGCCACCCGTGCGCGGTGCAACCAGAGATGCATCAAATAATGCCTGGCTAGTGCCATAATAAGTGCACAGGCCTTCAACCTCTAGTATCGGATCTTCAGACACGGGTGAGATAAACCTCCTTGACGCGTTCGCTATTCTCTATTTGTTTGGGAGTGCCGCTATCTAGCACCTGACCCTGATCAAGTACGGTAATCACGTCCGAAAGGTCCTTGATGAATTCTAAGTCATGCTCAACGATCAACATCGAGCAGCGCTCCTTAATGGGTCGCAACAATTCCCCAGTGAGGCGTCGCTCCTCTGGGCTCATACCTGCCGTCGGCTCGTCAAGTAAAAGCAGCCTTGGGCCTGGAGCCAACGCCATCGCGATCTCCAGCCATTGCTGCTCACCATGCGATAAAACGCCAGCCAAGTCATCGGCCCGTGCTTCTATACGGAACTCAGTCAGGGTCTCCATTACTTTTGAATCCAATCTCTCACGGGATTGAGAGCCCGCCAAACGTAATAAAGGTTGTGTGGCTTGTAGACTCAAAAGAATGTTGTCATAAACGCTCAACTGATTGAACACGCTGGTAATCTGAAATTTCAGGCTCATGCCATTGCGCGCCCTATCAGCTGGCGACGTTTTTTTTATGTCTTTGCCTTCAAACTCAAGAATTCCCTCTTCAGGATACTCAGCACCTGCAATACATTTTAGAAGCGTGGATTTTCCGGAACCGTTTGGCCCTATCAGGCCATGGAATTGCTGGCCCTCAATGTTTAAATTCACTTTATCCAAGGCCTTCAACTGACCATAGGATTTGCATACACTTTTAACTTCTAGCAACGCCATCAGTCGCCTCGTGTATCCGACTTTCTGTCGACCCCAGGCCGTCCAAAAGTGCCTATTCGTTCCCGTTCAGAGACAAGCAAGCCAACCAAGCCTGTAGGCCGGAACATAATTACAAGCAACAACAGGAATCCCAGGATAATTATCCAATAATCCCGCAAATAATCGATCAGGATTATCGTCGCGAACTCGATCCCCGATACACCAATAATTGGACCGATCAACGTAGAAACACCGCCAAACAACCCGTAAAGAATGGCCTGTGTTGATGTTAGCGGTCCCATTAAGGCCGGCCAGACAAAACCTTCATGGAAGGCATAAAGGCCGCCACCTAATCCCGCTATAGCACCGCTCAACGCAAAAACCAACGCCCTGGTCAACTGCACTCTATAGCCGAGAAAAGCGATACGCTCCTCTCGCTCACGAATTCCCGCCAATACCAATCCAAATTGTGACCGGACCAAGAACCGGCAACCAATATAAACTATGAGAAGAAACCCCAAGGCCAAGTAATAGAAACCGAACCCCTCGTACAACGGCATGTCACCAATTGTCATTGCCTTGGACACTGAAACGCCGTTTTGTCCACCAAGATAGTACCAGGCACGAGCTAAACGCTCTGCGGCATAGGAGCCCGTCAACGTTCCAAAGGCGATAAATATTATGCTCGGTGTCTTGCTGCCAGATAACAAAAACGCACCCAAGAGCGCAGCTAAAATTAGTCCGACCAATGTTCCCATCGGTACGATTATGAAGACGGATGAAATGCCCAAATCACGAGACATCACAGCCACGACATATCCTGAACCACCGAAAAATAAAGCCTGACCAAAACTCATCAAACCGGCATAGCCCCAGGCAAGATCAAAGCTTAAGGCCAAAAAGCTGAGGAGCATCACCTTAGTTGTAAAAACGACCCAAAAGAACGAGTCATCTTCACCCCATATCAAAACCAATACCAAGGGCATTAGGGCGAATAGCACAAGCACCAAAATCTCAATGGTCAGCAGACGGCTATGGCGACCGCTTGTGCCCGGACGAGCTGCAGCAACTCTATTAAGGATGGTCATTTAATCAGGTATAAAGTCTGGCGAGGGTCTTGGCCGCGTGGTCGAAACGATCACGCGGCCAGGAATTTCTCTATCCACACTCCTTTGGATGTACCTGTTCGGCCTTATCAAGAATTTCGTATTTTCCGTCTTTGGCTACTGCGATGTACATGTTCATCTGGGTATGATACGTGCCCGGCACGATACTGGCTGGGCCACCCGGACCATTAGCAATTTTCGCATGGTCCATTGCTGCTGACACGCTTTCGCGGTCTACGTTACCAGCTTCCTTAACTGCTGTTTCCCAAAGTTTGATCCCACGGTACATTCCTGTCGACGCGCTACCGGCAGTGAACAGAACATTGTCCTTGTGCGCATGCTTCTTTTGATACGTTGCTTGAAGCTCTGCGCTAAACGGGTCTTCAATATTCTGGAAATAATCCAGACAACTCGCCAACCCTTCCATCTCTGCTGCAGTATTAAAATTAAGACAGTTTTCATCATAGTAGACACAAGATAGACGTCCGCCTCTAGCTGAAAAACCGGCCTCATAAAGCTGCTTAATAAAAGGCGCCAACCCCGGAGGTATGACAGTATTGAATACAACGTCAGCCTTCTCATCCATGATCTTTTTAACAGAAGCACCATATTCAACTTGGTCAAGAGGGAAGTATTCCTCATATACGACCTCACCACCATTATTTTCGACTGACTTCCGAGCATATTCATTCAGAACACGTGGCCAAACATAGTTTGCAGACGGAAATGCGAAGCGTTTACCGCCGTTGGCTATAAGCCAAGGAATTAAGTCATCGCACTGCTGAGCTGGCGTTGGTCCAGTGCAGAAGAGATGAGGTGTGCACTCGCGACCTTCGTAGAGCTGTGGATAAATGTAAAGCGTACGCCCTCGCCCAACGATAACGTCCTTAATGGCGTTACGCATAGAGCTGGTAATTCCCCCAAGAACTACATCAACACGATTTCGTTGCACCAATTTGCGCACGACACCAACTGCGATTTGCTCATTCGAGGCTGTATCTTCAAGATACATCTCCAATGGGCGTCCCAAAATGCCACCATCAGCATTGATTTGGTCAATAGCTATCTTGGCAATTCTGGAATTAGGAATGCCTGCAAATGAAATTGGTCCAGTCAAGTCCGTCGCTATGCCAACCTTGATTGGGCCCGCCGCGTGCGCCCATTTGGCTGGGAAAACCCAGCTCCCTACACCAGTTGCGACGGCACCTGCCATCCAAGCAGCATTTTGCAAAAATCCCCGGCGGGTTAGTTGCACATTTGATTGGTAATTATTTATTAAATTAGTCACAACTTATCTCCTCCATTTTGATACAAGGCCGGTTGGCCTAAACTTAACAAGTACTATCGCGATAACGAAGACTAAGACATCAGCTAGGATCGGGTTCAACACATAAGGCAACCCAGAAGCCATTGAGCCGATGATAGCTCCACCTAAAGCGGGTCCTTCGAAAGTGCCTATGCCACCCAGCATGACTGCCAAAAAACCTTGAATCAAAAACTTCAATCCCATGTCGGCACTGAACATTAGTAATGGCGCCATAAGCGCACCAGCTAGCCCAGCCAACGCCGCACCAAAACCAAAGGTCACAGCATAAATCTGTGAGGTTGATATCCCCGATGCTCGCGCCAGTTCAGGGTTCTCCAAAGACGCGCGAACGCGAAGGCCGAAGTTAGTCCGGTTCACAAGTAAGTAGGACCCAAGGAGCACCAATAACGATATAACGAGAACAGCGATCCGCCATTCCGCGATACTTATATTCCCCACGACAACCAGACCGTCCATCGGGGCAGGCACACGTAAATACATTCCATCAATTAAGCTCCGAACCGTTTCCCTAATAATGACCGCAAGAGCATAAGTGCCCAACATTGCTGCAATTGGAGCCGCATAAAACCGATGAATCACGGTTCGCTCTAAAATCATGCCGACAATTCCCACTACGATGGGCGCAGCAACAATTCCGAACCAAAGTGGGAGACCCCACACAGAAAATAGATAAAGAGTATACCCGCCCAAAAGCATGAATTCCCCATGGGCGAAGTTGAATATACCCATCATACTGGCAATCACACCCAGGCCGAGAACCACCAATACCATGACGGAAGTCCAACTGAGAATACTAAAAAGTACTTGGAAAGTGCCTTCCATGTGTCAGGAATGTCCTCATTATTTATTTTCTTGAAACGGTTGGGGATTGCTTGAAGCCGTTATCTTTGTTGTGATCTTAGAATACCTCTGTATAAGTTAGCAACAGCGATCTTTGCACCACGGCCCAAGGACCCTGGCGCCTGTTTCGATGACCGGATTAGTTCGCCGGCCGCACCGGCAGCCCTGGATCAGAGGGCATGGCTCCGGGAGCGGGGCCATGGACTGGTTCTTGAATCTACTCGTGGCACGTTCCGCTCGGGCTCTACTATTTCCAAGGTAGATGGATATAGGATCCATTTAAAGACTGATAGTGCAGACGAGGTCTGGCTGATTTATCACGAGAAGAACGATGCGCCAGTCACGCTCCTGAGTGGAGAATCTATTGGTTCGGGCCCCAGTATAAAATGCCCCGACGGCGCACAAAAAGGCGTCAAATTTGACATCAAAGCAGCTTTTGTAACGTTCGGGGTTCGAATGCAGCACCGGGGACGGGTCTCCCGGAATATTATGTTTTCGGGGTTGAGTGATATCGGCCTAGCTTTGGCAGACGAACATCAATCAGGCTGAAATAGCGAACCACGGAGGCTGATGAAACGAGTGGAAATTGGTGATTTTTTGCACCTAAGATTAAAGGGCTGCATAATCCAAGTGCAAGCAACGTCGGCTGCGCGCCCACGCAACCACTTATGTCGCACTGTTACACTTGCCTAATAATGGTA
>Ga0114993_10007402_pt1 | contig 10155 bp, 9 predicted proteins | sample ArcticOcean_MG_C_FD_87042 | JGI IMG/M metagenome (GOLD analysis project Ga0114993, IMG submission 87042) | Marine microbial communities from western Arctic Ocean - ArcticOcean_MG_CB2_150 | ecosystem: Environmental > Aquatic > Marine > Oceanic | place: Arctic Ocean: Canada Basin | collected...
ATTTCTCCACTCTTGGGGTTCATGACTATCACTGATCCGCTTTCACCACGCATGGCTTCAGTTGCAACTTTCTGGAGGCGTATATCAAGGTTTAAAGTGATATCTTGCCCGGGAACTGATGCGACAGATTTTCCTAATACCTGAATCTCCCTGCCCATATGATCAACTTCTGCCTGTCTCCCACCATCGAGACCGATCATGTAATCATTTCCCAGAAGTTCAATTCCGGAATGACCTACGATTTGGCTGGAACTACGCTTTTCTTCAGGCAGTTCTTTCCAGTCTTCTTGAACAATTCCGACATAACCAATCAAATGCGCCGCCAGGTTATTGTAAGGATAAAATCTACGTGGTTGAACTACGATTGTTACTCCGGGGAAATCATCCTGAAATGTTTCCAGATACATGGCTTTTTCATATTCCAGATCATCTACTAGAATAATCGGTTTAAACTGTGCTAAATCATGGTTAGCTTTTATTTTTTCATTCATTTCAGCAAAGGAGAGGTTGAGCGCTTGCGACACTTTCCCTAAAGTACTTTCCAAATCTGGTGTGTCTTCTCTGATCAACTGCAGTTGATAAGCAGGTCGGTTTTCAGCGAGAATAGCCCCGTTTCTGTCATAAATAATTCCACGTAAAGCCGGTTCCGGAACAAGACGGACACGGTTGCCCTGAGAAAAATCTGCGTATTTTTGACCTTCCGAAATTTGCAAGTACCAGAGACGGGACGCAAGCAAAGAAAAAATCAGGATTACTATACCGCCCAAAATTATCAGGCGAATCCGAATCCGGTCAAGTTCTTCAAACTCCAAAGTATCCAGTTTCACGCAACATCCCTCAGGAAAAGTTTTTCTCCCCAAATTACAAATTGAAGAATTATAGGTGTCATTAATCCCTGCAGAAACGCAACTGGAAGAGTTGAATTCAGCAGATTGGTGGATAGTTCAACTCCTGGTTCGAACATGTCTATAATTAAGAGAGAAATCCAACCTTCAAAAATAGACATACTGAAGACAGCGAGACTAACTGCCAAAAAAGTATTTGCATAAAATAATTTACTCACCTGAATGATTAGTAGTAATGTCAGAAAAAATGATGTTCCGTAAAGTCCTATAATTCCATGTGACAGCGCGTCCATCATCAGACCGGCCAGCATGCCGAGGAACACAATTAGCAGCTTTGAATGACGGAATGTCAGGATTAGCATGAACATCAGTAACCAGTTAATTTTTAACCCTCCGAGTTGAACATAATTGTTGAAAACTATGCTCAGCCAGACACCAATCAACATCAAACCCAAAGCAAGCAGAAATAAACGCATCATTCAATAAACAAGTGAGAATCAGTTTTAGAAGGGACGATGACAAACACTTCTTCAATTTGGTTAAAATCTACGGCACTGTCCAAAATTGCTGTTTTAAACAATTCATGCTTTTGACGACGAATTTCTTTAACCCAGCCTATGAGCAATCCTTTAGGATATAGTCCGCCAAGTCCACTGGAAATCACACGGTCACCAATTTTGATATTTGCATGCTGATTTATTTGCCGCATTTCCAGACCTTTGTGTGTTCCATAAATCAGCCCCCGAATGCGGTTACGTTGAATCAATGAGGAAACACGGCTGCGACGATCTGTTATTAATTGTACTGAAGACTGAAACGGAGAGACAGACTGAATACGCCCCACCAATCCCTCTTTGCGTAGAACAATGTAGTTGCGTTGTACCAATTGATTGCTGCCGCGGTTAATCAAACTAATATCGTGGTTATTGTCCGCAGATTCTCCAATAATTTCCGCAAATATTTTATCAGTGATTTTTTTACGGGCAAAGAGTAGTTGATTCCTCAAACGGAGAAACTGGACAGAATTCTCAATGTGTTGATTCATCTTCTCCTCAATATCAAGGAGTTGCTGCCGGAGAAGCTTATTTTCCTCGTTTACATCGATCAATGATATGTAAGAATTCCAGAGATTTTTGAAAGTCGATGCAACTGAGTTTACAGATGCCTGCAGGGGGTAGGTAAGAGTTTGTACAACCGACTGAAAACGTGATGTCCCTTCATTGGTATGTGATTCCGACATCAGCATAAACAGAACGATGAAGGTAGCAATGATGAGAAACTGTAAACGGAATGTGCTGATAAATTTGAACATTAGTTTATTGACGAGAGTCTTTTGTCAGTTGAATACTGACGATTTGCCAAATATCAATTTCAGACAATTTCTCTGAGTAGGACGACCGGTTTCAACATGTAGCCTGCCTGATTGATTTCCTCGAGAGCTTTTTGAACTAGGCCTTCTTTACAGTTCTGGAGAGTCAAAGTGAAAATCACAGTTTCTTCACCTTCTTTCCCAATTCGGTGATACTGCGGTAATTGCTCGAGGGCATAAATATTGATAGAAAGCCGTTCAAATATCTTCCCGTAGTGACCAAATATTCCTGGATGGTCCCGAACTTCAAAACGTAGAGTGTGGCGAAAACTTATTTCATCCATCGATTCTATTGCTAACTTTCTGGAAGCAGGAGGAGGCGGAAATGGTTCAGGATGGCTTTGAACTTTGTTCAGGTCAGAAACAATCGCCGAGGCCGTCGGGAGGCTGCCGGCACCTTTGCCGATGAGTGTGATGTCTTCCGCAAATTTACCTGTGAGAGTAATTGCGTTTGTTGAACCGGCGATTTTTGCGAGGATGTCATCTTTTTTAATCATGAGGGGCAAAACATAAACCTCAACTCCTTGATCACTAAGTCGTAGATTTGCGATTAATTTAATCCTTCGTCCCATTCGTTCAGCATATTCAAAATCCGCCAGTTCCAAATGATCTATACCCTCCAAAGATATTTGCTCAGGTGCAAACCATTGTCCGGTGATTAAATAAGTTAGAATTGTCAGTTTGTAACGTGCATCAATCCCTTTAATATCGTTGGTGGGATCCTGTTCTGCAAATCCTAAATCTTGTGCCTGCGAAAGAGCCTGCTCAAAAGAAAGGTCATTGCTTTCCATTTCACTAAGAATGTAGTTTGTCGTTCCATTCAGAATAGCCTTGATTCCCTGAATATCCTGTACATGCAAATAATCTTTCAGTAACCGCAAAACAGGAATCGCTCCTGCTACAGCAGCTTCGAAGAGCAAGTGACGTTCGTTTTTCTGTGCTACTGCCATTAGTTCAGCACCGTGTACCGCAATTAAATCTTTATTGGCAGTAATCACATGTTTACCGTTTTGCAAAGCATTGATGATCAGTTCACGGGCAAATCCGCTACCGCCTATTGTCTCGACTATCACATCAACTTCGGGATCCTCAAGCAGCTTTTCCGGGCTTTCGTAAAACAATTCCGGGTTTTTTTCAAACCACGATCGGACAAATTGTCCCTGAGTATCACGCTCCAGAATCCCTGCTAGCTTTATTTTTGCGTCTGGATGTTCACTGTGCTGTGCTAAAACATGCGCGACACCACTGCCGATTGTGCCGAATCCGGCAATAGCTACATTTAAGACTGACATTTGTTTAACTATGTTGATTGTTGATGAAGATTAGACTCCTGAAGAAATTTCCGCGATTGCATCCATTTCCACAGCAACACCTTTTGGTAAAGCACTTACTTCTACACATGCACGTGCAGGTTTTGCAGCATCGAAGTATTCAGAGTATATTTCATTTAATTCATTAAATTGTGCTAAATTTTTCATGTAAATTGTCACTTTCAGCACATTTTCTAAAGCTGAACCTCCTGCTTCTAGGATTATTTTCAGATTCAGAAGGACTCTATGGCATTGTTCGGCAAATGAACTCAGCACCAGTTCTCCATTTTCAGGGTCAAGGGCAATTTGCCCTGAAACGAAGAGCATGTTTCCGCAGCGAACTGCCTGTGAGTATGGTCCTACCGGAGCGGGCGCCTTTGATGTATTAACAATAGATCGTGACATTTTTCTGCTTTATTAAAAGTTTTATTGACTGATTTTTCTTTTGAGGAACTGATACCACTGCAGGCGTTCAAAAATGCTTTGATCCATTGCAAACCAGTCAGCACATCCCATCGTCGCGGCTTCGTCTAGCAATTGCGGAGACTTGATGTTACCGTTAATTATCAATGGTATGTCAGTATATTTGGCGCTCCATTGACACAGCGGTTCTTTGTTTTCAAAGCACTTGTTCATTGCATGCACTGCTAGAGGATGGAAAAAATCAACTCCTGCGTTTTCCAGCAGTATTAACATGCTTTTAAGATCTTTAGGTTTAAATCCGTCTTCAATTTTGTCAAAAATAGAAAAGTAGTAACTAATTGGTATTTTTACTGATTCACGATTCTTGATGGCACTCACAACTTCCATTGCCAATTGCATACGTGTTTCAATCTTCGCAGAACCATATTCGTCCGCGCGGGAGTTAAGTTTGACACAACAACATTGATCCAGCAGTTGCTGTTCGGTACCGTTTATTTCGATGAAATCCATCCCGACTTCTTCCGCACGTTCAGCTGCATGAACATAATTCAAGATAATCTCTTCAACATCACCTTTATCAAACTCACGGCTGACGTCAAAATCACGTCCAAAGTTCAAAACTGATGGGCCGACCGGTTGTTCACCGCAGGCACTTTCAGAAGTCAGTGCGCCTGCATGACTGATACGGATTCCGATAGCGGCTCCTTCTTTTTTAACACCGCGGGCCAGGCTTTCCAGTCCTTCAAGATGTTCTTCTTCTGAGATTCCTAACTGGTTTACGTGGCTCCGTCCCTGCTTTGTCACATAGGCTGATTCAACAATGATTGTGCCGACTCCCTGACGCGCTAAGGTACGGTAATGTTTAATGAGTTTAGGCGTTACCTTGCCGTCTACATCTGCGTGATCGTCAACAGTTGGTGGAGCAAGGATACGGTTCCGGAACTGTACTCCATTTTTTTTAAAAGGCAGGAACATTGACTCAACCTTAGACTGAGCCGTTTTTGCCGGTGCTACTTTTGTTTTAGTTACGGTAGGCATTGTTGATTTTGTGTGTTATATGTTGAATTATTGTCGTTGTGATTTTTCTTCCAAGCCGGATTGACCAAAACGTTTTTCAAATTCTTTTGAGATGTCTTCCAGTGTCAGTCCCTGATCTACCAGTAGGACGAGCAGGTGAAACCAGAGGTCAGTGATTTCATGAATCTGCTCGTCCCTGTTTTTGTTTTTTGCTGCGATGATAACTTCAGCGGATTCTTCACCTATTTTTTTCAAAATAGAATCAGTACCTTTAGTCATCAAAGAAGCGACATATGATTCCTCAGGCGAACTTTGTTTGCGTTCCCTGATAACTTCGTAAACCTGCTCGAACATTGCAGCAGAAATTCCACTCTTCATTTTTGTAAGCCTCTTTGATTTTTAAGTCCAAGAGTTTCTATTTTCTTACGTAAGGTATTTCTGTTTATACCTAATATTTTTGCTGATTTTTGCTGGTTCCACTTTGTTTTTTCCAGCAGCAATCTCAATAGAGGCCGCTCCAGTTGAGGTAGCACGTCCGCCATCAGGGAATCTTTGCCTAACTCAACCGCATCTCTTACCAGTATTTCCAGTTTGCGTTCAGCAAGATCTTCCAGAGTTTCCTCTGAGTCTGCTAAGGGCAGACTTTTGAACAGGTTTTTTGGTAAAGAGTCCAAGGTAATTGTACCGGTGACATTGGTGATCATCAAGCTCTTGACCGTATTTTCCAACTCACGAATATTTCCCGGCCAGCCGAAACGAGCCAGCACATTTAACGCATCAGGCGCAACTGCTTTACGCCCAACTGCCATTTCCTTACTGCCTTTTTGCAAGAAATGATCAACAAGTACAGGAATATCTTCCCTACGTTCACGTAAAGGCGCAATTTCGATAGGAAACACATTCAACCTGTAATAAAGATCTTTCCGGAACTGAGATTTGTTAATCAAATTTTCCAAATTCTGGTGTGTAGCAGCAATCACACGCATATCAGTTGTGATCAGTTCGTGCCCGCCCAGTCGTTCAAATTGTTTTTCCTGAAGAACTCTCAGCAACTTACTTTGCAGTCTCATCGGCATATCACCGATCTCGTCCAGAAACAAAGTTCCTTGACTCGCGAGTTCAAACTTACCACGCTTACGTTCGGTTGCACCGGTAAAAGCACCTTTTTCGTGACCAAACAATTCTGATTCCATCAGTTCTGATGGTATCGCCGCGCAGTTAATTGCAACAAAAGGCTGGCTGTCACGTAAAGAGTGCTGGTGAATGGAACGTGCAATCAGTTCCTTACCGGTTCCGCTTTCACCTTGTATGAGAACTGTCAAATCTGTTGCCGCTACACGTCCAATTGCCTTATAGAGATCACGCATGACTTTGCTTTGTCCTGTCAGCAAATCGTTTGCAACTTTAACTTTTTTGAGTCCGTTACTTTCCGAAGTGAGTAGCGGTACTCTCAGTGCGCTTTTTACCAGTTCTTCAATTTCATCAATATTGAAAGGTTTCGCCACATAATCAAATGCACCCGCTTTCATAGCTTCAACCGTGTTGTACATCGTACTCTGTCCAGTCATTACGATGGTCAACAGGTACGGGTACTCCTGCAAAATTTCCCGAGTGAACGAAAGCCCGTCAAGTCCAGGAAGATTTATGTCTACGAGAGCCAGCCTAATCGCATGCTTCCGGAGTTGTTGCCGGGCTTCCGGTGCATCTGCTGCCAAATGAGGAATATATCCTGCCTGAGATAGCGTACGCTCCAAAACCCAGCGGATACTATGCTCATCATCTAAGACCAAAATATGAAAAGGTTCCTTGTTTAGTTCGGTTTCCATTATTTTGGACATAACTTTTATGGCTCATCTTTTCAGTAAATAAAACTAAGAAACCAACGTCTCATTTCTGCAGAACAATTTTTTATTCACTTTGCAGATATTTTGTTGCCGGAGCAAGTAAAGTACCCGGAAGTAGTTTCTCTTCCGCAAGAAATTGAAACAGGCTCAAAAGCGATTCCCGCATACTGTCCAAATCTTCTTCCAGCGGATTTGCATTTTCTATGAACCATTTGCTCATAAAACGTTTAACCAACTTCAAGTCCCATTCAGCAACAGTCGGTGGATGAAAGTCTACCAGGAAAACATCAAGGTCTTCCTCCACCTGTTCCTGTTTTTCTGCAGGAACAAGTTTAATGTACTTTTTATAAATGTTCTCTTCAATCGCCGGAGTACGTTCTTCCTGTTGCTCATCTTCCTGCAGATCTTCTTCAGTTTCCGCAACAGTTTCCTCTTTTTCGGAAGCTTCAATTTTGTCTGTAAGCTCTTGTATAAATTCGTGATTGCGTTTATCAAACTCTTCCATCTGTACAGGCAAGCCGGCAAGATCCAGCTCCACACCTTCAACTGAGGCACGTGTTTTAAGGAAAAGTGCAATGAGTACAGGATTTGAAAGATACGGAATTTTTTCACTGTTCGCAATTTGATGACGTGTTGCTTTTGCCAAAACAGATTTAATTGACTTCTCGGAATTTGCTCCTTCCAGTTGCGCAAGTCTCTGGTCAAGATCCGCAATAAAATCTTCGGTCAACAACTTCATCAGGATATCTACTTCCGTACTATCACTATCAAGCAGAGTCTTGAGTTCTGTCTTGTTCATCCTCAAATCAGCCAGTTCTGGTTCAAATGCAAGAGTAGGCAAAGTACTTAAAAGTTGTTCGAGTTGTTCAGTGGAACCAGGCTGTTGAGAAATTCTCTTAGGCATTGCCAGACGGCGACGGATCATTTTGCTTTGACGCTTTTGCTGTTGACGCTTAAGCATGCCTGATTTTTTTTGTTTTGTTTTTTTTGCCATATTTATAGAAAAGTAATAAAAGTTTTGAAGTTGATAGCATATTATTGCAGAATCATCAAATAAAATCACGTCAAATTAGTGGCTTATTTTTTGTTCGTATTGCTTTTTAACTTTGCAGTAATCGCAAAAACAGACAGATTATTATATAATTTACTCTTTAATATTTTTTATTATCACAGGTATTGCTGAATGAAACATGTACGAAAATATTGTCTAGGACTTATCTTTATTGGGGGACTGTCAATAATTGCTTTTGCGGGCGGAGGTGCGGTTGAATCCCTGCCCTTCCCAACTCCACTTGATACTTATGGTGACGCGGACTTAATTAAAAGTGGTGATATCATGGCTGTCTTAACAAACCGTATAGTGCAGACTCCCTTTAATCTATGGGCTTCTCTCATCTTTTTATTTGCAATTGTGCATACTTTTTTTGCGGCAAAAATTACACTGATTGCCATAAAACTGGAACAAAAGAATACAGTTAAAATGAGAGTGGAAGGGAAATCTGAAGAAGAGATTGAGCATAATCCACCTTTCCTGGCAGAGATACTTCATTTTTTTGGAGAGGTTGAAGCTATTTTTGGGATTTGGATTTTGGCCCTTGCTGCAGTAACCATTTCATTTTATGACTGGAATACTTTTAAGAATTACATCGCACACACGGTTAATTTCACCGAACCTATGTTTGTGGTGGTGATTATGGCACTGGCCTCAACTCGTCCAATTATGCTGTTCGCGAAACAAATCATGGGCAAATTTGCTGCTCTTGGGGAACACTCTCCAGGAGCTTGGTGGCTTTCAATTCTTACTATAGCCCCCTTGTTGGGCTCTTTTATAACCGAGCCTGCTGCAATGACAATTGGAGCAATGTTACTGGCAGAGCAGTTCTACCGGCTTAAACCGTCCAGCAAACTTGCTTACGCTACGATCGGGATCCTTTTCGTCAATGTTTCAGTAGGAGGGACATTCACCCATTTTGCTGCACCGCCGGTATTGATGGTGGCAGCAAAGTGGGAATGGACACTGCCCTTCATGGCCCTGAATTTCGGTTGGAAAGCATTGTTGGGAATTGTTATTTCAAATATTCTATATTTCATGGCCTTTAAGTTTGAGTTTGCAAGGTTAGCTTCTGTTTCTGTTACAGAAGTTTCAGTTGAAGAATCCACAGATCATCAGGAAGAATTTGTACCGATTTGGATTACTTTAGTGCATATTCTCTTCATGGGCTGGACTGTTTTAAATGCTCACTATCCGCCGCTTTTCATAGGAGGATTCCTGTTTTTTCTCGGTTTTGCGATTGCAACCAAACCGCATCAAAGTCATATCAGTTTAAAATCACCTTTGCTGGTAGGTTTTTTTCTGGCAGGATTAGTTACTCATGGAGGAATGCAGGCTTGGTGGATCGCACCGGTGCTGGGTTCACTTGGAGATATACCCTTGATGCTGACGTCAATTGTACTGACTGCATTCAATGATAACGCGGCAATTACCTTCCTGAGCACCTTAGTTCCTGATTTTTCCATTACAGCAAAATATGCGGTTGTTGCAGGTGCAGTGACTGGGGGCGGATTAACGGTGATTGCTAATGCTCCAAATCCGGCGGGACAGTCTATTTTGTCCAAGTTTTTTCCTGGTGGAGTAAACCCTGCAAAACTCTTAATGGGAGCTCTTATTCCTACCATCATTTTGGGTTTGCTCTTTATGGGTATTCCTCAGGAGCTTCAGGATCCAAAACAGCTTGAAAACGCAGGAATAGAAGTTACAGACTGATTCTTCAAAATTTCCAGTAAATTAAGGAACAGATTCTGCATTTCACCCCATCGGCCTGCTGGTTTAAATCAAAAGGTGAATAAGTTTTCCAATTTTTAAGTTTGATTAAATAACCCTACAGTGAGGAAATATATGTATCGATTTGCAAAATGGTTTTTTACGCTTGGAGTTCTTGGTTTAATCAGTACAAGCATCTACTCTTCTGTCGGAGGACAAAGTGATCGTGCTCCCTTCCCCGTTCCACTCAGTTGCTACTCTGAAGATATAGGTACAGCAAAGTTTATTGAGGATGGCTGTGACAAGATACACGGTATTGAAAACTATCGTGATCCTGTGGGCGGTAGTGTGCTAGAGATACTTTCGCATCGCATAAGTGCCAATTCATTCAATCTGATCGCCTCGCTGATTTTTCTGATTGCCATTCTGCATACATTTATGGCCAATAAAATCACAGCTAAGGCGCATATTATTCATGAAGAACATGACGAGCGTATGAAGGCGGCCGGTGCCTCTGAAGAGGAAATAAAACACGACATCCCATTCAAAGCAGAGCTTTTTCACTTTCTTGGAGAAGTAGAGGTTA
>Ga0114993_10007406_pt1 | contig 10152 bp, 16 predicted proteins | sample ArcticOcean_MG_C_FD_87042 | JGI IMG/M metagenome (GOLD analysis project Ga0114993, IMG submission 87042) | Marine microbial communities from western Arctic Ocean - ArcticOcean_MG_CB2_150 | ecosystem: Environmental > Aquatic > Marine > Oceanic | place: Arctic Ocean: Canada Basin | collected...
ACAACACATTCTTCGAGTTCTCTGAATTTAATTTCAATAGTCACTTCTTGGTAACACATAGCACATAGAGGTACGGCTAATTCAGGGTGTTGGTAAAAGTAGAATGGGATATCTATAAAAAGTTTACGAGAGGTGGTCGCGGGACCAAGATGTCCCAAGATTACCCCACTCGCCACTGGAACATCGGACGTTCTATCTGGATATTTACCGATTAATTTTTCGAGAGCCTTCTGTTTCGACTGTGTATAGACCTGCTCAGAATAAATCTGTAAATAGTCACTAGTGATGTGTTGTATCTTTTCGTCTCCGATGTACATATCGATGTATTCGATCATGGCATGACCAATTGATTCGATGTAGCCAGTACGAGTGACACTCGCACCTGGTATAGAATTGAGTTCAACGTCTAGACTTATAGTCTTTATCAAATCACCTTGATCTTTTGGGATAGTGAGACGAACGGTTTTTCCAAATTGGGGTTCGCCATCAACATCCAACTTTACAAATTGCGTGGTATAATTCGTGTGCCTTTTGAACAGTTGTACGAAGTGTGAATAGTCTGGTTCTTCGGTGAAGTATATGTCCTGGACACCCTTCGTTGTAAGCTGAATCCGTCCAGCCATTACTACTATACACCTTTAAAATTTTAAACCCGCAAGACCGCTCTGAATGTGTAGAATGTTGTAGCTCATGGCATATATCTTAATGGCAACTTCCACATCACTTGGTTCAATCGTGACCGTCATACGTTTATGAATAATACGACTCATGTTAACCTGACCAGATGGTGTATGTAAATCAGGCCTATCTGCGAAACTATACACCCCAAATGGATACCCATCTTCGGGGCTGTTTACATGATGTAACAATGGTTGTTCATATGTTAAAAATAAATGGTCAGCGTCGATGACATTCATATCGTTGAAGTCGAGTTTGACATGTTCAATCTTCACATGTTCAGTACCTTTCTTACCGATAAAAAACAACTGTCGTACAGGGTTTTTGAAGTTGATCATGAATGTTTTTTGAGTCTCTCCTGGTTTGAATGTTACTTGTGAAAGTTGCACTTGTGTCATGAGATATTCGAGAGGCATTGATTGTAGATACTGACGTTCTTCATCTGTCACGAAAACAAATTCGGTATCTAAGGACATGTTCTTAATTCTGGCCTGGACACCGGATGATGGGATGACACCATTGATGATCGTCTCCAAGGGATTGAGTTTGATGACAACTTCCACTAACTGTTTGGAGAGTGCTATTGTTGGAATTGATAATGATGGTACACGATTGAAATAAAATGGTAAATCGATGAAGAAAGTATAGTCACCTGTAAAATCCAGCACTTGACTTCCATGACCATTCAGGAAGTAGAGTGTCTGTTCGGCATCATCAATTGTATTAGTAAGTTGTTGTTGCATGTACATATATTCTCCGGTGATACGTTGAATCAATTGACCACCAATGTATAGGTCAGCAGTCTCTATTAGTCTCGTACACAGTGAAGGAACATACGTCAGCCCACCACCAGGTGCGGTCAGAAGAAACTTAACGGTCATACCCTTAATGAGATCACCTTTATTCTGTGGAATAATACACCGTAGTTCATTACCAAAACCAACCGTACCATCGAATGGTGTTTCGATCTGTTCCAGAGCGAACTTGGTATGTTTCTTGAATTTCGTAAGAAAATATGAAAAATCTGGATCACCTGTGAGCCACTGATCCTGAACGCCAGTCACTGTAAGTTTTACAGCCCCAGACATATCTACTATGTGTGAGTAAAATTTTATGAAATAAAACGGGACACTACAGTAGAATGAATCTTCAACTGAAGAAATTCAACCCCGCGACCATGAGTGATGATCGGGTTTGTGTCTTCATAGGTAAGCGTAATACGGGAAAGTCTACACTTGTCAAAGATATCATGTACCACAAGAAACATCTCCCAGCAGGGATTGTACTCAGTGGGACAGAAGAAGGAAATCATTTCTACTCTGAGTTCATTCCTGATCTATTCGTATATGGTGATTACGACAGGGAAGCGATCGAGCGTGTCATGGCGAGGCAACGTAAATTAGTTGGTTCTGGTAAAAAAAATTGCGGGGCGTTCATGTTATTGGATGATTGTATGTATGATAACAAATTTCTTAAAGATACTTGTATCCGCCAATGTTTTATGAATGGGCGGCATTGGAAGATATTCTTCATGTTGACGATGCAATACTGTATGGATCTACCTCCGGCACTCCGAGCCAATGTTGATTATATATTTCTTCTCCGAGAGAATATCCTCCAGAATAGAGAAAAGTTATACAAGTCATTCTTCGGTATCTTCCCATCATTCGATATGTTCAATAAAGTGATGGATGCATGTACAGAAAACTACGAATGTCTCGTGTTAGATAATACAGTAAGATCTAACAAGATTCAGGATTGTGTTTTTTGGTACAAAGCATCTGTTCGGAAAAACTTTAAAGTAGGTGGAGACGACCTATGGGCAGCTCATCGTAAAATGTATAATCCGAAATACATGTCACAACAGGAGGGGGATGCTAAAAAGGCTGGTAAAAAGACAGCAGTAACGATCACAAAGAAGAAATAACCAGGCTGCGTCTTTCTCTTTAGTAAAAAACATAAGGAATTATTAAATGACGGACATCCGTACCATGAATTTATCCGACAACACCGAAAGCGGTATGGTGTCTCTGAATCCTTCAACGTCTTTTGTATCGCGTAATTCCGAAGAAAAAAATGTTAGTGAAAATAAAGTTACAATGGACTCTACACCAATTTCAGAACTCATGGGGCAATCCGAACCCAACGAACAGCAGCAGATGGCGGCTCCTCAGATGATGCCTATGCAAATGATGGCCCCTACGCAGCAACCCATGATGGCGGCTGAACAAGCACCTGCCAAGGCTCCCGAGTCCAAGAATCCTTTTAACTTGACTGACCAACAGCTCCAGGCTCTCCTTGTTTCTGTTTGCACCGCTGCGGCGATTAGCACACCGGTGCAAGAGAAGCTCGCGTCTGCGATTCCCCAATTTCTTAACGATGCTGGGCGTCGTAGCCTCGTTGGTTTGGGTGTCACGGGTGTTGTCGCGGCGGTCCTGTTCCACGTCAGCCAGACCTACGCCTTGAAAGCTTAAGGTATTTCTTCCCAACCCATGTTACTGTAGATAGATTTATCCACACCCAATATATATGTTAGTACCGCACCAATTATGAACGCGGCTAGAAATAAGAGACTTACTTCCAGACTCTTTTTTCTATCCTTGCCATAATCCTTAATCTGACCCTTCAATGTTTTTACTACACGCGTCATACCTTCCACGAGGATGAAGGCGATGATCGTCGAAGAAAAGAAGAACCCCTTATCGACTGCTAACTGTGGCACCTGCCCAACGATGAGTCGGAGGGCATTGGGGATCACGACTGTCATCAATGCCATATTCGCCCAGTAGTCTCTCGTGTACATGGGTACCATCGGTAAAGCAAAAACGAATACCCACATGAGTATAGCAACAGCGACAGTCGAAACTGGTGTTTTCATTTGATGTATACACAGATTATTTATCCTGGATGTGCATACCACAGAATGGTGTCTCGGTCGGGATGGGTTCGTAGATGTTGAGGCGAACACAGAGATCTCGTAGCTTGGTATACTTTTCCCAATACTCTGCCGAATGATTATATTCATCAACCATACAATGTGTTAGTTCATGAATCAATACATGGAATATTTCATTGACTGCACCATCAATACATAAACCAATTTCAGATCCTTTATTCAGATTATACCCAACTGTTCCTCGAAGACCATAATGAGCGGTTATGGGTATAGATTGTTTGAGTTGTTCAAACTCTGTTCCGTCTAGATTATTTCGAAGAATTTCATACCGTTCCCTGACAATACGCAAATTCTCTGGTTCAATTGTCGATACATATATATATATATTAATGATCAGTAACACTACGACCGCTATCATTTTCTATATGTAAATATAAATTTACTGTAGAGTTCTGAGATGTGACTACCTGATAAGTTTTCCCAAAGTGATAATGTAAATCCATTTGATTCTAAAGCACACACGAGATGATCTCTGTACGCAACTGGTTCAGACTTTGGACCGTCGGCATAATAGGGTGTGTCTACGAGATTGACGAACAACTTTTCACCAAAGCCACCATTCCCATAGTCTTTCAATTTGAAAAAGTTTCCCATGTCATCATGTAGTGGTGTCTTCATGAGTATCTTTTCGGAATCAGGAATGATACCGATCAATTTTCCACCAGGTTTCATTCTCTTTTTTATTTCATGAATCGAATCCATAAAGAATTTTTCAGATGCGAATATATAATGAAGTGAAAAGTTGAAGCATAACACATCATACTTTCTATGTGGACAATTAAAAATATCTCCTTGGTAAAAATTTACACGTATCTTTAAATTCTTAGCTCTGGTCCGAGCTTCTTGGAGAGATGTTTCATCTGGGTCACACATACTTATATTCGCCCCCACATGTCTCCATTTTTGAAGGTCACCACCACATCCACATCCAACATCAAGGATGAGGTCACCTTCGCGAGTAGCTGATTGGATCAACTCCTTCTTGAAGGTATTATGAGCCTTGCGGATCTCTTCCATATTCTTGTCGTGCTTTAAATGCTTAACCTACTTAGGCATCTAATGGCTTAAAGTTTTCCACTCTACTATATATATAATGGGTTCTCTTGAGCAAGATTACACTACCGTTCCTGGCCAGCTTTACTCGTGTCTCTCAATCGTCGGTCCCGAATGTCCGCAAAAGAATGAAAAATTCGGTATCAAGATTAGGGGTAGTTTCAACACTCGTGCCGAGGCCGATAGCCACGCGAAGCGTCTTCAAAAGGAAGATGCGACGTTTGACATTTATGTGGTTGACATGTACAAGTGGTTATTGATTCCTCCCGACGCCGAAAAGATCGACGATGTGCATTATACCAATGATAAATTGGAGGAACTCATGAAGGGCTACAAAGAGAATCAGGCTATGGCATCCAAGATGTTCGAAGAACGTAAGAGGGATATGGTCGAGTCAAGTTCTAACTTCAAACCTGGTGATGAAAATTCCAAATACTACAACAAGCCAGACGAAGCCCCTATTAGTCACCCCGCCGAAGTCCTCGAGCGTTTGCAGAAGGAAGAGCCAGACACTCCAATGGAGGAGTTGGTCAAGAGGGCTGACGATATGGTCGCTGCTGAGATCAAAGAAAGGCAGGAAAAGCGGGAGGCGGATTTGAAGATCGACCCGATCCAAGAATAATTAAAAATATTTACACATTATAAGAATGTTTAGTGTGTTGTTGAATATCATCACACTCATCATCGTTTTTTTTGTGGCATACTTCTTTTTCACATCACCTGAAAATGTCAAAAAGAAGATGAATACTGCATCTGAAGTTTTAGCTGCTCAACTCAAGGACCCCTTGGTCACGAGTCGTGCGTATTTTACGGAAAGGAAGAAAGGATCAACTGGTTCTTTCGATGGTAACTTTCCATGGGGTGAAAGGGAATGGATCCACGGATACCCTCTTAACCATGCCTGAGGATCACGGGTTGCATTGTCTTCCCCATGAAGAAACCAAGTAGGAATACTACGAATCCTACGATCCATGTAGTCTTGTCGACAGCAGCAAATATATCAACCTTTGGTTGCTCGTTGGACTGTTGATACATATGGGGAGGCATCATCATCATGGGCTGTTGTTGTTGCTGTTGCTGATAATAATCATGTTCTGGTCGGTTATCTTCTTCTGGGTCATGCAGGTCTTTGTTAAATTCAATGGGATTACCAATGTCTGCTTCCATATCTAAAAAGAGTGTTCATTTTTTTAAGCCTGATATTCCTCATCTTCGTCATCGTCATCCTCGACGACGAAATCTTTGAGATTCCCTTCTTCATCCGCATCATCGTCGTCGTCGTCATCATCGTCGTCATCGTCATCGTCATCGTCGTCATCGTCTTCCTCTGACTCGAGATCACTATCATTATCGTACTCGTCCTCTGCGTAATCATCCTCTACAATCTCGACAGGTACATAGACTTCTGGTTTCTTTACGTGACGCCCGAACCGGGTAAGCATCGCTTCTACTCTAAACGACTGTTTAAGTATTTAGGATGAAACGCACTGCCTGCATTTAAAGAGGTGTTCATAAGCTGTTTTTCGGCGTAATAACCTATCTGTTTAACTAGTTCGTGTATTTCTTCATGGTATTCGCTCGCGAGTCCCACATTTTCGAGACATTCTAGGGCTGTATAAAGAAAAGTACTCGCAGATTCTGGATCATTTAGATTCGTTTTAAACATATTGATATTCGTGACGAAAGCGTAAAAACTGTCTGGGTCTAATCCAGAATATTCATGGGCCGTCTTTATGAGTATATCAATATCTCCCATTTTGATGTCACGTTTCGTGAGTAAGTTTACGAGGTAAGTGGATGCTACCAAGAGAATACTCGACATCTTATTTTGTGTTTGGAAATAAAATCTCTTTAGATTTCTTGTTTAGGAGGTACCTCCTGGGTTTCCCTGTACACTCGGAACATGTCATATCGATACCCGCCTTGTCGATGATGAATTTACATTCTGCACCATGTTTAGCATCACAGTCTGTGTCTGTCACATCAACAATGTATTTACTTCTGTTTTTTGTGACTGCTAGAACCTTTGTTGGTCTGATACATTTATTGATATACTCGTTCAAAACTTGGAGTACCTCGGTGACGTCGAGTTTTACCTTCGGTTGAGGTGTTGGTACTCGGTTGGGTGGATCTACATCTGTGTAAAACTTATTCACGATGCTATCAGTCAGACGATGTTCACGTCCCCTGAAACCACTACAAAAACCATATCGACGACCAATCACAGTCTCACAGTCACAAAAACATTTCTGAAAGATTGTACTCCCAACCATGTGGAACCAGACATGGTTGGAGTTATGTGGACGACCAAGGTTTTCACAGTATTTGGAGGTGGTTGAAATCAAAAAATGTTTCTTGTGTGTGAAAATTCTTGTTATTCTCGCCTCTTCCTGGCCATCCATATTCTTTCGTATGAATGTTTCGAGATGAGCAATAGCTTCAGAATCCGTCACTTCATCCTTCATCTGGGCCTGTGTGAACGAAGATTCGCTCTTTTTCCGACTGTCAATGGCCGGGATGGTAACAACTTCTTTTACACTGGTCCGCACGATCGATTCCTTCAACACTTCAACTGTTGGATCCTGAGAAAGTTTACTCATGATACACATCACTGGTCCATACGTGTATCTGAAAAGTGGCAAATAAGGTGACTCTGTAATCTTACCCGTATTGTCACACTCTGAACACCCTTGACCTTCGCATGTGAGATGTTTACCCTTCTTATAAGACCAAGGAATCCTAAACCCACTTCCCTTATAGACGGATCGATCGATCACCTTATCCCAATCCACATGTTTGAATACGGAAGTAAGTGTCGAGATGATATGATCCCTAATGTTAAAGGCACCTTCTTGGTTCACGACAAATCCCGACCAGTTCATGTGGACACCCGTCTTTATGAGAGCATTATCAACCTTCTTTGGTTTCGAGACACAAATAAGACAATCCTTCCCACCCAGTGTCTTCACCTTATCACATATGACTCGGCACACCTTCTGGACACGCTCGAGATCGAGAGCCTCTTCATCTTTATAGTCGATGTCAACGAAAAAGTTATAGGTCGGTGTTTTCTGTTCCACTAAATAGAGTTTTTCTTTGTTCTTCACGGCTTCCACGTATGTATCACAGAATTCGTCAAGTTTGTCGAGTGGTATCGAAAGTACACCACCATCCATGAGAACATGGGAGGTGGCCTTCCGAGTATTAAATTTATTGTTCGAGCACCAACTCCTGAACATACTTACTTCTCTTTAGGGGGATTCTTTTAATCCTCTTGGTAATTATCGTAAAAGATTGATCGCATACATGTCATGTCTGCATGTTCTTTCGGCTGTCCACTTAGGTCCTTTTTAATAACAAGAAGCTCATATACCGTCTTACCCTGGGCATTCTCGATGAACTCATCCGCACGACGTTCACTATAGGCTTTGTTATCAATAAGAAGATCTCTGATCTGCTTTAAGATGTAAGTCTTCGACTTCATTCTATTTTATACCGAATGTTTTTCTATTTAACGAAGTCACACAGGAATAGAACTCTGGGTTCTGTATGACGTTCCGTATGATGAGATCCCAACGCTTACGAACATTAAACTCTTCCAATGTATCAAAACTCATGAAATCATTTTCATCGTAGGTCTTCTTGATGGGTTCTTTGTTAATTTTTTTCAGATTCGTCCTTGTCTTCTCATCATTAAACTTTTTGATGAGGGACTGTTGTTCGGGACGTTTATAGTCAACGAAGAATATGTACACATTATATACTAATTCCACAAGAGGACTTTCCTTATGTATAAATGTAAACTCCGTATATTCACCCTTCTTAAGTGAGACGACACCCCTCGTCTCTTCTTCAAGCTCCCTAAGAGCACATCTCAATGGATTATAGATTTCACGACGTCGACACCCTCCTGTCACAAAAATCCAATCCTTAAATCTTCTATCCCGCACGGTTAAGAAACGTGGGCGATCATCTTCAAATGTTACTGGTATCGCTATTGCCTTGTATTTCTTCATTGCTCATTTAGCAAGTTATAATAAGTGGACATGTTTATTCTTCCGTTTTCTCCTCGGTTGCGGGGGGCTGGGATTTCTTCACAGGCTCGGGTTCAATCGGTTCGATCGTCAAATTCTTCATGAGGTTTGTGGAAAATGTCTTCACGGCGAATACATCTTCCTTCGTCTTTTTCATATCATTATACATATAGACCACCAAACACAAACAGATAACAACGCCAGCAGCGAGCATTGTCTCACGGTCGAGAGCAATCATAGTATATGTAATACTGCCCGTTTCTTTTAAGCAGAAATAATTGCACCCATGTTGGTCTTTCCCTTTTGTGTACACGCGTCCTCACCACCGATGAACTGGAGGCGTTGGTACCTTTCGGCTTCACACTGTTCCTGTTTAGGCTGGACTTCAATAATCTTTTCGAGTGTCCTGGACTCGGGATTATAGGTTAACACGAAAACCGCTGCTAATAAAAAAACAAGTAACCAGACGTTCATTTATTAGTAGTAAAGATTATGTTATAGTGTACGGACAATTAGTTAGAATACATCAAACCACCCATACCATTTTCGATCCTGAGAATGTTATAGTTGACCGCATATATGGTATCCTTGAAACTCGCCGTCTCACTGACAATGCGAGCAGAGTCGAGGCGGGAGAAGTTGAGGGAACCAGTGGGTTGCACCCTGGAGGTGTCAAGGCAGAAGGGGAGTGTGTACAACGAAGCGTCCGTCATCGCATGAGGGGCATGGTAGTAAGACGTCACCGACGTGTAATGGGGATCGATGAACTTGAAATCAGTGACATCGGTACCGTTGATCTGGAGCTTGATACGGTTTGTAGCCGTGTTGACGCTATCCACGGCGACATTACTCGCGGCGATGAACTTGATGGGGTGGTTGAAGTTGAGTTCTTGGGTACGCCCCATAGACGCCAAGGACTTCTGGACCTGGGTAATCAAGATGGAGCGGGGTTCGCGGGCGAGCATTTCACGTTCATCCGTGTCCAAGTAGACATAGTTGGCGTGGCACTCCACACGGCGGACCGAGCTGTCCACGACGGTCTTATCATCCTTCCATCGGATACGAAGCTCGACATCGTGGTACTGGAGAGCCACGAGGGGGAGAGCCGTCTGCCAGTTCTCACAGAAAGAGAATCGGAGAGGGTAGAATTTAGCGGTAGTGGCACCGCCCTTGTAGAGACCACCGGCAGCAGACTTGGCGAGACCTGTCGCGTAGAGGTTGGGGGCGATATTGTTGGTGAAGAAAGCATCATGTTCATCAATCACCTGACCACCGACAAGAAGCTCGACCTTGTCGATCATGGTCGACCAGTCAAGGGCCTCACAGGCGTTGGTGGCGTTGTTGATCGATGTGAAGTATGTGTACCCGACGAGATCACCCTTACGTTCGAAGCGAACAGTGGACATACCACCTTCGGAGAGAGCACCTTGG
>Ga0114993_10007408_pt1 | contig 10151 bp, 15 predicted proteins | sample ArcticOcean_MG_C_FD_87042 | JGI IMG/M metagenome (GOLD analysis project Ga0114993, IMG submission 87042) | Marine microbial communities from western Arctic Ocean - ArcticOcean_MG_CB2_150 | ecosystem: Environmental > Aquatic > Marine > Oceanic | place: Arctic Ocean: Canada Basin | collected...
AGCCTTGCGGGCCTCGGCGTAGGTTTGGTCCTGCTGGCCGACATGCGCCCCGTCGCACCCGGTTTGTTCGGCCAGATCGGGACGGTCGTTCATGATCAATGGAACTTCGCGGTCCCGGCATACCGGCAATAAGGCCTCGGCGGCTTCGCGGATGGCGGCGTCATCGGCATCTTTCAAACGCAATTGGACGGCGGCGACATCGCCGGCGTCCAGGGCTTGCGCCAATGGGCCGCTAAAGGCCGCCGGGTCGAAGGCCGGCGGGGTGATCAGATACAGGCGGCAGCCGGTTTTGTTGCCGTGCTCGTTCATCTCAATCCCCGCTCAGCCAGGTTGTGATGGCGTCTTGCGCGTCATCCAGATCCAAAAGGTCCAAGGTCTTGGTGCCATCCGGCTGGGCCGTTTCCACACGCGCGTCCATTTGGGCGGCGATGTCGGCGATCTTGTCAAATGTTTCCCGGGGCGCGTCAATTAAGATTGTCTTCAGCCCGTGGCGAAGCGCGCTTAAGGCCAGTCCGGGATCATCGCCGCAGTCAAAGATCACCCGCACGTTTGTTGCCTTCTGTCCGCTCCGGGCTTCCGCGATCATGTCCCGGAACACTTGCGGGCCGAGATAGGCCGCAGCCCCCGGCGCGCTTCGTAGGGTCACCGGGCAGCCCAGTTGCGCCGCCACGGCAATGGCCGTTTTGGCGTCTTCGAGACCGTGAACGATGATCGGGCGGTTTGTCATGGAATTTTTAAGCCTGTTTCAAGTTTCTTCGGCGCCGTTTACTTCGGTCTGCGCCAGGCGGTTAGTGGGGGCGAGAGAAAGTTAATTATTCTCCTTTTGCGAAAGCGGCAAAAGGGTCAATCCATAAGGGCTCGGGTTTGTGGAAAAGTTTATGACCACCACCAACGGTGAGTTTCATATTCTTATAGGTAACATTGGCGGCGAGCTTCATGGCGGTATCGCAGTCACCGGCAATTTCGTCGCTCTCCTCCCACATAATCATGAAGGCGCCTTGCAATTTACGGGCAAGCTTTTTTGTAAACTTTTGTATTTTGCTGTAGACCCATGACCTTGCTGATAGCCACAGCCGGCTATAGGAATAAAGCGAACTTGCGGTTCTTTAAGCACCGCGGCTACCCGCATAGTGATTTTCGCGCCTCGGGAATGGCCCGATATTGTAATATTCCCGGGCGGAACACCCGCGGCTATTAAGCGGCGTACTTGTTTGGCGGTCCGTTTCGCATATCCCATAATGTGGATGTCACTCCTGACCTCGCCAATCGTGACAAACCCCTTCGCCTCCAAAGCATCAAGAATGTCATAATATTTGTTATCAATGCTTGTGCCTTTGTTCTCGATACCGGCGCCGTGCATGTAGAAGACGTATCGCTTTGACGGGTTTATATTCTCCGGAAACGGGCGGTCTTGTGACTCGGCTTGAGCTTCTGGCGACGCCATCAAAATTGAAAGAATGAAAGCGATAGCAAATAAACGGAAGTCAGATATTTTCAAATAAACCTCCTCCTCGCCAATCCCTTATAACAGGCACAACAGTTAACTCCGGCAAAACAACTCCAATCCCCATCATACCAAGAAATCTAGAATTGTCCGCCGTCAAACCCGTGTTAGCTCATTGTGTTCTCTTACCTAAAATCCAAATACTGTCTTCAATTGGAGATACGAATAATTCGGAATCGTGACATACAATTATATGATTCGACACGTATCAGATATGTGGTTTACGTTAAACTTAATAAGATAATTAAAAGCATTTATGACAACTGAATGATGCCGCTTGTCTGGGAATTATGAAACACTGATACTCCTCGGCTCTTTACCAAACGGGTTCCGCGACACTCCTCGGACTGATTATCGGCGTTAGCGTCGTCACCCTGGCGATTATGACCGGGTCCGACATGTCCATTTTTCTCAACCTGCCGGGCTTTTTGATCATCTGCGGCGGGACCTTCGCGGCGACGTTGATCAAGTTTCCCATCTCAGGCGTGTTCGTGGCCTTTTTCGTCGGCACCAAGGCGGCTTTCATTAATGAAAAAGAAAGCCCGCGCGAGATCGTCGACCTGACCATGCGGCTGGTCAAAAGGGCCCGCAAGGTGGGGCTGCTGGGTCTGGAAAACGTCAGCGTGCGAAACAGTTTCTTTCGCAAAGGCGTGCAGCTTTGTGTCGATGGCCGCGAAGCCGGGGTTATCCGCAAGATGATGACCCGTGAAATGGAATTGGCGATCCAGCGCCAGGAAGTCGGCGAGAGAGTGTTCCGGGCGATCGGGGAATCGGCACCGGCCTTCGGCATGGTCGGAACCCTGGTCGGGCTGGTTCAGATGTTGAGTTCCATGGATGACCCGACCACCATCGGGCGGGCCATGGCGGTGGCCTTGCTGATGACGCTCTACGGGGTATTGATCGCGCAACTGATAGCCCTGCCCATTTCCGATAAATTGGAAGTCAAAAATGAGATCGAGAGGGCCAACCGGGTTCTCATCATCGAAGCCATCGTGCAAATTCATGAACGCAACAACCCGACCGCCGTACTTGATATTCTGGAAGCCTACCTTCCGGAAAAACAACGCCACCGGCGCGCCGGCGATGCCAAACCGGGCGGCGAAAACAGAAGCCGCCGAGCCACCGACGGACCTGGCGGCGACGGCCCCCGGAACAGACGGGCGACGGACCGATGAGGGCGCTGGACAGAAGAAAAATCGAAGGTGCGCCGAGATGGATGGTGACGTTTGCCGATCTGATGGCGCTTTTGTTCGCTTTGTTCGTGTTGTTGTTGTCCTTTGCCGAAATCGACTCAGACAGCTTCCGGAAAAATTCCGGTCCCATGCGAAGCGCCTTCGGCCAGGGCGACAAGATTCTGGCAACGACGTCCATGCCCAGCAATCAGCCCGGCCAATCGGGGCCGGGGCAGGGCCAGGGGCAACACCGCGCCCGCGCCAACCAGACGGCCGAGATCATGGAGATATCGCGCCGCCAGGAAGCCAAGCGAAGCTTTCTGATTCAGTTCCGGCGGTCTTTGGAGCGCGAGTTGTCGGAATCCCGGATCGTCCTGATTGACGACGGCAATCGGATCATCATCCGCTTTCCCGGCGCGACGACGTTCGTGGCAGGTTCTGACCAAATGGCCGATGGGTTCGGCCCGGCGTTACGGAGAATGGCCGCCATCATCAAGGCGACCCGTGGGCAGATACTGGTTTCCGGTCATACTGATAGTGCGCCCATTTCAACGGCCCGGTTCCGCTCCAACTGGGATTTATCCTCGGCCCGCGCCGTCACCGTCGTTCATTACCTGATCGAGAACGCCAATGTCCGCCCCGACAGGGTCACGGCACAGGGCTTCGGCTCCAGCCGCCCGCTGGTAAAAAATGACACGCCGGAAAATCAGGCGAGGAATCGGCGCGTCGAAATCGCTATCGAGATTTCTTCGTTTACAGAATAGGCGGTACTTTTTTTACCGCAAATTCGTCGTCGCAAATGAGTCCATTTGCTTAGGGATTGCTTTATCCGGCGTTGTGCATGGCCAGGGCGGTATCGGGCATGCGGTTGGAAAAGCCCCATTCATTGTCGTACCAGCTGAGCACTCGCACGAAGTTGCCGTCGACGACATGCGTCTGGGTGGAATCGAAGCTGGAACTAGCGGGATTGTGGTTGAAGTCAATGGAAACCAGTTCCGCCGTGACATAAGTGAGAATGCCTTTGAGGGAACCGTTGGCGGCTTCCCTCATAGCTTCGTTAATTTCCTGGACCGTAGTATTGCCGCCGGCAATGAACTTCAGATCGATCAGCGACACGTTCGGCGTCGGCACGCGAATGGCGGTGCCGCCCAGCTTGCCAGCCAATTCCGGCAGTACCAGGCCGACGGCTTTGGCGGCGCCGGTAGACGAAGGGATCAGGGAAACGGCGCAGGCCCGGGCGCGCCGGGCGTCGGAATGCAGGGTGTCGAGCGGGGGTTGGTCGCCGGTGTAGGAATGAACGGTGGTCATAAAACCTTTTTCGATGCCGACTGCTTTGTTGAGCACGTCGGCGACCGGGGCCAGACAGTTGGTTGTGCAAGACGCATTGGAAACCACGGTGTGGCGGGCTTCCAGTTTGTCACTGTTAACACCGTACACCACGGTCAAATCGACGTCTTGGCCAGGCGCTGAAATCAGCACTTTGGCGGCCCCGGCGTCGAGGTGTTTCGAGGCCGACTCGCGGTCCTTGAAATAGCCGGTGCACTCGAACGCGACATCGACGCCCAAGTTCTTCCACGGCAATTTGGCGGGGTCGCTCTCAGCAGTAACCTTGATGGGGCCGGAGCCGACATCGATAGTGTCTTCGTCAACGTCGATATCAGCGGCCAAAGTTCCGTGAACGGAATCGTATTTCAGCAGGTGGGCGTTCATTTCCACCGAGCCCAGGTCGTTGATACCGACCACTTCGACGTCCTTGCGCCCTGATTCCACAATCCCCCGCAGGATCAATCTGCCAACGCGCCCAAAACCGTTAATTCCTATGCGTAGAGCCATCTAGGTTCCTTCAAAACACTGGTTAAAAAAACAGACCACAAGTGTTCTCTCTCGACCTCTTCCGGTTCGAAAAAAGTTTTTTAAAAGGTTTTTATAACCGGGGTCGCTTAATTTTATTGGGTTGCAAAATTTAAGGGAAAGACCACTTTCGTCAAACGAAATATAGTAATGACGCCATGAATGGTTTCCCTAGAAATCTCATTTTGTAAGAAACCTTAAAGGGTTATGGCGTATTGTTGAGACAGTAGTTGACCTTGCAAACAGGCCCGGCTTATAAAGACGGCCCCGTGATAAAAGCCAATTTACAGAAACCCTCGAAGGTGAAGCGCGCCAGCGCCAGACTTGATGCCGCCGTGGCGCGCCTTGAGGCGGCTCTGGAAAGCCGGACCCTTTCCACTTCGGGTGAAGGCCTTGATCCCGAACTGAGCCGTGAACTGGAAACCTTGCGCGGCCAGAATGCGCAACTTCGGACAGTCAATGAAACCGTGTCCGGACGTCTCGATGGCGCTATCGGACGGCTCAAAGACGTTCTCGGGGAGGCCTGAAATAATGGCCCAGGTCACCGTCACCATTAACGGGCACGAATACCAGGTCGCTTGCGACGACGGCCAGGAAGCCCATCTTACCCGGCTGGGGTCCTATGTGGACAACCGGATAGGGGAACTCTCCGCAGCCGTGGGCCAAATCGGCGATGCCCGTCTTCTGGTCATGGTATCCTTGTTGCTGGCCGATGAATTGTCCGATGTCTATTCGGAATTGGAGGTCGCGCGCAACGTCAGCGCCGGGGCGTCGGCCGTGCTCAGCGCCGAAGAAAGCCTGAGTTCCAATATCGAGGATTTAGCCCAACGCATCGAAGATATTGCCGAAAGCATCGAACAGGCTTAAATATAGGGGCAGGGCGGTCACTGCCCGGTTCGTCAGGCACAGATATCCTTGGGGCTATTCCGATCCATAGGGAGCTGTCCCTGCCGGGTCCGTGGACCCGGTAAATGGCGCCCACCTACACAAGTAGGCCACAGTGGGTTCTTAGCCAACGACCGGTGCGGGGCCGTCCTGTTATTTTCGTTCGGTTAAGGTGATGGTCGGGTATGTCCGTTGACAAGGAAAAACACGAACTCCGCCGGATTGCCAAGGAAGGCCGAAGCGGCTGGGCCAGGACGGCGGGCGAAGGGGCCGCGGAACGTTTGAAAGAAAACTTTTTGAGCACCGCCCGGGGCTTTCCTTCACGGCCCGGGTCTTCCGATATTATTGCCGGTTTTTGGCCCATGGCCGATGAAATTGATGTCCGCCCTTTGATTGCGCAGCTCCATGAGGACGGCCAAGGGGTCGCCCTGCCGGTCGTCGTGGGCTCTCAGGAGCCTTTGATTTTCCGCACTTGGGAACCGGGCCTTGCTCTGGACGACGGCGGCTTCGGAACCAGCCACCCGAGCCCCAAGCAGGCCGAAGTCCGGCCCGGGATTTTGCTGGTGCCTTTGCTGGCCTTCGATGCCCAGGGGCAACGCCTGGGTTGGGGCGGCGGATTTTACGACCGCACCATTGCCAAGTTGCGCGCCCAAGGCCCGGTGATCACGGTGGGTGTTGCCTATCAGGCCCAGCAGGTGGACAGTGTGCCCCATATGGAAACCGACGAGCCCCTGGACTGGATGGTTACCGATCAGGGCGTCCTGGAGATAGCGCACACATGAAAATACTGATTTGCGGTGACGTGGTGGGCAAAGCCGGCCGCCGGGCGATCGAGGAAAACCTGCCGGACATCCGCCAACGCCTGGAATTGGATTTCGTCATCGTCAACGGGGAGAACGCGGCGCACGGTTTCGGCATTACCGACAAGATCTGCGAAAAGTTTTATGCTGCCGGCGCGGACGCCATCACCACCGGCAACCACGTCTGGGATCAGCGCGAGATCATCAATTACATCGACGGCGACTCCAAACTGTTGCGGCCGATGAATTACCCCGAGGGCACACCCGGCGTCGGTAGCGGTATTTTCGAAGCCCCCGGCGGGCGCAAGGTCATGATCCTGCACCCCATGGGCCGGCTGTTCATGGACCCGTTGGACGACCCCTTCGCCGCCGTCGATAACGCACTGCTGAATCACCGCCTCGGCCAATCGGTGGATGCCATCATCGTCGATTTTCACGCCGAGGCGACCAGCGAAAAACAGGGCATGGGGCATTTTCTCGACGGCCGGGTGTCTGCGGTGGTCGGCACCCACACCCATACGCCGACGGCGGACACGCAAATTCTGTCGGGCGGCACGGCTTTCCAGACCGATATCGGCATGACCGGCGATTACGATTCGGTGATCGGCATGAAAAAGGAAATAGCGACCAGCCGCTTCACGACCAAAATGCGGCAAGGCCGGCTCGAGCCCGCTGAGGGCGAAGCCACACTGTGCGCCGTTTACGTGGAAACCAACGACGCCACCGGACTGGCCAGTAAAGTTGCTCCGTTGCGCCTAGGCGGACGCCTGAAGGAAGAATGGCCGGTGTAGCTCTAGGTGTCCCAATAACAAAACAAAATCCGTGCATTATGGTTTATAAAGGTCCATAAAGGTCTAAATAGGACCAACCTAGGCGGAGGCCATTTATGGCTGTTAATGTCAAACTTTCGGAAAAGCTGGTCGCCGAAGCGAAGCGTTGCGGCGGCATTCAGCATCGCTCACTTCCTAAGCAGATAGAGTACTGGTCTCAAATCGGTAAGATTGCAGAAGAGAATCCGGACCTGCCATATTCCCTGATCAAGGATATTCTGATCGCCCGCGCGGAAGACGCCAATGAAGAGTACGTCTTTGATTGATGGTCCGTATCCTTCAGACGCCGACCTTCAAACGCGCCGTGAAAAGGCTTCACAAACAACAAAAACAGGAACTAGACGAAGCCGTGCGCGTCGTTGCCGCAAGCCCGGTCATTGGTGAGAGTAAGGTCGGCGACCTGGTCGGCGTACGCGTTCACAAATTCAAAATGAACCGCCAATTGACGTTGCTCGCCTACGAATTTTCTGATTCCGACGACACCGTCAAGCTACTGGCGCTCGGAAGCCACGAGAACTTCTACCGGGGCTTGAAGCGTTGATTGCTTTTCTGCTTGGTCAGCGCCAAATATTTGACATATTGATGTGACATAAGGGTGGACGATGACCGTGCGTTCACCTACTACATGTAGTATAAATAATCGGAATCTTTCAAAGTTTGGGGGCAAGATCGGAATATGGCCGGTCATTCAAAATTCAAGAACATCATGCACCGCAAGGGTCGCCAGGACGCCAAGCGGGCCAAGGTTTTCTCCAAGCTGATCCGCGAGCTGACCGTCGCCGCTAAATTTGGCCAGCCGGAGCCGGGCATGAACCCGCGCCTGCGCACCGCCATTTCCGCCGCCAAGGCCGCCAACATGCCGGGCGACACCATGAACAGGGCGATCAAAAAGGGCAGCGGCAGCGATGACGACACGAATTATGAAGAAATTCGCTATGAAGGCTACGGCCCCGGCGGCGTCGCCGTTATCGTCGAGGCCCTGACCGACAACCGCAACCGCACCGCCAGCGAGGTTCGCGCCGCTTTTACCAAATTCAGCGGCAACATGGGCGAAACCGGCTCGGTCAGTTTCATGTTCGAACGGGTCGGGCTGATCGTCTACGGCGCCGGCGCGGCCAGCGCAGATGATATGTTCGAAGCCGTCCTGGAAGCTGGGGCGGGGGATGTGGAATCGACCGACGCGGGCCACGAAGTGACGTGTGATCCGGATGATTTTTCCACCGTCCGCGACGCCCTGGAAACCAAATTCGGCGAAGCCGAGGATGCGCGCCTGGACTGGAAACCGCAAACCACGGTCGCCGTTGACGAGAAAGCCGCCGAGACGTTGCTGAAATTTCTCGATGTTTTGGAAGAAAACGACGATGTGCAGCGGGTGGCGGCTAACTTCGATGTCGATGACGATGTGCTCGAACGCCTGAGCACATGAAAATAAGGAAATTAAGGTGGCAGTCATTCGACTGATCGGGTTTGATCCGGGATTGCGCAACACCGGCTGGGGCGTCATAGACGTCCGCGGCAATCGGCTGTCCTATGTCGCCGATGGCGCCGTGAAAACCAAATCCGATTTGCCCCTGGCCGACCGCCTTGTGCAATTGCATGACGGCTTAAGCAGGATTATCGAGGAATTCAGCCCATCCGAGGCTGCCGTCGAGGAAACCTTCGTCAACAAGAATGCCGCCTCGACCCTGGAACTTGGCCAGGCGCGGGCGATCTCGCTTCTGGTCCCGGCCCATGCCGGGCTGACGGTGGCTGAATATTCCCCCAACCTTATCAAGAAGACGGTGGTCGGCGCCGGACACGCGGACAAGGGGCAGGTTCAGATGATGGTCCGGACCCTGCTGCCGGGGGCCGCACTGGAAAGCGCCGATGCGGCGGACGCGCTCGCCGTCGCCATTTGTCATGCCCATCACCGCGACAGTATTCAGGCGCGGGCGGCGCTGACGGTGAACGGATGATCGCCAAACTCAAGGGCCTGATCGACAGCACTGGTGATGGCTGGGCGGTGATTGATGTCGGTGGTGTCGGGTATCTGGTGTTCTGTTCCGGGCGAACGCTGGGGCGTCTCGGCGTCGGCGAAGCGGCCGAGTTTCTGGTCGAGACACACGTCCGCGAAGATCATATCCACCTGTACGGCTTTTTCGATGCGATCGAGCGCGATTGGTTCAAGCTGCTGACTACGGTTCAGGGCGTCGGCGTCAAGGTGGCACTCGCCATGTTGACGGTATTGTCGCCCGACCAACTGGTCCAGGCCATTGCCGCCGCCGACAAGGGAATGATCACGCAGACGCCGGGGGTGGGCCCGAAACTGGCGACGCGCATCCTGAGCGAACTGAAAGACAAGGTCGGGTCCATCGCCATGGATGCCGGACTGGGTGGTGCTAAGGCCGGCGATATTGGCACGATTGGGGCCGGTGGCGGAGCCATCTCAGACGCCACTTCGGCTTTGGTCAACCTCGGCTATCAGCCGTCCCAGGCGCTGACGGCGGTCAGCCGCGCCGCCGGGAAAATGGACGACGGCGCGCCGGTGGAAGCCCTGATCCGGGCCGGACTAAACGAGCTTGCTCCGGTAGATGTGAAGGGGAGCATCTGATCATGGCCGATGACAGCCGCATGGTAGCGCCGGGCGTAAGCGACGATGGCGGCCTCGAAGCCGGGCTTGAGACAGGTCTCAGGCCCACGAGCCTGGAGGACTTCGTCGGCCAGCGCCAGATGTGCGAAAACCTGTCCGTGTTCGTGACCGCCGCCGCCAAACGTGGCGAGGCGCTGGACCATGTTCTGTTTTACGGGCCGCCGGGATTGGGCAAAACGACCCTGGCGCAAATCGTCGGCCATGAGCTGGGTGTCGGTTTTCGCGCCACTTCGGGTCCGGTGATCGCCAAGTCCGGTGACCTGGCGGCGATCCTGACCAACCTGCAGCCCCGAGATGTCTTGTTTATCGATGAAATTCACCGGCTCAATCCGGTGGTCGAAGAAATCCTCTACCCGGCCATGGAGGATTTCCAATTAGACCTGATTATCGGCGAAGGCCCGGCGGCGCGCTCGGTTCGCATCGATCTGCCACCATTCACCCTGATCGGGGCAACCACCCGGTCCGGTCTGATTACGACGC
>Ga0114993_10007409_pt1 | contig 10151 bp, 14 predicted proteins | sample ArcticOcean_MG_C_FD_87042 | JGI IMG/M metagenome (GOLD analysis project Ga0114993, IMG submission 87042) | Marine microbial communities from western Arctic Ocean - ArcticOcean_MG_CB2_150 | ecosystem: Environmental > Aquatic > Marine > Oceanic | place: Arctic Ocean: Canada Basin | collected...
CCGCCGCCTCGATCCATCCGGACAGGCTGTCTGGATCGTTTACATAGTCGATCGCTACTGCCTCTTCCAGGCCGTGGGAATAGCTAAATCCACCGATCGGGAATGCGGGCGACAGCCACGCCTGTAGGCGCAGCAGGTCGGCGGTGTTAACGCGCTCCTCAACCATGTGAGTGCCCGCCCTCGTCGTAAGCGCCGCCCTCCGGTTGGAACGGCGCGCTCACTTCTAGAACCTCTGCCCCAAGCCCGCGCAACATCTCTGCGATCACGTGGTCCGGGCGTATGCGAATTCGATCTTCCAGCAACTCCGCCTGAAGGTGTCGATTTCCGATATGCCAGGCAAGTCGGACGAGGTGACCGGGTGAATCTGAAACGATCTCCATGAGGCTTTCAGGAGCGGCGACCACGGCGATCCAGCCACCGTCTTCGATCCGCAGCCCGTCTCCATGGGCGAGCGCAACGGCCTCAGGCAGGTCGAGCAACAGATCTTCTCCGGCGTCCGTGGTGAGGCGGACGCGTCTGCGATGCCGATCGTCAAAAACCAGAGTCACGGTGTCGAGGGCATCGTCCCGGGGCCTGTTTCCGGCGGATATGGCTTCTGTTGCACGTCTCATTCCGGGCGGTCCAGATCGATTGTCCATAGATTCCTCCTCTCCCAATCGGGAGAGGGTTGGGGTGAGAAAGCAGAATTGGATCGCAATCCGGGCCTGGAGCCAATCGCGCGTCCCCGGCCCTTCGAGAGCCTCAGGGCGCGGCCACGTTCTAAACAGGTTCGCTTCTTCTCATTTGAGCAAGAGAGGGTTGGAGGGAGGGAGACCGCCCATAAGCGGTCGATGCGCCGACTCGCCGACCTTCCAATGAGACTGATGGGCGGGGCAAGCGCCGCCCCTAAGGTGTGACCGTTAATCATCAAAACAAGAAATACCGTTGCGCCATCGGCAACTCGGTTGCCGGTTCGCAGGTCAGCAACTCGCCGTCGGCACGCACCTCATACGTCTCCGGGTCCACCTCCATCACCGGGGTGAGATCATTGTGGATCATGGAACGCTTGCCAATTCCGGCACGCGTATTGCTCACCGGAACCAGCTCTTTTGCCAGCCCCAATTTGAGCGGGAGATCCGACTCCATTGCGGCGGCAGAAACAAAGGTCACCGAACTAGCTGTCAGCGACGCCCCGTACGCCCCGTACATGGGACGGTAATGCGAGGGCTGTGGAGTCGGAATCGAGGAGTTTGGATCGCCCATGCGTGCCGACGTGATCGTGCCCAACTTAATCACCATGTCCGGCTTGACCCCAAAGAAAGCGGGCGACCAGATCACAAGGTCAGCCAGCTTGCCGGGTTCCACCGAGCCAACATGCTCGGAGACGCCCTGCGCTATCGCCGGGTTGATTGTGTACTTGGCGATATAGCGTTTCGCCCGGAAGTTGTCATTTTCGCCCGTCTCCTCCGGCAACCGACCCCGTTGCTTCTTCATCTTGTCGGCGGTCTGCCAGGTCCTGATGATCACCTCACCGACCCGGCCCATCGCCTGGCTATCTGAGGCGATGATCGAAAACGCCCCGATATCGTGCAAGACGTCCTCGGCGGCCATCGTCTCTCGCCGAATTCGGCTCTCGGCGAACGCCACATCCTCCGGCACATCGTGATTGAGATGGTGGCACACCAGTAGCATATCCAGGTGCTCCTCTAGGGTGTTCACCGTGAAGGGCATGGTGGGGTTGGTGGACGACGGGATGACGTTAGGTTCGCCGCACGCCCGGATGATGTCTGGCGCGTGACCCCCGCCGGCGCCTTCCGTGTGGAATGCGTGGATGGTCCGGCCCTTAAATGCGGCCAGCGTGTTCTCCACGAAACCGGATTCGTTCAACGTGTCCGTGTGCAGCAGGATCTGCACATCCATCCGGTCTGCGACCGCCAGACTGTTGTCTATGACGGCGGGCGTGGTGCCCCAGTCTTCGTGCAACTTCAGGCCGCATGCACCAGCCCTCACTTGTTCCTCCAGCGCGGCAGGATGTGACGAGTTGCCCTTGCCAAAGAATCCCAGATTGACCGGAAATCCTTCCGCCGCCTGCAGCATTCGCCCGATATGCCATGCGCCCGGCGTGGCCGTTGTTGCGTTGGTGCCGGTTGCAGGACCGGTTCCTCCGCCCATAAGCGTCGTGATACCGGAGTGAAGGGCATGGTCTATTTGTTGAGGCGAGATGAAATGGATGTGGACGTCCAACCCGCCAGTGGTGACGATCTTGCCCTCGCCCGCGATGGCCTCGGTTCCCGGGCCGATCACGATATTCACGCCCGGCTGCACGTCAGGGTTTCCGGCCTTGCCGATGGCAGCGATCCGGCCATCTCGCAACCCGATATCCGCTTTGACTATGCCCCAGTGGTCCAGGATCAGCGCGTTCGTAATGACGGTGTCTACCGCGCCGTCCGCGCGCGTCACCTGCGACTGCCCCATGCCGTCCCGGATCACCTTGCCGCCGCCGAACGTCACCTCTTCGCCGTAGATCGTTCGGTCCTCTTCCACCTCTATAAATAGTTCCGTGTCGGCCAGCCTGACCTTATCGCCCACGGTGGGGCCGAACATGCCCGCATATGCTCCGCGACTCATCTCAAACGGCATCGCTCAGGCCTTCCCTGATTCAGCGTCATCAAGTGGGCCCATGACAACGCCGTTAAAGCCGATTACCCGGCGCAAGCCTGCGTACGGGATCAACCACACAGAGCGTGATTGGCCCGGCTCGAATCGCACTGCCGTCCCGGCCGGAATGTCGAGACGCATTCCTCGCGCCTGTGCCCGATCAAACCGTAGGCCGGAATTCGACTCTGCGAAGTGAAAATGGCTGCCGACCTGTATCGGCCTGTCGCCCGTGTTATCCACCTTCAAGGTAATGGCTTCTCGATCAGCATTTAGAGTGATGTCACCTTCTGGCGTGATGATCTCCCCGGGAGTGAAGGGTCGGCTGCGCGAGCTCATAGCGACGCTCCCACACTACGGATCGGCCTGTGGACCGTAACCAGCTTCGTGCCATCCGGAAATGTCGCCTCCACCTGCACGTCCCCAATGATCTCGACGATTCCGTCCATCACCTGATCCCTATTCACTACGAACGCCGCGGCTGACATCAAGTCCACCACCGAACGACCGTCCCGCGCTCCCTCGACCACGAAATCCGAGATCAATGCGACCGCTTCCGGGTAGTTGAGTTTTACACCGCGTTCGAGGCGTCGGCGCGCCACCATCGCCGCCATCGAAATGAGCAGCTTGTCCTTCTCCCTTGGAGTCAGATCCAATCCGGCACCTCGTTCCTCAAATATTCCAGATCGTGGGAAGTCGTTCCGCCCCACCGATCACATCAGCTCGAAATCGCGCCCAGAACCGCCCGAACGCGCCGCGTACTTCTGCCGGGTTTGCGCCCAGCCAGCGGGCGACGATCAGACCGTCGAACGACGTTACACCCGCTCGCACGGTGTCCGGGGTATCGGCGAGTAATCGTCGCGCTAACTCGAGCTGTTCTTTTGCATCAGAGGCGACGTAAAGAAAGGTCGCATATGCGGGAGACCCGGCGAATCCCGCTCGAGAGTTCAGCGCCGTCGTGATGCCGGTTACGTTTCCGTCTGGCCCGTCGCCGTCCACCGGGTCGTTATTTGAAAGGTGTAGCGCATCCCCCCAGATCAGCCGATCACCAGCATGGACCCGCCACTCGTCGTGCAACAGCCCGGTCGTAAACCGCTCGCCACGTTCTACCCGCCCCAGCGACAACACCTCGCCCGCCATGACACGAGATCCCGGCGACGCCTTTATGGTCGTGACACGCCGGAAGCGTGCGCCGTCGTAAACGATTGTTCCCTGCGGCAGGAATTCGAACAACGAGTCTGGACCGGCAATCAACGTCGTCGTGGCCTCGGCAATCCGGCCGGTAGAGCGGTAAACCTTTTCGGCCGCCTGTCCGGTCACCAGTAAAGACGCGCCGTCAGTTGCCTCCAGCGTCACCTCAAGCTGGTCCCCGCCTATGATTCCGCCCGAAGAATTGACCAGTACCGCTGTGAAGGGTTCGCCCCGTTCAGGGCGTGGAAACAACGCTCTGAGTGGAGCCCGCTGATACAGACGTCCGACAACGCTGCTATCGACGTCAGCGATCACAGAGAAGTCCAGCCGTCCATCGGTACGCGACTCTACAGATTCATGCTGTCCTGTTTTTATCGCTGTCGATTCCACCAGTCCTCGGCGCCTTTCGTATCAGGGACGTAGGACAACAATGCCCGGAAATCCGATGTTCAACTGTTCGTTCACACTGGTCAACCAGCAAATTCAACCTTGAGCGACCATCGCACACCGTAATTCCGGATCAATGATCCACCAAACACGATCATCGTCAGCGATAATCTCGACGAACGACGTGTCCGTCTGCAAGCCAAGGCACCCGAGATTCCTAACGGCCACGCTGAAATTAGGAGAATCTGAATGAGCACATCCTCAACGTCAGCAGTCGGCTACACCCCGCCCAAGGGCGAGTGGGAGCGACGGGATCCCGGCACGCTCGGTTTCGACCCGTCTGCGCTGTCAGACGCACTCAAGTTCGCCGAGGCCACGGAGATCGCCTGGCCGGTTGACCTCCACGATCGTGCGCCCAAGGGCGTAGCGCACCCCAACGACCGCGTCCTGGGTCCGCTCAAGAAACGCAGTACGCCGGCGGGACTGGTGATTCGGGGCGGCTACATCGTCGGCGAGTACGGCGACCCCTCCAGCGTTGAAGTGACCTTCAGCGCCACGAAGAGCTACATCGCCACACTGGTGGGTCAGGCGCTTGAGAGCGAGTTGATCCACAGCACCGGGGATCGGGTTGCGGACTCCGTCGATGACGGTGGATTCAGTTCGGACCACAACTCAAAAATTACCTGGGAGCATTGTCTTCAGCAGACCAGCGAGTGGGAGGGCGAGCTGTTCGGGTTGCCGGACTCGATCGACCGCGGACGGGTGGTTGGTTCGGACGCCGGCATGTCGAACGACATCAGTGGTGGGGTTGTCCACGACAGTAATTCGGCACGGAAACTGCAAGAGCCGGGCACCTACTGGGAGTACAACGACGTCCGCATGAACCGGGTGGCGCTCTCGTTGCTCCGGCTTTACGGCGAGACGCTGCCGGCATTGTTGAAGCGCAATGTCATGGATCCGATCGGCGCCTCAGACACCTGGGAGTGGCACGGCTACGAAACCTCTATGGTCGATCTGAACGGTGAACAGGTGGAATCTGTCGCCGGCGGCGCGCACTGGGGCGGCGGGATCTGGATAAACACCTTTGACCACGCGCGCTACGGGCTGCTCTGCCTCCGGCACGGTCACTGGGGCGACCAGCAGATCATTCCCGAGTCGTGGATTTATGCCATGACCGAGCCGTGCGAAATCAAACCCGAGTACGGCTACATGTGGTGGCTGAACCACGAACGCTCGCTCTCCGATATCGGCTCGACCCGCAGCTTCGCGGCGCGCGGCGCGGGCGGAAACGTTGTGTTCATGGATCCGGAGCGTGACATCGTGATCGTCGTGCGCTGGTGTGACGACCCTAAAGCGGTGGTCGACCGGATCCTGGGTGCGCTTACGGAGTAGGTGTGGTGCGAAGTGAACAATCTTTCGTCATCCCGATCGTAGCCGAGGGACCTTCACCATAAGATCGTCCGACCAGTACATACCGATTGTGTGGGACCTCTGACCTCCCTCACCCCAGCCCTCTCCCACCGGGAGAGGGGGCTAACAGAAAGCCCCAAAATGCCTGACTGCGACATCGAGCTACTCGCCGAGGAAAACGCGCTGGTTGGCGAAGGTCCTTGCTGGGATCCACATCTCGGCGTCCTATACTGGACCGACATCCGCACCGGCCGGGTTTTCAAATACGACCCGGAGTCTGGCGAGAACGACCTGATCCACCATGGCAAGTACGTCGGCGGTATCGCCATCAACAAGCAGGGCGGATTGGTGTTCGGCACGTGGGAGGGCGTCATGCTGTGGCGCTCGGACGACGACTTCCAGTGGATGCATCACGGCGAGACGTACCAGTTCAACGACTGTTTCGCCGGGCCTCGTGGAGAGTTCTACGGCGGCAGCTACTTTGACGGCGCAGCGCCCGGAGCATTGTTCCGATTTGAGACCGACGGCCGAGTGGAGACGATCGCCGAGGATGTCGGCATATCCAACGGCATGGGCTTCTCGTCGGACGCCCGGACCTTCTATCACACCGATTCGCCGATTCGCACGATCTTCGCCTACGACCACGATCCGGAGACAGGCGCACTGACCAACAAGCGGGAGTTCGTGAAACTGGACGCGTCGGAAGGCATCCCGGACGGCATGACGGTGGACGCTGACGACCATGTCTGGTCGGCCAACTGGGGCGGAAGTTGCGTGATCAGATTCGACCCCGATGGCGTAGAAGAAAGACGCATCAGCTTCCCGGCCACGCAGACATCGGCCCCAATGTTTGGCGGAGACGATTTCGGTGATCTTTACGTGACCACGGCCTACAACGGCACCGGCGATCCGCCGGGCGGACTGGAACCTGCCGGGTACGATTTCAACGCACATCGGGGCGGCGAGCTGTACCGGGTGAACCTCGGGGATCACGGCATCTACGGCAAGCCAGAGTATGAGGCGAATTTCAAATGGGCGGATCTTTAGGCGACATGGAATACGGCGTTCATCTTCCTCTGATCAGCTTTGCTGGCGAGTCGCGGTCACTCCAGGACCTACGAGCCTACGCCGTTAAGGCACGCGATCTTGGGTATGCATATCTGTGCACCAACGACCATCTGCTGTTCAGTCGACCCTGGCTTGATGGTCCCACGGCGCTGTCCGCGGTACTGGACGTTTCCGGCGATATGCGGCTGGCGACCACCGTCGCCCTGCCCGTGTTGCGCGGACCGGTCGCCACGGCCAAGGCGCTCGGCGCCATCGATATGCTTTCGGGAGGCCGGATGACAGTTGGCGTTGGCCCCGGTTCGTCCGAGGCGGACTACAAAGTCGCCGGACTGGAGTTCTCCGAACGCTGGAAGCGCTTCGACGAGTCGATCAGCGCCCTGCGAGCCTTATGGAGCGGAGGCCCATTTACGGAACGTTCTACCCGATCGGCGACGTGGACCTTCTGCCTAGACCAGCTCAACCGGACGGTCCTCCGATCTGGGTCGCAAGTTGGGGATCAGAAGCAGGCCTCCGTCGAGCGGCGAGACTCGGTGACGGCTGGCTGGCGTCCGGGTACAACACGACGCCAGAGATATTCCCGCAAGCACTCGCTTACCTTGCCGACCAACTTACTTCGCGCGGCAAAGACCCGGCCACGTTCCCAAACGGCATCGCCACAATGTGGATGTATGTGACGAAAGACCCCGCCGAGGCCACGAGAGTGCTAGAAGATGTCGTGTCGAAGATGCTCAATAGACCGGTCGAAGATATTGCGGGTCTGCTGCCCATCGGATCCGCTGAACACTGCGCCGAGCTGATGTCTCGATACGCGGCCGTGGGCGCACAGCGCGTTTTCGTGTGGCCGGTCGCAGATGATCTGGAACAGATCGAACGGTTCATGACGCAGGTCGTTCCGTTCGTCAAGAACTCTTAAATAACAGGCCCTAGAACGATCTTCGAGAGGTCATAACTTGGAGTACGTCAACTTCGGAAAAGCCGGTGTGAAGGTCTCACGATTGGCGCTCGGACTCGGCTTTCGTGGCCAGTCGGACGCCGACGAGGGCGAGCGCGCCATTGAGCGCGCCATCGAGCTCGGCATCAATTTCATCGACTGCGCAAATGTGTACGGGCTCGGCGATGATCGCGCCAACGCAGGAACCTCTGAGCAGATCCTCGCGGGGGTCCTGAAACGGCACCGGGACGACCTGTTTATCTCGTCCAAGGTATTCAGCCCGATCGGTTCCGGACCGAACGACAGCGGCGCATCCCGATATCACATCATGCGCGAGATCGACCGCACACTTGGCCGGCTGGAAACGGACCACATCGACGTCTACATCCTCCACGGATACGACGACGGGACCCCGCTGGACGAAACATTGCGCGCCATGGATGATCTGGTGACCGCGGGCAAGACACGATATATCGGCGTCTCCAACTACCGGGCCTGGCAGGTCGTGAAATCACTCTGGACGCAGGACGCGAACGGGCTCGATCCACTCATCTGCATCCAGAACCCGTACAACCTTTTGAATCGTGACCTCGAACTGGAAATGTTCCCGGCCGTCCAGTCGCACGGCTTCGGAGTCATGACCTACAGTCCACTCGCCGTCGGGTTGCTCTCGGGCGCATACGTCCCCGGCGAGTCAGCGCCCGCCGGTTCGCTCTACGCGACCGTGCGTTCAGAGCGATTCGATGACCACATGGATGCGGACACCCGGGCGGTGCTGGACGTGCTCCATGAAGTCGCTACCGCCCACGGCAAGACCGTTGCCCAAACAGCGACCAACTGGGTTCTCTCACATCCCGAAGTAAGTGTCGCAATCACCGGCGGCGATACCGCCGAACACATGGAAGACAACATAGGCGCAGTTGGCTGGTCGATCACGGACGACGAGCGTGAGCAGCTGGACAATGTGTCTGCTGGCGCGCGGCAGGTGCTGGACTAGGGCGGTACTGCGGAAATCTTTAGGAGCGGATTGATAACCGGCCGTAGGCTGTTCCCGAGCGCTGTATCGTCATCCCGAGCGGAACCGAGGGACCTTTACCAACAGACCGTCGCCCAAAAAAACACAGGTTGCGCGAAACCTTTGAACCTCCCTCACCCCAGCCCTCTCCCACCGGGAGAGGGCGAAAGAAACGCCTGATCCGAGTGCATCGCATAGGTAACAACACCGCTGAGCCGACCGCACGGATCGCGGAAACTGTTCCTGAACAGTCCACCGAACCTGCTGAGTACGGGCTCATCAAGCGACGGCGGTCTCTCTGGTTCTTCATCCCGTTTGCCACCATCTTTGGTGTGGTGCTCGGTGAGGCGGCTAATCCGGTGATGCTGATCCAGTACGGCGTATTTATGACCGTTTAAGGGTTCTTTTGTACCGCCGTTTCGACTGGCGCGTTGTTGCCATCAGCTCATATCTCGGCGGGATGCTGATCGAAAACGCCATGAACCGGTCCGCCATGCAGGCGCCGACGCTCATGTAGGTGGCCTTCTTCATCGTGCCCTACTTCGCTACCCGCGCCTGGGAAGACCGCGGACGAGTGGGCTTCCGGCAGCTGACGCGAACAGTTACGCCGTTGGTCGTCGCATCGGTGTTGCTGTCGTTGGCCGCATGGCAGGCTAGTCAGGCGACTTCCGACCCTGGCGACGGCTCTCCACCTCTTGTCGTGGCCGCTGCGTCGCTTCCCTTCCTTCTCGTGGTGCCATACCTGTTGGCCGCTCGTTCTGGGCGGTTCGGACGCACATCCAGCATCCCTTCTCCGGTCCCCGCCTGGTCGATAGTTCCTCTGCTGGCCAGTTCCGGAAGCCTGGCCTGGCTCGCCTGGTTTGGCATTTCAGAATCCGGCCGAACGTCGCCACCTCTCATTGTGATTGGCGCCCTACTACCCTTCCTGGTCGCCATCCCGCTAACGCTGATGAGGCGAAGGCGCGCAGCCGCGTAATCGGTCGAGAGGCGGGATCTCCCTCCCGCGGAGTGGAGAGGAGCGCGTGGAAAAGCCAGCAACTCTTTCTAATGAGCGACTCGCCAGTATTGTCATCCTGAACTTGATTCAGGATCGGACGCTACGGCAGGGACCTTGTTAGTTGATCGAGACCGTCGGTAAGTGCGGGTTTGGGGCCGAGAATTTCCGTACGCAACAAAAGCGGATCCTGAATCAAGTTCAGGATGACAGCGATTGCGCCGGACGCAACCAGCCCCGAACTCCTGCCTACGTTTGGAGAGTCCCACGACTTGCGCGCCCACGAGTCGTGCGTACACTGACGCCGCAACGTCAGCACGTACAGATCGCTAATAGAAGGGCCGATTCGTAACTTTGAAGATCGAACGCATCGAGATCTACCCACTTGTGGCCGAACTCGACGAGTCGTTTGGCTGGTCGCAAAGATGGACATCGGCCCGGGCGACCACGGCGGTCAAGATAATCGACGACGACGGGACGTACGGGTGGGGTGAAAGCAGCGGGGCCGAAACTATGCGAGC
>Ga0114993_10007412_pt1 | contig 10148 bp, 6 predicted proteins | sample ArcticOcean_MG_C_FD_87042 | JGI IMG/M metagenome (GOLD analysis project Ga0114993, IMG submission 87042) | Marine microbial communities from western Arctic Ocean - ArcticOcean_MG_CB2_150 | ecosystem: Environmental > Aquatic > Marine > Oceanic | place: Arctic Ocean: Canada Basin | collected...
ATTTTCCAGAATTCTCGACTCGATATTTTTTATCAATTCCCCACCCGTACACCGACCACCATTCCTTCTTCACAAGACTAGAATAATTTTTTTCATTCGGTTTGATGTCAATAGGGAACTTGAACACCAAATTCCAATCATATCTCACCTAAATTTTCGATGAGTGTTCGGAACATTGTGATTGAGCGTCGATGATCGATGACCGCAGCGTGCTGCCGCGCCGCTGCACCCAGTTCGACTCTTTGTTCGTAAGTAGTGCGGAGTGCATCTATCCAGTCCTCCATCGATGACTCCGCGGCAACGACGATGCCACCCGGGCCAACCGCTTCGGATTGACTACCAATATCGACAGAGACCGAAGGTAGTCCGAATAGACCAGCCTCATTGATGACACGCCCCCAAGAGCCAGTACTCTGGACGGTGAGAAGATGAATGTCTGAAGACGAGAACACCGCTGTCACTGCTGTATGGCCATGCCATGTCGTGTTGTCGAACACCCCGAGGGCTTCAGCGTACGAACCACTACCATAGACATCGATATGAGCCTCGGGCCATGCCTCCATCAACGCTGGCAATAATTTTCGATAAAACATGGCACCCTTTTCAGGCGTCACACCGATGATGGCAATTCTTGGAGTATCCACATCACCCGAACTAACCCTTCCCGCAAGGCCCGCCGCTCGAGTTTTTTCGATGTTCTCTAGTGAACCAAAGCGGCCTCCAAAATCGACAGGCAGAGGGATATGTTCGGCTCGTTGTAGGTTGAATTTTCTCTTAATTTGGGCTAGAAGACCATGACCCGCGCCACAGACTGCGGCAGCTGATTCTAGTGAAGCGCGGTAGATATCCGGATACTGAAATTGTAATTCATCTCGAACGAAGACGAGCCACGGAATTTGTGCCTCCTCGAATGCTGCTGCCGCGCCGGCTGACCAATCTAATTGAGTGACCCCAATCAAAACATCGCCCGCTTCGTCGGCAGCGCTTTTAGCAGCCGCTAATTTTGGCCTCAACCAAGCTTTGAACTCACTATTCTTTCGTTTTAGATGAATTCGCTGAAGCCTCGTATTCGGCCGCTGAGTTCGATGTTGGCGTAACCTCCAAGCGGCGCCAGACCAGATGCTTTCAATAGAAATTGATGCAACTTCGCGGTGTAATTTTGTCTCTGCAGTCAGGCTAGTAACCTCTCCTCTATCACCTGATTGCAGAGCATCTACCCGCCAGCCGGATTTTAATAAAACACTCTTGATTTCTGGGGATTTCACGCATGGAGTGTAGTCGGGTGCATCACTGACTAGTGGGCCCGAATCAGTAACTCCGTTGAGCAAAGAAGCGAGACTCATTTCGGCGCCACCAGCCGGCGGGTCGAGGTCGCGTAGACAAGCGATGAGTCGTGGCGGCACACCTAGTCCGAAACCTACCGACGACTTGACCGTTCGCGGTGATAGTTGCCGTCGGCATAGTCTTGAGGGCGGCCCGGGTGGCGCCGAATAATGTCGCTTACCATCGCTGTGGTCGGTACTGGATATTGGGGCCGCAATCATGTGCGCACACTCGCCGCATTACGAAATGAGGGTTCGGTAGGCGACCTCATCGTCTGCGATTTAGATGAGACTCGGGCCCGTGAAATGGCATCTGAATTTGATTGCGTCTGGCACACAGACCCGGCTACATTAGTTACTGAGCACGGCATTGCCGCTGCAACGATAGCAACCCCTACTCCACAGCACGCACCCCTAGGGAGTTTGTTGATGCGGCAAGGTGTCGATGTCCTCGTCGAGAAACCATTAGCGATGAATGAGGAAGAAGCGAGAGAGTTGGTAAAAACATCAGAGGATACTGGACGATTACTCATGGTCGGTCACCTATTCAGGCATCATGCAGCGATACGAGAAGCACGACGAATTATCGAATCTGGAAAACTTGGCCCCATCCTAAATATTGAGAGTGAACGCCTCTCTGTACGGGAACCTCGCCCCGATGTCGGAGTCATCGCTGCTCTAGCCATTCATGACCTAGATATTTGCTGTGATGTGTTGGGTGATATCGACCCCATCAATATCGAGGCAGTAGCACTCGAAAGCAACCTCACTGGAATCGAAGATCACGCTACCATCCAGATGCAATTCGCAGCCGGTACCGGCAGTAACCCTAACGGTGTCCCGGCTCACATCACGGTCTCCTGGCGGAGTAGGGTTCGGGGCAAAGTACGCGCTTTACGAATAATCGGACGCGACGCTAGCTTAGGAATCGATTATTTAGATCACGCCGGATTATGGTTACACAATCATCCTAGTGATGCACACGGACCAGAATGGGGTGGCTTCGATGCCGCGCCACGTACCAGAATCGAATTACCATTAGGTGAACCATCATTGACCGCTGAATTACGTTGCTTCACACTCGCGTGCAGTGGTAATTGGAGTGGAGATTTGCTCTCACCGGGCGAGGTTGGAATCAAGGGAATGAACCTCGTTGATAGGGCACTTGCATCAGCACGCAGTAACCGGTGAAGGGTGAACGGGTGAGTTGGAGTTGGATTTACAATGCAACGCTGTGGTGTAGAGGAAGTCACCCGAGCATTCGATACAGATGAATCGATAGTAATGCTCCTAATCAACAACGAGAGTGATGATTCAGAAGTTGAGAAACTAAGACAACGAGCCATCAATTCTAACATCGTAGTCAAACAAGGCTCACCCCGACACCTTTGGCGGATGGCCAAGCGAACGAGTGGTGAAATCGGGCCAAATATTCTCGCACTGATTGGTCGTGACCCAACGAGAAGTTCAGCAGAAATTTTTGCAGATGGTGGACTTGTTTGGTTACTTTCAGGAGCACAATATGCCCAAAACATTGGCTATTCTATCCGTACTGTCGAAGTTAGTGGTGCGGATGCAATCATCATTGATACCGACCTTACTAGCGACCAACGCCGTATCGCTAAACGAACATCGATGCGAGCGAACAGATTCTTGACTCTAGAATGGGCAGATTCTCTCAGCACAGTGATAGCAGCGAAAGAGGCCGGCGCAAGAATAATCGCCATCGAGGATATTGGGCAAACCGAACCGTGGGATGCTGATTTTACAGGCCCAGTGTTGCTAATTGTTGGAGGTGAGAGACACGGCATATCGGTAGAAATCCTCGATGAAGCCGATGATATCATCAGAATTCCGATGGCTGGTTTCGTTCCATCATACAACTTACAGGCACCTTTAGCAGTAGTCGCGGTCGAAGCGTTACGTCAACGACGCGAGTAGATGGGATCTAAAATAACTACATATTTTCCTCAAAAGGCTTCAAGAATCGCTCACCACCCCGGGGTTATATGGGCTTCAACCCGGCCTCACTCGTCTTTGGTGAATTCACCGTCACACTCTCCGCTGTTTTCGGTGGCTTTGGTGGTTGGTTGGTCGGTAATTTAATGCTCCTCGGCCTTGCAGTAGTCATCATTCTAGCCGCGATAAATCGGGTTGCGCTACGCCAGCAACTAGGACTTTCAAATAAACGATTAAGATGGCACGCATCTCTTGGGATTTGTCTTTTTTTGCAATATATTTTCTATTCATCTAACCTCACTTTCCCACCCGTTGGCGCCTTCATCACCGCCCTCACAATGACGGTTATAATCGGTTGGTCGTTGGAGTCAGTAGCACCCATTTCTTCTTGAGATTCTCAGTATTTACCGCATTTGCAATTTCTGATTAGTTTTTCCCTAAATGCAATGGTATTTTCAATAACCCCCCCCGTTATTTGTAGTTTTGATTTGGTTGAATATGACTGGGTGGGTTCAAACGCAACCGGCTCCGCCTCAAACGCATGGCCCGCTTTGGTGAGCATCCAGATTTGCCCGATGCGTTGGAGGCATTGCTCGCCGATGAGACGGCGAGCACGGTCTTCCTGAAGGCGGATTGTCGACCACGTGTTAAGGCTGGACACATCAGTGAATTGCTGCTGCAAGAAGTCGGTGAGGAAAAGTGGAGTCGGAACGAAGTCGAAAGCCTCTCCGAGGATTTATCGACGATCGTCGAGGATCATCAACATCGCAGTGATTGTTTCGTTGAAATCGAGCGGGTTGGCTGCCGCATCACCCAAATTGGCGACCTCCGTGTAACCTGTGCTTGGCCGCCTTTTTCCGAAGCGTGGGAAATCACAGTAGTTCGCCCGGTTGCCCGTCTTTCCCTTTCTGAATACGAATTAGATTCTGAATTAGTCAGCCGAATTTCTGACCATCATCGAGGAATTTTCGTCGTCGGCAAACCAGGTTCCGGTAAGACCACTTTCGCCCAAGCTATCGCCGACCATCTCGATGAGAATGTCGGTGCGATGGTCAAAACGATGGAGGCGCCTCGTGACCTACAGGTCGCAGAACGGATTACTCAGTACGCACCACTCGAAGGTGATCTTGAGAAAACCGCTGAAGTCATCTTCCTCGTCCGTCCAGATTTCGTCATTTTTGACGAGGTTCGTCGAGCCCGCGATTTTGAGATATTTGGTGATGTCCGACTCGCTGGTGTTGGCCTCCTCGGCGTAACCCATGCGAATAGCGGGTTGGAGGCAATTCAGAGATTGGTCGGCAAAGTCGAACTCGGCTTAATTGCCCAAGTTCTAGATACGGTCATCCATATCGAAAAAGGCCGAGTTCACCAAGTTCTCGAAATCGAGATGGTAGTTCGAGCACCTAGCGGTATGGATAGTGAATTATCCCGCCCAGTCATTGAGATACGAGAGTTCCCTACGCGCCGCTTAACCCATGAGATGTTCGCGTTTGGCAGTGAGATTGCCGTCGTTCCAGTCTCAGAAGATGCGGAGGCAGCGAGCCCCGTTCGACAACTCGCTGGCGTCGAACTCGCCCGTCTCGCTTCTGGATTCACAGGTGCCCACATTCACGCCGCGATTTTCACATCAGACAACTCCGCCGACCTTTATGTCGATGACAAATCGGTCGGTGGAGTAGTCGGTTCAGGCGGCTCATCGATCCGCGCCCTCGAAGAAGAGGTCGGTGGAGTCCGGCTCAAAGTCAAGGGAGCGAGCGAAATGCCACACGGCATGCGTCGACGCCTAGAAGAGTCCTCGTGGCAATCTGACCTCAGCGATACGCGGAGTCGTGGTGGTAGAAAGTGGGAAGATGGCGGCGGAAGAGGTCACCGAGAGTCTGGTGGCGGGCAATATAGTGGAAAGCAGGGTGGTCGAGGTGGCGGCCGGCGCGGCAAGGGTGGACGCCGTTGAAAGCGTGGTTGTAATTATCAGTATTAATTCGCCAATTCAATTATAACAGTCACTCAACCTGCTCCCCCGATGCGTCGAACACTGTTACTCACCTTGCTCTTTGCTGCAGTCTCATTTTTGCCTTTGGCACAAACGTTCCAACCCCTCACCGAAACCACTCCTGAAACCGATGACGAATCACTTCTTTCTCTCAACGAATCGGGGGAGAATTCCCGGATGACGATCGGTGGTGGAAATCCACTAGGATGGGAATGGGTCCAGAAAGATTCTGATGCTGGTTACACATGGGTTCGTGCTGTTAAGGGCGAAGCGACAGGAGGAATGTATGTCGCTGGAATTTTCCGTGGTGGCAGCATTTCACTCGACCAGCATCACGCTTTGAATAATGGGGGACTCGATGTCTTTGTCGCTCATCTCGATAGCAGCGGGGATTGGTCGTGGATGACTACATTAGGTGGTGTACTCGATGAATATGTGGAGGCGATGGAACTTGACTCAAGTGGTGACTTAGTTATTGTTGGCAGTTTTGATTCTCCATCATTTAACACCAGCACTACTCAACTTACCAATCAGGGAAGTAGGGATGCATTCGCTGTCAAAGTGGATGGCTCGACTGGAGCAGTAGTTTGGGGTGCGAGTATAGGTGGTTCAGGATTTGATAATCTTACAGGCGTCACAGAATTATCGACAGGTAACCTCGGGTACAGCGGCTGGACTACTAGCCCTTCTTTGACTATCAATGGAACACAACATAATAACAGCGGAGATTCTGACATTCTCATAGTTTGGTCGACCAATTCTGGAATTTGGGACCATTCAGCGATGTATGGTGGTAGTGGTAAAGAACAATCTCACGATGTCGCGGCGGACCAAAATGGCCGTTTGATGGTAGTTGGAGAATTCGCTTCTTCAACCCTTAGCCTCGACCAGACAACCGTTTCACATGGTGGTGGTATTGGTTCGGATAGTTTGGTAATGCGGGTCGCGAGAAGTGGGGTTGAATGGGTCCGTAAACCAATCTGCGCAATTAATGATCGCGCCTGGACAGTCGATGTTGATAGTGCTGGCAATGTTTTTGTCGGTGGTGAAGTATTCCATAATTCTACTAGCACCGCAAACAATTATCGAGAGTTAACATGGGGTTCGATTCAAATTACCCAAGGTAGAGATTGGAACACAGTGTATGTCGTAAAATTCAGCAATGTTGGGGCGATTGGTTGGGCGATTCGAACTTACAATTCCAATAGTTACGCCGGTTCAAACTATTGGCAACAGAATCCGTCAATCTCTGTCGATGGAACTACGATTGGGCTCGGTTTTGATTCAACTTACAGATTTAGGTTCAAGTATGGTAGTGGTTCTTCATCCGACTTTTATACTCAAAATAACTATGGAATCAATGCGAACTTCATCCATATTTCCAGTACTGGTTCAGCATTGACTAATAATTACATTACTTCGAGAGACACCTCTATAGATGATATCGATTTTATCGACCAATCTAGCGGCAGCGATACCGGTTTTGCAGCGTGGAATCTAATGTCACGCTCGGTTGGTAATTCTCAAACAACTTACTTCGGCGAATATATGGATTCACCCCACGCGACAGTCCGCTCATATCAATGGAGTTCTGGGCCTCAAACACTTCTTTTGAACAGACCTATAGGCGCTACTTATTCTGAATCTATCCTCGATTATGAACCACTCAATTCCACGCATTCAGTTATGTTGATTCATTCCCGTTCTCAGAGTATGAGGTTTGGAGATTCTGTGGTCGGCGGGAATGTGTCACACCGTGTATTATTGGTGACGATAGATGAGAATGGTAGTTGGGAATCTGTAGATCAAATTATTATGTCGGATATGGATGCAGCGGCGATGAGTGTCTCGCCGAATGGAACGGTTTGGGTTGTGGTCGATAGGTCGGGCTGGGCGGATGTATCTGGCCTTGTATCCTGGCCGAGTGGTTCAGGCCTAATTATCGCGAGTTGGACTGCGTCTGTAGGTTGGGTTAGTGCCGATATCATGTGGGGAATGTATCCTGAATATGATAACGAAAAAATATTTATCGCATCCGATTTAAATGGTGATGTTTTCATAGGGGGACTTTGTTCCTCAACCGTTACCGTTACCGGCCAATCATTCACCGGTTCAAGCCAAAGCGCGCCCTGTATAGCTATGCGAAATTCGACTAGTGGCTGGACACATCTTGAGCGAGCCGGTTACAATTACGATTACGCCATCGATGCGATGACCGACCATGACGCCGGGGGCGTATACATGTGGACTCGTTCGGGCTACTGGTCACGACCTACAGGAAGCACCCATCAAGTCTACGATTACTCAGCAGGGGCTTTGGTCGAGTTTTTATCCTCAAACCAATCCTCTTGGCTAGTATCTTATCCTACTTGTACGAACAGTAATTGTAATTATGCCCAATCACTCGATGTTACCAGTTCTGGAGATGTCCTTCTCGGCGGGCACCTCAGCAATTCGAAATAATTCCCATCTTGTTGCTCGGTCAATTCAGGAGGTAGTTGGGATGGCTACATCGCTCGATGGAATGGCACGGTGAAAGTTTGGGATTGGTCAATATCACTCGGTGGCACCGGTAGCGACTACCTCCTCGATGTGCGTGATGTAGGGAATGGTAGTATCGCCGCAGTCGGCGAGAAGAGTGGTGTCATCAGCGTCGGTTTGACCACACTCTCGAGTGGCGGAACTGGATTTGTAGCGATGGCCTCTGAACAAGGCACTTGGTCGTGGGCAGCTCAACCATCGAATTCAACCGTGATTCAACAAGTTATTCCAACTAGCAATGATACTATTCATGTCGCTGGAGTTTTGTCGAGAGATAACCGGCTACGAACTTTCGGTCTCGATTCACTTTCATCAGCGGATGGCGAGGATATTTTCATATCCAGAATGAGTGCAGATAATGATGCCGACGGAATCACCAACAATCGCGATAATTGCGTTTCAATTTACAATCCACCACAAGCCGATTACGATGCGGATTCACAAGGTGACATTTGTGATTCAGACGATGACGCCGATGGAATTTCCGATTTAACCGACACTTGTCCAATGGGTGATACCGGCTGGGTATCGAATGTCACAATCGATCATGATTCCGATGGCTGCCTCGATGCGAGTGAAGATACTGATGACGATGACGATGGCCGCCCCGATAGCTTGGATTCGTGTCCATCCGGGCAACTCGCTTGGCTCTCGAATAGTACTTCAGATCACGATAATGATGGTTGTCATGATGGCACTGAAGATTTGGATGATGACGATGACATGGTCGCCGATTTAGTCGACGCCTGTCCACTAGGATCTCTTGGATGGATTTCGGATTCGAGTACTGACCACGATGCTGACGGTTGTTACGACTCCGGTGAAGACCTAGATGACGACGATGACAGCGTCACCGACCCTAGTGATGCTTGTCCGCGCGGTGAACTCAATTGGTCTTCGACTGCAGCAACCGATAATGACGGCGACGGCTGTCGAGATGCCGGCGAAGATGACAATGATGACGACGATGATTTCTTAGATCACGAAGACTTCTGTCCAGCCGGCTCCCTTAATTGGCATTCAGGTGCAGTCACAGATTACGATGGCGATGGCTGCCTCGATGCGAACGAGGATACCGATGACGATGCTGACGGCGTCTTGGATGTTGATGACAACTGTGTCCGCAGCCCGCTCGGCTGGCGAACCAATCCAACCATCGACTTCGACGGCGATGGTTGTCACGACCTGAACGAAGATGCCGATGATGATGGTGATGGAATCAACGATTTAGATGACTTATGCTCGAGGACTCCAGCGGGAACTGCTGCCGATAGTGCCGGCTGTGCTCCGGGTGAAGTAAGAGACGGCGTCGCGGGTGGAAGTAATGGCGGAAATGTTACGGTCATCAATCAGTACAACAATACGACTTGGGTAAACCATACTTGGGTCAACAGTTCCTGGGATAACCAATCATTCACTAATGAATCATGGGAAAATTACAGTTACAATTGGGATAATACAACATGGGAAAACGAGACCTTCCTCAATTCTACGACTAATCAACACAATACAACCAATTTGAATCAAACAATTAATGAAGGTGACGAACTAAATGGCACAGATAATAATCCTCTAAAACAAGAGGAGGCTGAAAGCGGGAGTTTGATGGAAAATCAGTGGATGATACTAATCGCTGGTTTGGTGGTATTTGGAGTCGTTCTTCTGGTGATGGGCCAATTGCGTGGTTCTTCACGACGCGATGAAGACGGTTCTCCCTACGGCAAACACCTCGGTGTCTACGGTGAGGAATTGGTGTCGCTAGATGGCGAATCTACAACCTCTGCATTCGACGAGGTTACCTCAACCCATGCTGCAATCCAATCTGATACACCTGCCCCAACCACTCCCTCATTCAACCTCCCTCCAACTACTGCAACTGGAGTTCCAGACGGCGAGGGATACGAATGGTTTGAGTGGCCGGCTGGAAGTGGCGTCAATTACTACCGCCCTGTTGAGTCTGGTGATGACTGGGCAGTTTGGGATTCTTGATTTTGTTAATATATCGAATCATATCTGATTTGCAAAAAACAAATCCTTATTTTCCGTTGATATAATTTGGATGTTTATTGCATCACCTCTGTTGAAAGAAAATGGCTCATTACAAGTTGAGTCAGTTTCCAGTGGATTTGGGGATTAAGGCACGCCTTCAAGGCAGAGGCGCGGGTCGGCTGGCTTGGAGTAGAATACGATGAGTGGTGAGACGAGCGACCAACCCGTCGTCGTTCTACAGTCGGAGACGGCTATTACTGACGGTACAGCCGTGCAGCAGAAATTGATTGGCGCGGCTCGTACCTTGCAGAATTTATTGAAGGCGACACTCGGCCCCCGTGGCCTCG
>Ga0114993_10007417_pt1 | contig 10146 bp, 5 predicted proteins | sample ArcticOcean_MG_C_FD_87042 | JGI IMG/M metagenome (GOLD analysis project Ga0114993, IMG submission 87042) | Marine microbial communities from western Arctic Ocean - ArcticOcean_MG_CB2_150 | ecosystem: Environmental > Aquatic > Marine > Oceanic | place: Arctic Ocean: Canada Basin | collected...
GAAACAAAGTAGTCAGTACGCCACATCTTGATCAATTTGCGTCAACTGGCACAAAGTTTACTCGTTGCTATTCCGCGGCCCCAAATTGTTCACCATCACGAACTGGTTTAATGACCGGACGCACTCCTTACCGCGCCGGCATCCACAACTGGATTCCGCTGGATTCTCCCATGCACGTTCGCCGCCACGAAATTATGCTTTCGCGAATCCTCAAAGATGCGGGATACCAAACCAGCCATTTTGGAAAATGGCACATGAACGGAAATCTGACAAACCAAGACCAACCTCAACCCGATGACCATGGTTTCGACTGGTCCTTCGGCACGCAGAACAATGCATTACCCTGCCATAAGAATCCGACCAATTTTGTACGTAATGGAAAACGGACCGGAAATCAACAAGGGTTTGCGGCCGATATTGTGACAGATGAAGCTATACGCTGGATCAACGAAGAGCGTGATGCTGAAAAACCGTTCTTTATGTTCGTCGCTTACCACGAACCACACGAACCCATCGCCTCCAACCATAAATACACAAAACTATATGAACGTAAAGGTAATCCCAGTCGGTATGACCCCAGCGTTTCCAGTTTCCAAGCACATCACGGCAACCTAACACAGATGGATTCCGCCTTTGGGCGGTTGATGCTTCACCTAGATGAAGCTCACTTGCGTGATAACACCGTGGTGTTTTTCACTAGCGACAACGGCCCAGCGATCACCGGTGCCCATCCCCACGGCAGCACTGCTGGCCTACGAGACAAAAAAGGTTCCGTTTACGAAGGCGGAATCCGTGTGCCAGGCATTCTTCATTGGCCCGCAAAACTAACACACGCGCAGATCATCGACACACCGATTTCTGGAGTTGATGTATTACCTACATTTTGTGAAATCGCCGCAGCCAAAATACCTGCAGCCCTCAAGCTTGACGGAACGAGTTTTGTATCAGCGCTGCAGGGGAAACCACTTAGTCGCCAGGTCCCACTTTACTGGCAATTCCACGGCGCCCGCGGTGACGACCAAATCGCAGTCATCGACGGTGATTGGAAACTCGTTGGCCAATTTGATGGCGGTAGTCTGAAACCGCACGGTGATATTTTCAAGGAACACCAGAACCTCATTCATAACGTCAAGATCGTCCGATACCGACTTTACAACTTAGCTAACGACGAGACCACTGATGTATCGGCGTTAAATCCAAAAGTATTGAATCGGTTAACAATCGCTATGACCCGTATGTTTTCATCTGTTCAAGCGGACAACCCGACATGGCCAGCATGGACTTGGCCCCGACTCGAAGGCAAGCAGATAAACGACTACGTGGAGTCCTTGAAGAAACAGTAGTATTTCGAGGATATTGGCAAAGCTCAACCACGTGTTACGTTAAATCGTTAACTGTCTTGGTTTTCTGCTCGCGCTTGCCAAACCGGTCCGCTAGGGTATTCGAACTCGTCCAAGGATGCCGGTTTCATGGTGATGCTGTAACCAGGTTCAGACGGTGCACGATAACACCCGTCGCGCACAACCACTGGATGCTCAAAGTGTTCATGTAAATGGTCAACGTATTCGATCAATCGACCCTCGGTGGTCCCGCTGACACAAACAAAATCGAACATCGCCAAATGCTGTACATATTCACACAATCCCACTCCGCCGGCGTGCGGACAAACAGGCACGTCGAATTTTTTTGCCATCAAGATAATCGATAAAATCTCGTTCACTCCACCTACTCGAGTACTATCAATTTGACAAACCGTAATCGCTTGTGCCTGTAATAACTGTTTAAACATGATCCGATTTTGACACATCTCGCCAGTTGCCACGCCAACCCCTAGCGGTGCTAAGCTCTTGGCAATTCTGGCATGGCCTAGGACGTCGTCGGGGCTCGTCGGTTCCTCAATAAACCAAGGCTTAAACTCGGCCAGTCGAGTCATATTCTCGACCGCCTCTTCGACTTCCCAAACCTGGTTAGCATCCATCATGATCGTCGCGTCCCAACCGATTTCCTCTCGTATCAGTTTCGCTCGGTGCATGTCGTCTTCGATATCCCGTCCCACCTTGATTTTAAAGTGCGACCATCCACGTTGTACACCTTCGCGACACAATCTGCGCAGCTTTTCGTCGCTATAGCCCAACCACCCCGCTGATGTTGTGTATGACGGAAACCCTGTTTCCCGCAACTGCTGAACTCGCTCGTCTCGCGTGGACCACGATTGTTCCAATATTTCAAGTGCGTCCTGAGGTGTCAGGGCATCGTTGATATATCTGAAATCAATGCATTTTACGGTTTCCGCTGGCGTCATATCCGCAAGTAATAGCCACAGCGGTTTTTCGGCAACCTTCGCCCACAGATCCCAAACTGCGTTAACAATCACTCCAACTGCAAAATGCATCACGCCTTTGTCGGGTCCCATCCAACGCAATTGACTGTCACCAGTGACCTCTCGCCAAAAACCTCCCATGTCACTGGTAATTTCTTCAAGGGTTTTACCAACAACTAGCCGCCTCAGTGAATCAACAGCCACAGCGATAAGCTCCGTGCCGCGTCCGAGCGTAAACGACAGTCCGTGGCCAACCTGAGTACCGTCAGTAATCAATGTTAGATAAGCGCAAGAGTAGTCAGGATCCGGATTCATTGCGTCGGAGCCATCCAAGTTATCAGATGTCGGAAAACGAATGTCACGCACTTGGATATCAGTAATTGTCAGCGTCATACTTTAAACCGTCTTTAATTCAGTAGTGTTAATTAGTGGTTACTATCAATTCGCTGCTAGTGACCACGCCTCGTGCGTCCTTCAGATCCACAAACCAAACCGTGGCATTTTCAGGAGGTGCCGCGCCACTGACTCGAACATCCCCTATCCTCAGGTTAGTGGTCACCCATTTGCGGTCTTTATTTGCCGCATGAGGCTCCGTGGTGTAATGCAGTCGAGCCGATACTAGTTTGGTTTCAGTGCGTACTGATGCCGTCATCTGTCCGTCCGTTATCGTCGGCTTAAAAACCGTCGGCATCGGGATACCGCCTTTACAATACTGGTCGATAAACACAAAGAACTCCGGAAACCCAAAAATATGTCCATGTCTCATCGCCAGTTGGATGCTGTAGTTTTTCTGGCCCGTCACTAGGGCACACGTTTTTGCATAGCTATCCAATGGATACGCAAAATCATTTGTACCGTTTAAGAACATCACCGGCATCTTCGCAGAGCCAATATACATCGAGGGGTCCCACAGTTTGTGCCACTTAGCAACTTGGGGCGGCGTCATTTTGGCAAACTCCGACTTGGTCCAGGCACTATTATCCTTCAGAAACCCGCAACCATACACCGGCATCGCAACTTGGAAACGATCGTCCAAGCCGGCGACGATGCAAGTCAGATATCCACCCCAACTAATTCCGGTGACGGCCGTTTTAGAAACATCGACTTCATCAAGGCGGCGTAACAGCGAATGCCCGCGTATGACGTTCGCCACCGCATGGTATGTCCATTGATCCTCAAGCGGGTCGTCGATCTTTTGGAACTTAGCGTCATGTGATTGGTCCGGCCCACCATCAACCAGTCGTTTGGCCTCCACGCCTCGGCCAGCCAAATCCATCGCAATCGCCACATAACCTCGTTTAGCCCATAACAACGCCCATTCTGAAAAAGCTTTCCCGCCGCCGCCGTGCACCAACACGACAGCAGGATACTTTTCTTGATCAGTTTCCATTCCCACAGTTATAGGCGAAGCATAATAAGCAAACACGCTAGTAGCTTTACCGTGGTAAATCTCACCTTCGTATTTAAGCGAATGGACAGGCCCAGACTGGTCCATCCATTGATATTTCGGAGCAGTAAACAAATGATGCAGATCCCATGGATTGGATTCTGGCAGCGGAGCGGGTTGTGCTCCCAATAGAGCGGGGCACAGCAACGCCAACAACAAAAACCGCGTGACACGGCATAAACGATGACGACCATTCATAGCAAACGAACCCCTATTTCAACAAATCAGTTTCAACTTGAAGGCTATCCGCAAACCGATCGCCTTTGACGCCTAGTGCCCGCGCTTGAGTCAACCACAGGTTTGCCAGAGGCGTACCCGCAGCACAGTGCAAGTGTATCCCTTGCTGCAAACGACCACCACCGCCGCCCGCGACAATAATTGGCAAATCTGTATATTGGTGTGTCGCGCCATCACCCAATCCGGATCCGTAGGTGAAAATCATATTATCCAACAACGTCGAACCATCAAATTCAACTATCGCCGACATTCGCTCGATCATATAAACATATTGTTCCATATAAAATTTATCGATTTTCAACAACTCACCAATAAATCTTTTTTGATTATGGGACATCGCATGATGACTCACGGGGTTATCAAACAGCCCCTCAAACATATACGGTGTATTCCAACGTTCCGGTCCGATCATCATCGTCGCTACATTGGTCAAACCAGCCTGAAAAGCGGCAATCATCAAATCACCCATCAAACGAATATATTCGCCCCTTGGCATTAACGAATCCGTGCCGCCCGGGACATTAACTCCCTCGACGGTCAAATTGTTCTTCAATTTGGACAGTTTGTCCATCTGCCGTTCGATGCTGCGAATTCCTTCGAAGTATTCCGCGAACTTCTCGCGGTCCACCCGCCCCAACTTGCGCTGTAACGACCGCGCGTCTTGTAAAACCAAGTCGGTAATGTCCCTTTGCTGCGACATTCGCTTTGTACCAAACAATCGATCATACACTTGACGAGGGTCGCGAATCGACGGTGCAACGTGCCCAGTTCCATACCAAGAAATATTATCGAAATAAATGGATTCTTTATTGTCTTTGTGGCTGTTGCAACTGAGTTCAAATGTGCGAAAAGGTGTCTCGTCACCGATGCTATCCCCAACCACGTGATCAAACGTACGATCTAACGGATAAATAGACGAGGCAACCGTCTCACCGGTTACGCTGCTCAAAAAACAGGATGCACACTGCGCGTGTACATCACTGCCATGGCGATAGGTCCGATTCAAACCGCTAACAAACGTCACTTTATCCATGACACTCGCCAACGGTTTTTGAGTCGACGTCAAAGTTTGCAATTTTCGAATTCCGACAACATGCTCAATCTTTGATTTAGCTTTCGGTTCCGACACAAATTTGGGGATTTCCGTTTCAGATTCTCCCGGAAAAAATCCCCGGCGAATAACGCCCATCGGTACATAATAAATCGCCATTCGCACAGGCGGCTTGGCAGGTTTCGACGCCGATTTCGTCGTAGCAGCTCCTGCCAAACTTTCAAACAACGGCAAAGTCAAGCTTGCACCGGCCGCGCCCTGAATTGTCTGCATAAACTGACGTCTATTCGTTTTGTTCATTCCCGACATCTATTTGGTTACCAACTTTCTTTTCCCGCCACTAAAGGCCTCACTTAATACAACTTCACGCAGTAACGCTCGCATCCGATACTCCGACTTTGCAGTTCCTTGGACAATTCCCTCTACGGCCAAAACATCTCGATAATCTATTCTCCGTCCAAGAGCGTACGTTAATAAATGCTTGGCCAATGCAGCTGTAAAACGATCTTTTTCGAGCAACAGCGCGTCCTTAAATTCGACGACATTAGTGAACGCATGTTGACCTAACAATACTCCGTTTGAGTCCACCGGCTTACCATTGCTATACTCATCTCGCCAAAAACCGACTGGATTATAGTTTTCCAACACAAATCCTAATGGATCAATTTTCCGGTGGCAGGAAGCACAACTTGCATTCAACTGATGGGCCGCAAACTTCTCTCTAATCGACAGTTCATCGGCGGGGTCCTCGACATTCTTTAACAAAGGAACGTCTGCCGGCGGCGGTTCGGGCGGGTCGTTTAAGATTACAGTTGCAACCCAAGCGCCTCGAGTAATTGGTTGTGTCTGGTCCGATCTGGACGTCATCGTCATAATGGCGGCGTTGGTAAAAATGCTACCCTGCCGCCGATCCGTAACGGGAACTCGCTTAAACACCAATTCACCTGGACCGTGAAAGGCAACCGGTTTCGCTGCGTCGTACCAGGTCGTGAGCATCGGACTGCGATAACTGAAATCCGAGTCGATGAATTGCAAAATCGATAAATCCTCTACAAGCACCGTTTCAAATAACAATAACGGCTCGGCCATCAGGTTCATGCCAGCGTTATATTTAAGGAAATAATATTCTGGAAACAATACGGGGTCCGGAGTGGCAGAGATAATTTGTTCCAACTGTAACCACTGCGCCGGAAAACTATCGCAAAATCGCTTCGTAAATTCACTGTCCAGCATTCGCGTTACTTGGGCCGACAACACTTCCGGTCGATGCAGTTCGCCGGTCGCAGCTAGGCGTAATAATTCGTCATCTGGAATACTGCCCCACAGAAAGAACGAAAGCTTTGAAGCGAGCGCGAAATCGTTTTCCGTAAAACCGGTTTTACTTCCTTTGTCACCGCGATCGCTGTGTTGACCGAGGTAAAAGAACTGAGGCGAAGCGATTGTGGCCGCTACGACGCTTTTCATCGCCTCGGTGAAATCGCCGCCACGTTTATACTGAAGCACTCCGAAGGCGGTGTAGCGTTGCAGCGTCGTCTTATCCACCGCTGCGCGAAAAGCCCGAGTTAAAAACTGCTGTAACCGGTCTTGAATAAGCTCGTCGACAGTGGTCGCGTTCACCTCCGCCGGCGGGGCAAATAATTCTTGCCAGACACCGACGCTGCCCTCGTGAAAATCTGGGCTACTTACAATCGATAACCCCAGTTGCATAAACGACTCCAACAACAGTGGTGACATCGTGAGGTGGTCCGCTTGTGTGTCGTACCCGTGTTCTGCCCGCAAGTCTTGGGGGTAAGCGGTAACTCCGGCTAAACATCGTTCTATCAATTGGGATTTACCCAGTGGTCGACTTCCAACTCGGACACTGTCGGGCATCTTTCCGCTCGCCGGTTGAAAGTAGTTGTTGTACTCCCGCAGCATACGCTCGGGCAGTGTAAAAACCTCGACCTTAAGTTGCAGCAAATCCTGCACCGCATTGTTGTATTGAAATCTAGTCATGCGACGGACAATCGGCGTTGGTCGCAACGGCGCTCGCCGCAGTGCCACTGGGCGTAACGAACGTAGAAGATTTACAAAAAAATCGCGGTCCCCACTGGATAGTTCAGACGCATCGGCAGGTGGCATCGTACGGTCGCTTAGTACATCAATCATTTTTTGCAACAACTCAGGTGCTGCGATTAGCGAATTGTCGGTGCGAATCCCCGAGAGATCAACCGCGGCGGGTTCGCGATCCGTGCTTCCATGACAGGCTATACAATGTTGTTCTAGAAAAATATTTATGGAAGAATCAGCAGACAAGGGCGCAGCGCAAAGGCATACAAATATGCTGATTGAAGTGACCCCGGCAGTTTTGAACAAGCTTGACATGTATTTGATTTTACACGTTTGAAGCAGTATGTTCCATGGAAGTCTTACCCAAACAATTCCATGACCGGCTTACCTGTTGTGAGCGGGCGAGAAATGCCGCTATTGGATTCAGGGCCGTTAATCGGGATGTCCATCGCGTGATAAATCGTTGCCGCCAACTCCTCAACTTTCACCGGATTTAAAATCGGTTGGTTGGCATGCTTGTCGGATTTTCCATATAACTGTCCGCCTGCTATCCCAGCACCAGCTAAAATTGACGAGAAACATCGAGGCCAATGTTGCCGCCCAGGAGGTTGCTGAGTTAGTACTTTGGGGGTTCGTCCAAATTCGCCGGTCACGACGACCAGTGTGTTTTCGAGCATACCGCGTTCCTTCAGGTCAGTCAGTAATGCCGATAGCGCTTGATCGAGCCGTGGTAAACAAAAACCCATGCCGTAGGAACCGTTGCCAAAAGCGTTACCCATACCCATATTACCGCCATGCATATCCCAGCTACTTGTGGGTGGTCCCTTCGTTTCGTGATCCGCTTGACCCGCCCATCCATTGACGGTTACATATCGTACGCCCGCTTCGACCATGCGACGCGCTAATAACATGTTTTGCCCCAACGGGTGTCTGCCATATCGGTCACGCATTTTCGGAGTTTCACGATCCATTTCAAATGCCTCGCGGCCCTCAGAACGTGTCATTGCGTCGTATCCTAATTCGCGTAGATTTGACCAATCTTGTCCTTTGGGATCCTGCGACAATGCCTTGCTTTCGATTTTCCCAAGTAACTTACGGCGTTTTGCCAACACAACCGGATCTCCAAGGTCGTAAATTTGCGGCGGTTTGAAATCATCCATCGAGGGATTGTTTTTGTCTGACCCGACGAACACTGGGGCATAGGCCGAACCCAAGTAGCCGCCGATACCAAGGTTGGGTGCACAAAACACTGGTGGACCGACGCATTTCATCAACCACGCGTTCGAGACAATATTGCGGGTACTGGGGCTATACTTAGCGACGAATGAGCCGAGATACGGCTGGTCATCACTCACTCCATTTTGAACTCGTTTCAGAGACTGTCCACTCAAGAGATTGTGCATGGCATCAAAGTGATTACTAATGGCGCCGGGATGCGTCATTGAGTTTATCAAAGTGAAGTGGTCCGTTACCTTGGCCAGCTCTGTATGCATCTCATTTATACGCATACCTGGAACTTTGGTGGCGATCGGTTTATAGGGTCCGCGGATAGAATCTGGGGCATTTGGCTTCATGTCCCATGTATCCACATGGCTCGGTCCGCCACATAAAAGCACGAAAATGCAGGACTTTTCCGATGACACTGCGTTGCCACTTTTATCGGATGCATCTCTACCAATCACAGCACCTGGCATATTGAGTGCGAGAGCGCCGAGGCCGCCGGTAATCAACGCCTCCCGTCGATTCATATCATATGTATTCATGTGAGCACCTTGCTATAGTTTACAGGCAACTGGGACACCACTAATTATGAAGCCTACGCACGAAAAATGCAAACCGACTTTATGCTTGGACCCGCCTTATAATAAACTGTTTAGCTATTTTCGCACCAAAAACCCAGCTATACGACCGCCCCCGAACGTTGGATATTTGATTTTTTATTGAAATTCGATGAAATGTGTTAACTGCGGCGGATGACCCAGGAAAACTGGCAGCTTCGCCTTGCATCAGAATTCCCATGCGGAATATCTTTCCGGCAGCATATATATAAATAATATCGTCGTAAGAATCACCAAACCACACCCTAAAATTAGTTGCCAAAGAGGTATGCTACCGTTATGCAATATAAAAACTATCTCGCGTCAAAGAATATATGATTGACGTGTTTACGGCAAACAATGCATCGCCACATAAATACAAAGGTTCGAAGAACACTCTTCAATTACTTTTTGTTATTCTGTTACACTCTGTTGTATGAATGTTCGCAAACTCATCGCGGTTTATTTGGTAATACAAGGCGTCGCCACGGCGTTGTGGTGGTGCATTTTATCTACTGTTCCCACGTCGGCGGAATGGTTCCACCCGAAAGATTGGCCACCCGAATCATTGCTTGGGTTTTGGCTCAGTGATTCAATGCTACTTGTTGCAGGTTCGTTTTTCACAGCCGCAGCGGTTACCTCCAATAAACCGTGGGCAAGCATTGCAATCTGGACGTTAGCTGCGGCAACTTGGTATCCGACCCTGTACTGCCTTGGTGTGAGTTTTATGACCGATCAAGCATGGATAGCTTCGGCTTTAATGACCTGTATGGCTGGGATCACTCTAGCGATGGCTACTATCTACGGGCACTCGGGCCAAACCCCTGCCATGTTCCGCTCGGCTCCGATGACCAAGCTTGCTGCCGCATCTTGGACAGCCGCGCAGATTTTAATTTTCTGGTGGACGTTCCTATGGATTCTGCCCAAAGGGATATTCGAACTAGAACAAAGACTGGGAGTCACCGAGGTTACCAGATTTACTCCAAATCATCTCATCGCACCAATTTTATTTGCACTCGCATCCGTCCTCGGAATTGCAGCTGCTCACGCGATGAACTGCACAGGCAAGGGCACTCCACTGCCAACAGCAAACGCACCCAACCTCGTAGCAACTGGTCCCTACCGCTTCGTCCGCAATCCAATGGCGCTCGCAGGAATTCTGCAAGGCCTTTGCACTGGCTGGTTTCTCGGCAGCTATGCCGTTTTGGCATATGCACTCTTAGGA
>Ga0114993_10007419_pt1 | contig 10146 bp, 11 predicted proteins | sample ArcticOcean_MG_C_FD_87042 | JGI IMG/M metagenome (GOLD analysis project Ga0114993, IMG submission 87042) | Marine microbial communities from western Arctic Ocean - ArcticOcean_MG_CB2_150 | ecosystem: Environmental > Aquatic > Marine > Oceanic | place: Arctic Ocean: Canada Basin | collected...
GGCTGGACAGAGGTGCCCGAGATAACGGCGCTAGCGCTGGCTAAAAAATTCGAGGATAGCGGCGTAGCCGCCATAATTTATACGGACATTGTGCGCGACGGCGCCTTGGATGGCCCCAATATCGAAGCCACGATAGAATTGGCTAAGACCGTTTCAATTCCGGTTATAGCATCGGGCGGGGTGTCTTCCATGGCCGACCTTGAGGCCCTGAATAAAGCTGGCGACGGGCTTCTGGAGGGCGTTATCAGCGGCCGGGCGCTCTATGACGGGCGCATCGTCTTGGGTCAAGCGGTCGAGCTATTGTCGAGCTGATGTTGAAAGTCAGGATCATACCGTGTCTCGATGTCGATGATGGGCGCGTCGTCAAAGGGGTTAATTTTTTCGATTTGGTGGATGCCGGCGACCCGGTGGAACAAGCCCGGGTTTACGATAAAGCCGGCGCGGATGAATTGTGTTTTTTGGACATCACGGCGAGTTCGGACAACCGCGACACCATTTACGATGTCGTCGCCCATACGGCGGAACAATGCTTTATGCCGTTGACCGTCGGCGGTGGGGTGCGGAAAATTGAAGATATCCGAAAACTGCTTTTGGCCGGGGCCGACAAGGTATCCATCAATACGGCGTCGGTGAAAAACCCGGAATTTGTCGCCGAGGCGGCCAACAAGTTCGGCAGCCAGTGCATCGTCGTCTCCGTCGACGCCAAATCCACCGGCCCGGAGACATACGAGATTTTTACCCACGGCGGACGCGAAGCCACGGGCATAGAAGCCGTCGGCTGGTCCCGGCGCATGGCCGACCTGGGCGCCGGGGAAATTTTGTTGACCTCCATGGATCGGGACGGCACTAAGCAGGGCTTCAACATCGGCCTGACCCGCGCCGTGTCTGATGCGGTGGCGGTGCCGGTGATCGCTTCGGGCGGCGTAGGTACACTGGATCATCTGGTCGAGGGCGTCAGGCAAGGCCATGCGTCGGCGGTTCTGGCGGCCTCGATCTTTCACTTCGGCACCTATACCATTGCCGAGGCCAAGGCCCATATGAAAGCCGCTGGAGCGGCGATCCGGGACGACCCAGCGAACAAGGCTTAAAGGAGCAAGGATAATGACGGAAGAAGACACGTCACGGCGTTTTATCGACGAGCGTTTCGAAACCATCAAAAGCCGTAAGGGCGGAAATCGGGAAAAGTCCTACACGGCGCGGCTTTTTGCAGCCGGTGTGGAAAATATGGCCCGAAAAATCGGCGAGGAATCGACGGAGATTATCGTCGCCGCGCTGCGCGAAACGCCGGCCCACGTTGTGTCGGAAAGCGCTGACCTTCTGTACCATCTGATGGTGCTGTGGGCGGAACAGGGCATTACCCTCGACGACGTGTTCGAGGAACTAGAAAGTCGGGCCGGCACGTCCGGTGTTGAGGAAAAAGCATCACGGGAAGACGCTTAAACGGGGACTTTTGCAATGGCATATGATCCGGAAAACATTTTCGCAAAAATCCTGCGTGGGGAAATATCCTGCGACAAGGTCTTCGAAGACGATACCGCGCTGGCCTTCAAGGACATCAACCCGAAGGCACCTATCCACGTGCTGGTTATTCCCAAGGGGCCTTATGAATCCATGGACGATTTTTCCGCCAACGCATCGGATGTGGAAATCACCGGGTTCGTTCGCGCCGTCGGAACCGTGGCTCGTGATCAAGGCGCGGTCGAAGACGGGTACCGATTTCTCGCCAACACCGGCCCGGACGCTCATCAAGAGGTGGCCCATTTCCACGTCCACATTTTCGCCGGCCGCGATTTAGGCGGCATGATCAAACGGGCCTGACGAAATGAGCCGAATCGGGAAGCCCGATTCGCTCATTTTGACCTTTTATTTTCACCGAAGCCGCCAAACCTAATTCCAACTAAGTCAATGATTTGAAGCCCTTGAGTCCCCCAAAATAGAAGGGATTCACGCGCCTTAGGACTGCCTGTAGAATCTAAAGAATCTGACGGTTCCACAGACTTCACAAAAAGGGCTCACGCGTGAGCAGAACAGGCAACCTTCTCTTTCCCGATAACAAGGACGATGGTTGGGTCACGTCCATCATCAAGGGCCTGCCGGAACCGAAATCCGACATTAAGCCGGTCTCCGAGACTATCGAAGACCCGGTGGCGATCGAGGCCGAAGCCCGGTTTGCGGAACTCGCCGCCGAGGTGGCGGAGCGCGAGGCCATTTCCGCAGCCGGATGGTTTGCCGAGGCAATAGGACCGGATGGCCCGCCGCCGACGGAAGAATCAAAGCTTTCCGAGCAGGCCCTGAACGCCCTGGACGCGGTCATTGACCGTGAGGCCCTGAAAGACCCGGACATCACCGGTGAGGACGATCCTGTGGCCCTGGCGGCGGACGCGGCGTTTGCTCAGACCGCGGCCGAGGTGGCGGAACGCGACGCCGTTAAAACCGCCGGCTGGTCGGCCGAGGCGATCCCGTCGAAAGCCCCACCGCAGACGGTAGAGGACAGGTATTCCCAGCAAGCGCTGGACGCCCTGGATGCGGTGCTGGGGCGCGACGACATTCAAAGCGACCTGAAAGCCGAAGTCATCGACCCGGTTTCCCTTGCGGCTGACGCGGTCTTCGCCGAAGTTGCCGCCGACGTCATTGCCGAGCACGCTATTTTTGCCGCCGGCTGGTCGGCCATGGCCAGCAAGCCGGGTGATGGGGTGGGCGTTGCGGAATTGACGCCCGTGGAAAGACTGGCGCTGGACGCGGCGCTGGCCGAAGAAGCGAAGACCCCCGGTCACCTGACCCGCACAGAAGACCCGGTGGGTTTGGCGGGCGATGCGGTATTTTCGGAAATTGCCGCCGATGTGGATACCAGGGACGCCATCCGGATCGCCGAATGGACACCCCAGCCAACGCCTGGGATATCGCCGCTGGATACGTCAGAAGCTGTTCGCCCGGAAGTTCTTGAAACCTTGTCGCCCCTGTCGGTATCGGAACAACGCGCGCTGGATACGGCGCAGGCCGAACAATCCGCCGTAGCCTCCGACCCTGTGGCGCTGGAGGTCGACGCCCTGTTTGCAGATATGGCTGCTGATGTGGCTATTGAAGACGCTATTCAGGAGGCTCGCCTGGAAGGCAGGCCGGACCCCGCCATGGTCGTTCAGGCCGATCACCGGCAACAAGCGATCGGTCCTGGGTTCTGGGAAATTGAGGATTTGGTCCGGACCGAGGCGGAAATCGCTTTCGAGGACGCGGCTTTCGATGTCGCTTATAACGCCGTCGATACCCTGGTGACCGGCGAGGCGGTCGCACTGGCCGCGTTCGATCAGGCCATTGCGTCCGGCGCCGATCCGGAAGAGGCCCTTGCGCTGGCTATCGCGGCGGCGGAAGAAATCGATCCCAAGGCCTTCGGGCTGACCAGAGTCGCCGCTACCGCCATAGTGCCCGGCGAGGGCCGGATCGACGCGCCCTCGCGGGACGACAAGGATGAGGACAAAACAGGTGACGCGGTCCGTACCGCTGAAGCCGGAGAACAACCGGAGCGTACCGCCGAAGACGACCGCTCTGAAGACGCGATTACCTTTGCCAGGGTCGGCGAGGGATTCGAAATTCTGCCGGACGAAGATTTGCTGTTCGGCGGTGCGGAGGGCGACACCCTCGGCGGCGAGGCGCCCGATTTTGAATTCACCCTGGACCTGGTGTCCGGAGCGGGGCACATTTCCATAAGACCGAACGGGACGACGAGCCGGTTTCGATCGCCGAGGTCGTCGCCCCCATTGAGGGTACGGCGGGCGCGGATACGCTCACCGGCTCCACCGGTGTGGACAATATTTTCGGCTACGCCGGCGACGATATCCTCATCGGCGGCCAAGGCGCAGACACGCTCAGCGGCGGCGATGGCGCGGATCAATTCGTGTTTGAAGGCGGCTCCGGGGCCGATGCCTTGGGCCACGCAACGTCGCTGGGCACCGATACCATCACCGATTATTCGGCTATCGACGGCGACACCTTCGGTTTGTCGGACGCCGATTTTGGGTTCGGCGCGGCGGGAACGCTGACCGCCGGCACCGATTATTTTGAATCCACCGCCACCCTATCCGGTGCGGCGCAAGACCTTTCAGGCGGAGCCGCCGGTCCGGCCATCGTCGTTCTCGGCGCGGGCGTGGGAACCGGCGGCGTCGATATTTATTACACCGACGACGCCAGCGCCATGAGCACAGCCAACTCCTATCAAATCGCCGACGTCACCGGTGCCAATACGGGCGATCTGGAGGTTGGCGACTTCAACCTCAGGACCTAATTTCCGATCCGGTATCGACAAGCCTTTTAGCTTCCGTCGTTTTGATTATTATGACGCCATGACCGACACGGATAAAAATGCCTGGGTCCCGGACCTGTTGAATCTGTTCGTTGACGCCGGGGTTACGTTTTTCCCCTACATTCCAGACGCCGGCAACGCGCGCCTGATTGAGCTGGCCGAGGCCCACAACGAAGCCCGCCCGGTGTTGCTGACGTCTGAAGAAGAGGGCGTCGCCGTCTGCGCCGGGGCGGACCTGGTCGGCGAGCGGGGTGTTTTGTGCATGCAGTCGTCCGGCGTCGGCAATTGCGCTAATTTCCTGTCCCTGGTCAAGGGCGGGGGGTTTCCGATCCTGATGATGGTGTCCATGCGCGGCGATTACGGTGAACAGAACCCGTGGCAATACCCCATGGGCCAGGCGGTGGAACCGGTCCTGCACGCCATGGGCGTTTTGACGTTTCGGGTTGAGCGCCCGGAGGACTTGAAAACCGCGGCGACGGCGGCATTGTCGGCGTCCGGCAAGGGTGGGCAGGCGGCGGCGTTGATCTTGGGTCAAAAATTTCTCGGCGCAAAGGCGTTTTAGGGATGAGCAAACCTACGCCAACCTTGGACCGACGAGACATCCTCGCCACCCTGTTTCCGTCAACCGACGACATCCTGTTCATTACCGGGCTGGCCGGGTCGGCCCGGGACGCCGCCGGGCTGACCAATGACGGCGATAATCTCTTTACCATGGCAGGCGCCATGGGCGCCGCTGTCCCCATGGGGTTGGGCGTGGCGCTCGCAGCCCCGGAAAAACAGGTCGCGGTGGTTACCGGTGACGGCGAATTGCTGATGAATATCGGCTCGCTGGCCAGTGTCGCCACCATGGCGCCGGGAAATTTGTCGATTGTCTGCATTGATAATGGCTGCCATGGCGAGACCGGCGGCCAAACCGGGCATACGTCGAACCGCACCGACTTGGTTAAAATGGCGGAAGGTGCGGGCCTGGCCTCGATCATGGTGCTGGAAACGGCCGACCAGATGGAGGCGGCGGCGAAATTTCTGGCTGAGACTCCAGCGCCACGTTTCCTGCAGGTCCGCGTCACCGACGGCCCGCCCACCGACTTCAAGCGCAACTTAAACCCGGCCCAGTGCCGCACCCGGTTCCGCAACGCCTATCTCGCAAGCCGCTGACGAGCCGAGAGGCGGCCCTTCTTCAGACGAGATTTCTGGTTCGCAATGCGCCTTGGTGGGGTCGTTCAGCAACGAAGTGCAATTGATAAACCTATTTTTCTCCCTGTTATACCGTCTCATAGAAGTTGAAGTTATATATGGGACAATGTACCATAATATATACTCTATTGAGAAAATGGGGCTCATCATGAAGTTTGGATACGCACGAACCTCCACCCTGGATCAGCAAGCCGATTTTGAAGCGCAGGTGCGTGAACTAAAGGACGCCAGTTGTGAACAGGTCTTCACGGATCAGGTTTCGTCCAAAGGAGAGCGGGCAAAATTGAACGCGGCATTGGATGTCATCGGCGATGGTGACACGCTTGTTGTCACCAAATTGGATCGACTGGCCCGTTCCACCGCGCACCTTGTTCAAATCACCGATGGGCTGGAAGCAAAGGGCGCCTGTTTGCAAATCCTGAATCTTGACGTGGACACCGGGACGCCCAAAGGTAAGCTTATGCTGACCATGTTGGGGGCCATCGCTCAATTCGAACGAGAAATAAACCTGGAGCGTCAGCGGGAAGGAATTGCCAAGGCCAAGGGCGAAGGTAAGTACAAGGGACGCAAGCCCACGGCACGGGCTAAAACCAAAGATGTTCTGCGCCTAAAAGATAATGGAATAGGCGCGACTGAGATTTCTAGAACGCTCGGGATTGGCCGAGCAAGCGTCTATCGTATCATCAATGAACGGAAATCAGGCCGTTTGTACAAACGCATACCGCTCTTGAAAAATCATCCCAGGCAAAAGGAAATTGACGCCCGCGCCAATTCCATAAACAACCGGTACCGCTTCCGCCATGCCCCGCTGAGAGGTTTTTGAGACGGATTATTCATTCTCCGGCCTCTTGGCGAGCCCCGCCGTCATCGCTGAACCATTCGGGCAGGCTTTCGCGGGCCAGCATGTCATCAACGGAGACGCGATCCCGGATCACTGAGAAATCCGCACCGTTGACCATGACCTCGGGCACCAGCGGGCGCGTATTGTAGGTCGACGCCATAACCGCGCCATAAGCCCCGGCGGTGCGGACGGCCAGCAAATCCCCGGGCGCCAAAACGGGCAACACCCTTAGTTGACCGAAGGTGTCCCCGGTTTCGCAAATCGGCCCGACCACTTCGACCACCGGCTGATCCACGCCGGCGGAAGGCTCGGTCACGGGCTGAATGGCGTGATAGGCATCGTACAATGCCGGGCGCAACAGGTCGTTCATCGCCGCATCGACGATGACAAACGACCGGGATGACCCTTCCTTTACGCGAATGACCCGCGTCACCAAAATCCCCGCGTTGCCGGCGATCAAACGTCCCGGTTCGAAGAACACCCGGCATTCCAGGTCGCCGATCACGGATTGCACCATGTCGCCATAGTCTTTTGGGCTCGGTGCTTGCTCGCCGTCATAGGGAATGCCGAGCCCGCCGCCCAGATCAAGGTGTTCGATGGCGTGTCCGCCTGACCGAAGGTCAGCCACCAGACCGGCCACCAAACCGTAGGCTTCGCGGAACGGTTCCAGGTCGAGAATTTGCGAGCCGATGTGCACGGCGACGCCGACGGCGCGGATGCCCGACAATTCCGCCGCCCGCGCGTAGGCCCCCGGCACGTCGGCCCAATCGACACCGAACTTGTTTTGGCTTTTGCCGGTAGAGATTTTTTCGTGGGTCAGGGCGTCCACGTCCGGATTGACGCGAATGGCCACATTGGCGTCGATGCCCAGCGACGACGCCACACCCGACAGCATCTCGAGCTCGGGCAGGGATTCCACGTTGATCTGCAACACCCCAGCTTTCAAGGCCTGGACCATTTCTTCCGCGGTCTTGCCGACACCGGAAAAAACAATGTTCGACGCCGCCACCCCGGCCACCAGGGCGCGCTTCATTTCACCCGACGAGACAACATCGGCCCCGGCGCCGAGACGCGCCAGCGTCGCGATCACGGCGATGTTGGAATTGGCCTTGACCGCATAGCAGATGGTGGCGTCGAGCCCTTGCACGGCCTCGGCGAAGACCCGGTAATGGTGTTCCAGAGTCTCAGTCGAATAGCAGTAAAAAGGCGTGCCGACGTGCTTAGCGATTTCCCGGACCGGCACCACCTCGGCGTGCAATTCACCATTTTGGTATTGGAAGTGATCCATGGCTCACGAACCTTGATAGGGTTATTTATATGTTGGGCTGTTCGGATATTCCAAGGGGAACCCCAGAGGCGAACGCGGCACGGCGGTTTCCTCGCGGGAATCCTGTCCCGAAACCGCAGACGTGCCGATTTCCGTCTTCGCGCCGGGTGCTGGATACTGACGGGGATAATTGCCGCCACCCGGCTCCGCCGGCACCGATTTGACACCACAGGCCGCCACACTCAGGACCACGGTGCCAACGGCCACAGCCTTTCCGGCATTGCGCAATAAAATCAAACCCATGGTCATCCGCCTAAAAACCTCTTTCGCGCCTCGGCGACCGCATCGCGCACACGTTCAGGCGCGGTGCCGCCGAAGCTGTTGCGGCTGTTCACCGCGTCTTCCACTTGCAAAACATTATACACCGCTTCGGTGATGCCCGGGGCAACCGATTGCATTTCGTCCAGACTCAACTGATGCAGGTCCTTGTCCGCCTCGTCGGCCAGCTTAACCAGCGATCCGGTCGCTTGGTGGGCTTCGCGGAACGGCATGTTAAATTCCCTGACCAGCCAGTCGGCAAGATCCGTAGCCGTGGCGTGGCCGGACCCGGCATCGGCCTTCATCCGCTCGGTGTCAAAGGCCATGCCTTCGACCATGCCGGTCATGGCGGCCAGGCACAGGCTCAGCGTGTCCGTTGCGGCGAACACCGGTACCTTATCTTCCTGCATGTCCTTGCCGTAGGCGAGCGGCAATCCCTTCATCACCACCATCAACGTGTTAAGCGCGCCGATGAGGCCACCCGCCTTGGCCCGCACCAGTTCGGCGGCGTCGGGGTTGCGCTTTTGCGGCATAATAGACGAGCCGGTGGAAAAGGCGTCCGGCATTTGGGCATAGGCGAACTGGACCGAACACCAAAGAACGATTTCTTCGGCGAAACGGGACAGATGCACGCCCAAAATGGCCGCCATGGACAGGTATTCCAGGGCAAAATCCCGATCCGATACGCCATCCAAGGAATTGGCCATCGGCCCATCGAAGCCCAAAGCCCCGGCGGTCATATCCCGGTCGATGGGAAACGACGTCCCGGCCAGTGCCGCGGCGCCCAAGGGGCTTTCGTTCAGCCGTTTGCGGCAATCAGACGCACGGCTGCGGTCGCGGCCCAGCATTTCCACAGAGGCCAGCAGATGATGGCCCAAGGTGACCGGCTGCGCCGATTGCAAATGCGTAAAACCGGGCATGATGGTTTGGGCGTGTTCTTCGGCCCGGTCAATCAGCACCGATTGCAGGGCAGCCAAATCCCCGTCCAGCCGGTCCAGCGCATCGCGTACCCACAGCCTGAAATCGGTCGCCACCTGATCGTTGCGGGACCGCGCCGTGTGCAGCCGTCCGGCGGCGTCGCCGATTAACTCACCGAGACGTGATTCGACATTCATGTGAATGTCTTCCAATTCTTGTTTGAAATTGAACCCGCCGTTTTCGATCTCGCCCAGGATGGTGTCCAAGCCCTTTGCCATGGCATCGCCGTCGTCTTGAGATATGATGCCGGTCTTGGTCAACATGGCCGCATGGGCCTTAGAGGCAGCGGTGTCCTGGGCATAAAGGCGCCGGTCAAAATCAATGGAGGCATTGATTTTCTGCATTATATCGGCGGGACCGCCGTCGAACCGCCCGCCCCAGATGGCGCTTGCACCGGTGCTTTTGCCTTGGGCCGTAGCACCGGACCCGGACTTTTTTGAATTTTTTGTCATCGTCTTAAACCTAATCGAGACGCCGGAAGGAACCAAATCTTGAAACGCCTGTCGAGCCGCCCTTCCGCGTCCATTTGCCGTACCGCAGCGATTTTTCTCGGATTGCTGCTCGCGGTGAGTGTTTCCTTATCACGTCCTTTAGCCGCAACGGAACCCGGAAAATGCGCCGGCGCCAATGAGGCGTTCAAAGGCTTTCAGGCCACGGGCCCTCACAAGGCTGTCACCGGCCAGCCCTTCCTTGACGCCCAAGGGGCCGAAAAGACGTTGGCTGACTACAGGGGGCGGGGAGTTGTGTTGAATTTCTGGGCCACCTGGTGCGCGCCCTGCGTCAAGGAAATGCCGCAACTGGACCGCTTGAAAAATATCTTAAAGGCAGACGGGATTGAGGTTTTGGCGCTGTCCGAAGACCGCGCCGGGGCAACCCTGGTGGATAAGTTTTTCCGTATCAACGAAATCCGCAATCTGGATGTCCTGATCGACCGTGCAGGAAAAGTTATGCGGGGATCAAAAATCAGAGGCCTTCCGACGACGTTGCTGATCGACGCCCAAGGCAGGGAAATCGGCCGTGTCCAGGGTATTTCGGAATGGGATTCTCCAGACGCGGTGGCCTTTTTGCGCCAGTGTCTCAAACCATGAATGCGCGTCGCCTATCCTGGCCCGCCTCCGTTTTCATTCTTTTTGGAGTGTTTATGGCCACTTCTTGCGCCACTGCTCCCGTCGCCTGGGATAAAACAGGCGCGACCCGTGAGGATTGGAACAGGGATAAGTGGGATTGCCGCGCCAAAGCCCGGCGAGAGACCGA
>Ga0114993_10007423_pt1 | contig 10143 bp, 8 predicted proteins | sample ArcticOcean_MG_C_FD_87042 | JGI IMG/M metagenome (GOLD analysis project Ga0114993, IMG submission 87042) | Marine microbial communities from western Arctic Ocean - ArcticOcean_MG_CB2_150 | ecosystem: Environmental > Aquatic > Marine > Oceanic | place: Arctic Ocean: Canada Basin | collected...
CTGGACGACATGCCAGGCAATCGCTTCGCCCTCGCGGTCAGGGTCGGTTGCAAGTAGATCTCGCCAGCTGTTTTGCCCAAGCTTTTGAGTGATTTGACGATAGCTTGGCTATCCTTCTGTACCTGATAGGTGGGGGTCATAGTCTGGATGTCGACCCCGAGGTAAAAGTTTGGAAGGTCACGTATGTGACCTTTTGTTGCCCGTACCACGTAGTCGTCTCCCAGGAGCTGTTGGATCGTGTGCTCTTTAGTGGGAGACTCGACGATTACGAGTTTCTTGTTTGAAGGGGAATCACCCGACTTCTTTGCCGTAGGCTTGGTTCGGGGGGGGTTATTATCTTTAGTTGGGGTAGTCATCATTTCTAAGATACCAAGTGTATCCCGTGGTTTGTCAACCCGATTCGGTAATCAAACATGTTCGGCACTTGTTGGGTCACCCTGGTCGAATGGATAGAATCTCGGGGTAACGCTAGAGATAACCGCACTCGACTCGCAACTACCTTCGCCAACCTCTGTAATCAGCGTACCGGCGTACACTTCGCTGAGCAGCCGGTTATGCCTTGGTAAATGACAGGTACCCGTCAGCCCACGATGGTGCCGCACGGATGATAATCAAGGGATGTTTGATATATGGAGATAGGTGGAAGATCATTGATTACCGCTAGATCCTAGGTGCGGTGCTCAAGAGCTTTCGAGGTCGGCGCAGCCACTTGACCCCCATGCCATCGATTGCCAGTATCCGGGTAGCCATCGACCGGCCACCCGTGCCGTAATGGCGGAAGTCGCTCAGCTCACGTACGGTCATTGCGCCAGGCAGCCCACCGGCTAGCGCGACCTCTGCACCGGCCGCTAGCGAACCTTCCTGCAGCACGCGTAGGTAGAAACCGACGCGGCCGGTTCGCTGGAAGCGTGCGGCGAAGCGCGGGATGCCTATTTTGTGATCGAGTTTGAAACAGGGAGAGCGGGGCTCTGTGACCTGAAGCCGGACGGTCCCGATTTCCCAGATGTCACCCACGCGGACATCATCTGACATTGCGTTCTCTACGGTGAGGTTCTCTCCGAACCACCCGAACTCAGGGATAGAGAGGCCCTCTTGTTGACGCCAGTAGTCATAGTCGTTCGCGGCATAGGCGTAGACCGCTTTCGTCGGGCCACCGTGATTCAGTAAGTCGCCTTGGCCGTCGCCTGCGAGGTTGGTGGCGAGGACCTCCACGGGCCCACTGACGGAACGCTTGTAAATCCCAGAGGCAACCGTGCCGCGTGCCGTACCAGACACGGGGCGGGGCATACAGACGTTAACGGAGACGATTCGCATCGCAACACCAAATGATTCGAATAGGGAGCATAGTGCAGTCTGCGTTCGGAAGAACGCAAGAGGGGAACGCCGGATGGCGGAGAGAGCGGGATTCGAACCCGCGAGACATTGCTGCCTACACGATTTCCAGTCGTGCCCGTTCGGCCACTCCGGCACCTCTCCTGGTCGGCCATCTGATGCGTGGAACTTGGCGACGACTCGGCCAAGAGCCACCGCGCTGAGCGTATCACACAGCTACTTGTGGACTGGCGGGGAGAAAGGGGTTCGAACCCTTGGTAGAGGAAAGCCCTACAACGGTTTTCGAGTCCGTCACCACCTGCCCGTCCTCGTCCATCGCCGTGCCCCATCATCCGCACATATTCTCTGTCCGCCTGGTAATCAAGTCCTGATTTGAGGTACCAAGAAAAATTTGCCTGGCGAGTTTCGTGCGATGTTCCCAGTCTAAAGGGATTGAAGATGACTTTTCCCTCAAGACTGCTCTGATATATCCTCGAAGACCCGAAGAATCAATGGAGGTTCGAATATGGCAATCGAAAAATTGGGATTAGTTTAAGGCAGTTACTACGACCAAAACGGTGTCGGCAACTGGACCACTCCCGAGATTTGAAGTGAATGCACTGAGTGGGAGCGGGACTCTCGCGGGGGCTGATATCGTCCAAATGATGGCTACCTACTCAGCTGAAATGAGAGCAGATGGGACACTTTACGGAGAGTGCGCGAATGCTGGGCTCGTTATAGCTGCATATGGAATCGCAACCTTCACAGCTACGGGTATTGGACCCTTTACAGAAGATGGGGGCGCTACTTTCAAAGGGATAGCTTATTTTCAAGCCTCAGCTCCTTCCCTTGCGAGCTTGAACGGGGCTGCTGTTGTTTACAATGGGGATGTGGATGCCGCAGGTAACGCAGCCTGGGAGCTTTGGGAGTGGAAATAGTCGACTGCTGAATAATTACTGCATGCAGCGAAATCATTGGTGTTAGCAATGATTTCGCTTGTGGAGCCCTAAGCTCTAGTGGCAAAGCATTGATTCCACACTTAGCGTGAAATCGGCGCTTTGCCGCTGTGGGCTGACATTGATACGGCCCGGCTCTACCGTCCAGCGGCCCAGGCCTCAACGTGCGCAGATGCCCTTGGTGGCAAGCAAAGCACTGGATGAGCCTATCTTAGGTCGTGCCCACGCTATAAGTTGCGGCTACGTGACATCCAACCGTTACCGCAGAGTATCTGTGGTCTATTCCCGTCGACAATCTTTTAGCGAGGCCCCATGCGCTCTATCATCCCCGATCCCCTCAACATTGTCCTAGTCCGCAAGCAAGAGCCAGATAATACGGTTGAGCGTATCGAGGCCATTGCCCCCGGTCGGATTCAGGTCTCGCGGATCACCGAACAGGACGAGTACACATCACAGGAACAGATCATTCTCCGCGGAGGCCACGTCGCTTTCGTAGGGGCAGGCTGTCCGGTAAACCTTCATACCCTCATGCCATCGCTCATATGGGTGCACGCAAACTTCGCGGGTATCACCGACCTCAACGACCGTGATTTCTGGGGCACCGGCATCGTTATGACGAGTGCGCGCGGGCACACTGACCTTGATGCGCTTGCCGAGATGACGCTTGTCGGAGGACTTGCCGTTGCCAAAGACTTGCACACTGCTGCTAGAGCAAACTTTGACCGCAACGCTGGGAGGAAAAACATACGACCACTCCTTGCCAGGGGCAAGACGTTGGGTATCGTCGGCCTTGGTGGCATAGGCACGACACTCGCCGGCCTCGCCAAGGGAATGGGGATGCGTGTCCTTGGTACCAAGCGCTCGGCGGTCATCCGCCAGATTGATGTCGACGGCGTCGATATCCTCTACCCAGCCAGGGAACTGCATCTTTTGGCGGCGGAGTGCGACTTCCTTGCGATTTGTGTTCCAGCCACGGCTGAGACGTACCACATCATCGACGCCCCGATCTTCGAGGCCCTTCACGATGGCGCAGTCCTCATGAACATCGCCCGGGGCGAAATCGTGGACGAAGACGCGATGATTAACGCTCTGGACTCGGGAAAGCTGCGTGGTGTGTACACCGACGTCTACGAAGGTGAGCAAACCCAGCCACCGAGTAAACGACTCGCGAACCACCCACACATCCTTCGCACACCACACGTGGGCTCATCGTCCGACAGACGCTCAGTCAACCGGCTCGAGGTCTTTTTAGGCAACTTGCGCCACCTGTTAGCGAATGAACCGTTGGACAACATTGTCGATTGGGCGCGCGGCTACTAGCCTGTACTCGCAGAGGTCGTGTAGGTGGCCGTCATCCGGGGGAGCAACCATGGGAAGACGGAAAGGAATCTTATGTGAGTACTCTCCCTGCGTCGTTCCGGCCCGACGGCGCGGGACCAAATGCGCACATCGTAATAACAATGGGCGACGCGACTTCAACTGTTGAGGTGACTGAGGTACCCTCCGGCTTGCACCATAGGAGCAGGGGAACTAATGCCTCAATGAGATCGAGAACGTCCCGTTTCACACCCATTTGACACCCAACTGCCTACCACCTTGACCGTAGAGGACCAGTTATGACTGACGGGCTTCTCGCAGGCAAAGTCGCGCTTGTCACAGGCGCAGGAAGTAACCCTGGCATGGGCCGAATCATGGCCTTGGCGATGATCCGAGCCGGAGCAAAGGTCGCGATGACCGATGTCAATAAGGAAGCTCTCGAACGCAGCGTCAATGACGCTCGCGAGATTGGTGGAGACGACGCCGCGATTGCGATCGTGGCAGACGTTAGCAAGCCGGGAGACGCTGAAAATTCAGTCAAGGAAGCGGTCGACAGACTGGGTGGATTGCATGTTCTTGTAAACAACGCAGGCATTAGCCTGAACTGGTTGGACCCGCGGGCGAACCGCAAGCCTAATTTCTGGGATCTGTCGCCTGAGGTCTGGACACGAATGATCTCGATCAACCTGACCGGTGCATTTCTGATGTCTCGTGCCGCAGTACCGCATCTGCTTGAGCAGGGCTGGGGCCGCATGATTAGTGTCACAACCAGCCTGGATACCATGATCCGCAGCCATGGAGCGCCCTACGGGCCGTCGAAGGCGGGGCACGAAGCACTCGCAGCGACGATGGCGCAGGAATTGGATGGCACTGGAGTGACCGTGAATGTGCTGGTTCCTGGTGGTACGACGGACACGAATATTATTCCGTTTCTGCCAGAGACAGATCGAACCGATTTCATCGACCCTCAGGTCATGGCCGCGCCATCAGTATGGCTGGCGTCCGAGGCTTCCAACGCCATCAACGGCATGCGGTTCAGGGCGATCGATTGGGACGAGAACTTGCCGATTGAAGAACGCCTTGCAAAGGCGACTGGGCCGACGGCATGGCCACAGTTAGGGCGACCCAAGGGGCAGGGATCACGCCCTGCTTAGGTTTACGTCACACTTTGGATCCTTTCACTGTATGGCTGAATACAATGCTTCATGGGCCTTTGAGCCAATCACGACGTTCTTCCCCTCTCTGCATGTTCGAAGTAGCGCCCACGTAAATTTTCAGGTTACGGAGTAGTCGTCTGCGTCCTCGGGATTGGCTTCGGGAGGGCAATGTTGTATAGCTTCGCGACGTTCAGTCGAACAAGCTTTGCGCGGGCTTCCGCTGCCATAGTCCCCATGTCCAAACCCACGACCTCCCGGGAGTTAGGCCACGTGGAGTTGCCGTGAGGGTAGTCGTTAGACCACATGCAGTTGTCCTGCCCCCACCAATCAAGTAGGTGTGCTCCGACTGCGTCGTTGAAGAACGTCGGGTAGACCTGGCGGTTGAAGTACGCGCTAGGAGTGAGCGGTAGCATCGACTCCGGCCGGCTGGCGCCATGCCGCGAATGGTAGTAGTCCCATTGCTCTAGGACGAAGGGGAGCCAACCCACCTCGCTTTCCGCCAGCACTATCTTCAAGCGTGGGTAGCGATCAAGCACTCCGGCGAAGATGAAGTCGTAAAGGACGTCCATCACCTGGACAATCTTATGATTGACGCTGTTACGGTGCTGGTCCAAACCCTGAGGGAGACCCGGGCCACGTGCGGCACTGTAGCCAAACCCGCTCAGGATGTGGAGATTTATGGGAATGTCGAGATCCTGAGCCGCTGCCCATAGCCGGTCGTAGTGAGGGGAACTGAAGGGCAGATCCGGATGTGGAACCTGCCAGATGGTTACACCACGTAGGCCTACCCCATGGCACCGCTCCATCTCCGCGATGGCACGATCAATATTGTAGACAGAGAGCATGGCCAATCCGAGCAAACGGCTCGGATCAACCTGGCAGTAGTCAATCATCCAGTCGTTGTAAACGCGGACGCAAGCCTCCTCTAACTCCGGGTCTTCAAGACTGAGGAGGCGCAGTCCGTGGGTAGGAAAGAGCACCTCCCCGCTGACGCCGTCCGCAGCCATCTCTTGTAGACGTTCGGTTTTCTCCATGGCGCCAGGATGATCACCACTACGGCGTCCACCGAATTCTGGGGCACGCCCCCTGAGTGACAGGGGCAACTCGCGCTTCCACAGGCCCTCGGGTTCGATGACGTGGGAGTCAGCCGAAAACAGAAGTTCGTCGACTGGCGTTGCCGTTGGCCGCCGATATGTGCGTTCGAGGATAGTCATCGTCATTCACCTCAACTGACCGTGGGAGTGGTTGACGCCACCGTAACGATACGGGGCAGGGATCGGAATCCCATTTACAGGCTGTTACTTAGTAAAGTGGCGGAGAGAAAGGGACTCGAACCCTTGGTAGAGGAGACCCCTACAACGGTTTTCGAGTCCGTGGCCACCTGTTCACGGGCATATTATGCCATCCGCCACCGTCCCAGGTAATCGCCTCTGATAAGACGTCAGCAAACCCCGGCAGTGCGTCAGTGGATGTCGGCGAACGTCGCTCCAAACTGCGGTGCAGCGAGGTCATCTGGTGGTCTGATCCCTGCCGGTGGTCGGGCGCGATGCCTTGAAATCGGTGACCTTGTTCAATAGCTTGCCATCACCGTCCCTGCGGCATCACCCGTAACCCATGTCTTCCATCCATGGGTGTTTTGGAGGAACCAGTCTGCGACCTCTGGGTAATCTGCGCCGGAATCTGCCATGTAGCCCTCAGCGGCGACCTGATGACGCTCGTTGAAGTCCCAGTTGCTCAAGAACTCGGCGATGTAAGGAGCTGCCTCGACTAGCTCGGTCCTCATGACAATGAGAACCTTAGCCTGCGGATATGCGCACCCCCAGCCCGCCGCTTCGCACTCCTTGGAGTGCGAAGGCTCTTCAAGAATGAAGTAGCCGCCTAATTCAGTCGTGAGTTTATGGGCCAGGGCAGTTGGCCCCCAGTAGTAGAAAAGGATGGGCTCCTTCTTGGTGAACGCATCAATGATCTCAGCATCGAGAGCCGCGAGGGAACCGGGGTTCACAAGTTTGTAGGTGTCGTCAAGTCCGTACGCAACGAGCTTCTTCTTGTTCACGACCTCACATTCCCAACCTGGGACGCAGCCGATGTTGCGCCCCTTGTCGCCAGTGGCAGTCGTCTTGAACAAATCTACGTAATCGGGCAAGTCCGTAACTTTCCTGAGGCCAGGGTTGGCGTCAGCCGTGTACTGCGGAATCACGTAAGAACTCTGCCAGTTGTCTTCAAGGCTGTTGCCAACGATCGTCAGATCGCCGGCCTCGTAGGCTTCGTCCCATCCTTCTTGCTGGTTGGGGAGCCAGAGTGCCATATTGATGTTGATAACCCCATCAGTGAGCGCCTGCATCAATGGAATCGTCCCGCCGGGCACTGCATCTGTCTCGTAGCCATAGCCGCGCTCTGCGATGGTCCGAGCGATCCAGCTTTGGATCTGTGAGGTGCTCCCGTTCAAGTCGCCGAAGATTAACATTGGCCTCTCGGTGGGCACAGATGTTGGCGTAGGTTCTGCCGTACAAGCGGCGAGCAGGGCCACGAATGCAAATAACGCGAGACTCTTCCTCATCCGGCGAGCATACGCCCGCAGACCGATAATGTCACAGCGATGGGAAATCGTGAGTGCGGTCTACTCATAAATAGTAGGGGCGACATCACTCGGGGGGGCAGGTTTACTCCAAGACGTCCACTACTCGCCACGTAGTGGACCCCTGAATCGAGGCCAAAGTTGGAGCAACTGGGGTCAGAACTGGGGTTAGTTCCAGGATGCTTGACACGGCCGTAACGATACGGGACAGGGGAGTTAAGCCCGTTTACCAGGCCGTGGCCCAATAAAGTGGCGGACAGAAAGGAATTCGAACCCTTGGTAGAGAAAACCCCTACAACGGTTTTCGAGTCCGTTGCCTCTTATCTCTCGCTGTCCATCGAGGTCCATCAGCGTTCACCACCGCCCAGGAGCATAAGCCTAGACGTATTCCGGTACCGTCAATTGCTAAGCAAGTGATGTTTCTACTCAGTCAACAAGAACGGTGGGAAGGCTCAGCTAGAGGGAATTGTGCCTTTGCTGGACGTTAGCCCGGCGACGGCGACTGGGGCATCGATGCTGCTCACCAATGCGATCGACTACACCGAGCACACTGGCCAAATCGCATATCTTCAGGGGTTGATGACAGGAAGGAAGTAAAATCCTTTTGAACTCTGGATTACATCGAAAGATACGTTCGGGCGGAAACAGAACTAGCGGCGGTAATTAAGGCAAGCCCGATTGGCGCCAGAAGAGAAATTATGAAATTGCCTGTGAAGATATTGCTCCTGGGTTCTGGTGAATTAGGCAAGGAATTTGTCATTAGTGCTCAGCGGCTAGGGTGCTATGTCATCGCCTGCGATAGCTACGATGGCGCTCCCGCTCAGCAGGTTGCAGATGAGCGCGAGATCCTAGACATGCTGGATGCAGAGGCTCTCAAGCGTTTAATTGGGCAGCACGCGCCCGACATCATTGTCCCGGAAATAGAGGCCATTCGGACTGAAATACTTATTGAATTCGAAGAACAAGGCATCCAAGTAAGTCCTTCTGCACGAGCGGTGAACTACACAATGAATCGTGACAAGATTCGCGACTTAGTGGCTGATGAGTTAAATATCCGTACCGCTCGCTTTGGGTATGCCGAGTCCGAGGCAGAATGCCGTGAGGTAGGCCTTCAAATTGGGTATCCATTGGTAATGAAACCCGTCATGAGTAGTTCGGGTAAGGGGCAAAGTACCGTTCCTAGCGCCTCCGAACTGCCTGAAGCGTGGGCTCACGCGTGCTCAGGGATGCGAGGCGACCGCCAAAGAGTCATCATCGAAGAATATATTGCATTTGAATACGAAATCACGTTGATGACAATTCGGCAAAAGAACGGAGAAACAGTTTTCTGCGCCCCCATCGCGCATCGTCAAGAACGCGGTGATTACCAGGAGTCGTGGCAACCAGTTGCGATGCCAGAAACAATGCTGTTAGAAGCCCAAACCATTGCTCGTACCGTAACCCACAATCTTGGAGGATCTGGAATATTCGGAGTTGAGTTATTCGTGACGAAGGACGAAGTGATCTTCTCCGAACTCTCACCTCGCCCCCATGACACAGGAATGGTGACGCTTATCTCACAGGATCTTAGTGAGTTTGACCTCCATTTGCGGGCAATCTTAGGCCTCCCTATCCCTCTAATAGAAATCTATGGCCCTTCAGCCAGCTATGTCATCTTGGCAGATAGGTATGCCGAACACGTTGTTTACGAAGGCGTCGACAGAGCGTTGTCTCTTCCTGGGGTGGATGTGCGTTTGTTCGGCAAGCCTGTTGCAAGGCCTTATCGTCGTATGGGTGTGTGCTTGGCCAGAAGCGATTCGATAGAAGGTGCGAGGGCAAAAGCGCTGCAGGCCAGTCAGAGGGTCCAACTTATATACCTAGATTGAGTTAAATTGAGAGTCCACTCTAGCAATATTTTACCGGAGGGGTAGGCTCAGACCAGGGCTTGGCTTAGATAGGGTCGCCTCGAAACAGTGGGCGCCTATGGGTATCGGTACCACTGGCTCGACGAATAATCGCGGACTTTACGTTTGGTGGGGGGGGGAGGGGGCTGGTCGGGGTTCTTCCTGCCGGTCGGCTGGAGCGTTGGCTGTTAATCTCCAGTACCCCCACGCCTAGAACACCGTGCCGGCGAGGACTGTCGTGCGCGGGAGCTACATCCACCGTGCATAGGCTGTGCACAACTGTCCTTACGTCTAGGATTCCCATCATGTCTCAACCGAGGAACTGTCTTCGGAAATGGATACACACCATCACAGCAGGGTTACAGGGGCGATGCCTTGAAGTCGCTGACCTTGACCGTTGTTGGTTTGGTGCAGCTTTTCCAGAAAGTACACGTCAAGATGCCAAGCCCAGAGCCACGGGGCAATGACCTGATGCGAATGTCAGCAATGTTGGTTCCGTTCATATAGAACTTGCCACTGGTGCCGTTGACTGTGAGCCGTAGCTTGTTTGACCCATAGGCATGCGTGTCCAAGAGGCTGGCGGCGAAGGTGCCCTCGGCAACGGAGTCCCCGACAGTGCCGTCAGTAGTTCGGTGATACCAACGCCCACTACTGTCCAGCACGATGAAGTCCTTGGATAAGCCATTGGTATGGAATTGGAACCCATAATCCCAATCCCAGGTGCTGATGCCATGCTGGTTGTGGAATGTCGCTTCCATATCAAAGTTGTACCAGGCTTCAGGCAAAATCTGATGTCCGACACCGCCTTCTTTGACCGCCACTGAGGTGGCCCCGGTTGTTTGAACAGTCTAGGGTGTCCGGATAAGTGGAGACCCTGCCTGCTTAGGCTGCCCTCGGCCGGGTCAGCGCGGCCCAGTAGAACTGGTCTGGCGTTTGGTGGTCAA
>Ga0114993_10007430_pt1 | contig 10140 bp, 13 predicted proteins | sample ArcticOcean_MG_C_FD_87042 | JGI IMG/M metagenome (GOLD analysis project Ga0114993, IMG submission 87042) | Marine microbial communities from western Arctic Ocean - ArcticOcean_MG_CB2_150 | ecosystem: Environmental > Aquatic > Marine > Oceanic | place: Arctic Ocean: Canada Basin | collected...
ACCGCAGTAAGCCCCATCGTAGTTGCTAGTGTAAATGGAATTGAGAACCAACACATTCCACCAAGTAGGAAACCTCTTACAGTTGAACTTGGCTGTGCAGCGATTGCTCGTTGCCAATATGCCTGGTCTACAAACACAGTTCCAAAGTTACCGACAATATTGATGACTCCGAAGATCAGACCACCCGCAGAAGCCATTGTAAGATAAGCGCCCATTGCGTTACCTGGTGTTCCTTCTACGAAAGTAGGCAATAGAACTGGTTTTAACACTGCAGCCTCTGCTAGTTTGTTGTACATACCTTCAATTCCGCCCGTAATTGGACTGATGAAGAATACCATTGAAACGAATGTAAGAATTACAATGAAGATAATGACTGTATGCATATAGTCTGCTACAAATGTAGCCTTTAGACCGCCTACCAAAGTATAGATCATGACACCTACTGGAATCAAAAATGCTGCAATGGTAATGTCCATTCCTGTTAGACCGTTTACAACTGCTGCTCCTCCAAGTAGAAGCATTCCAGTTACAATCATGTTACATGTTAATGCAAAACCTAAGAAAATTTTGTGAGTGCCGTTACCAAATCTTGCCCTGATAATTTCTAAGAAAGTGTGAGCGTCTGGTGCTTTTCGTTTTAGTTCGATTGCCAAAATTCCGAATAAAAGAACCTGAATTGTTGCGCCGGCAGCATACCAGAAAGGTCCACTGATACCATACAGATACGCTACTGTAGAAGATTGCAGTAATGTCGCAGCCCAAGTCCACGCAGATACAATTGCTGCTGCAGTTAAGCCTGTCTTGATAATTCTGCCAGCAGTGTTAAACCATTCTGAGTTTTGTGTATGACCTAAATATTTTTCCTCAAGTTTAATCTCTGCAGAGATAATACCTGCAAACACCATTCCGAGACCTACAACAATAAACCATCCAATTGATTCATCTAAAACTTCACCTAGTCTAAATTCGCCAGCCCCAGCTGAAATGTCACCTGCTGCTTCAGCATATGGAGCAGCAAAAATTACAGCAGAACCAACTGCGAAAACTAGCATTATAGCTAACCAATTAATTTTCAACAAAGTTGCTGAATAACTGAGGTAAATAAAGTTTTACAGATTCCCATTTTAATAAAAATCTTATATATTGCAATGCTTTTTGCCTCAAAAACATTTTCAAATTATGATCGCTAAAATGAACTGATGTTAGTAATCTAACAGATTTTCATTAGAAGAAAAGAGACATACTGTATTAATATGATTTAGCTGTAATAGTAATATGGTCTTTGTCCCTTCCAGTTGATTTTCAACAATTCTTTCTAGTAGGGCTTTGACCCATCTTCTATATTTTTGAAATAATTTTATGCCTTAGGTGTTATATCAATACTCAGGTTTTAAAATAACGTAATTTCACGTCTCTTATGGAATTAGAAACCAACGATATGAAAGTCCTTGGTGCCATCAAACGTGGTGCAAGTGGACTTAGAAGTATAAAGAATGTTGTACATTTGAAAAATGAAGAGCTTGAAAAAATTCTGGATGTTTTAGATCAAAGTAATATGATAACAGTTAGCTATGGAACGGGCCTCTTTGGACAGAAAAAGCTGATCTTACAAGTTACTGAACATGGTATAAAAGAAATGGATGAGTATGCTAGCATCCTAAGTAAAAGATGGAGGGAGATGGTTGACTTTGCGATTGCTGGCGAAAGAGCAACCCTTGATAAAATCGTACGGGAAGAACCACTTTTAGTTAACATGATGGTGTTTTATGGTGTAACCGATACGGCTACACTTAGTAGATTGAATCTTAGATTTCTTCTAGAAGGAAAACACTTGTGCTATAAATGCAAAAAAGAGCTTGGTAAATTTTCACAAAAATTCTCAGTATCTGATGTTAGGAAATTTAACTTCAAGCTACCACGTGGTATGACTACAAGGGATGACTTGTGTAATTCATGTTTTGACAAATTGGATAGTGCCAAGCGAGCTAATTAGATCTATACAATCTTCTTCTATTCTGGTTCTTCCTTTGTTTGCATACGTTTTTTGATAATCTTAAATGCAACTCTTGCTACAAGCATGGAAATTACCAGTACAATGCAAATTGTCCACAGCTGGTTTATGAACTCTACGTCTTGTTCATGCTCATCAAGTGGTTTTTGATCAAATTGGTTGCCGGCAGAAAATGGATCCTTGTCAATCTCCGATTGAGCAAAAGCAGTACTTGGTAGAATGGCTATGACAAAAAATATGGCTATAAGATGGGATTTTATCAAGTGTTATTTTGGTAAATTGGATTAATTTAAGGGTTTGATGATTAGTCAAAAAATCCTGTTAGACCCAAATACATACCGATGAGACTAAACAGTACTACTATAATTCCGATAATCTGTTTATCATTAATTCTATCAGGCATAACAGTTAATTCTGTAATTAGTTAATATTCGTTCTTTATTATTTGGATACCTTTTATGGAGCAATCATTGAAAATACATGATTTCTGATGTCAGAGTTAGATGAATTTGCTGAAGCATTAATGGGACAACTTTCGGTTGAAATTGATGAAGAAAAGGTAATAGCAGAACTTGCAGCAAAGATCAAAGAGGATAGAAGCTTTACCATAGAATTTGATGGTGTTGAAATTGTTTCACAGGGATTGTTTCCAGAATTAGTTCAAAAGGTAAATGCATACATGGGATTAGAGGTTTCCGAGAAACTGTCTATCAAATATCTAAAACTAGATGAATTCAAACGTCTGAAAGGAAAAAAGGTGTTTACAGAAAATGGGCGTATATTTGTGGATAAATTATTTGATGCTGTTGCAAAAAATGATCTGAAAAAAATTTCAGAATTAATCAAAGAAGATACTGCAAAATTCTTAGTTTATTCTACTTATGTGAAATCATACATCTCAAAGATATCAACAACGTATGGAGATTACCTAGACTCCAGAATTTATCTTAACAGATTCATCCTAGATGATTATCCAAGGATAATTCTATACAAGCAGGGTTCCCCATACGAACCTAAAGCAGAATCGGTAAAATCTGGTTATTTTGGTGCTATGAAGATGACAATTTTGGAGGAGATTATTCATTCTGTACAAAACAATCTTCACAGATTAAACATTGAGGCTGTCATGCAGGTTAATACGATAAATGAGGAATTGGCAAAAATCATCTTAGAATTAGATAGTAAAACGGTCACAGAGCTTACTGAATACCTACAATTACAAAATGTGCCGGATGAGTTCCAAATTGCCAAGAAGGCAAATCTATTTTTCATGCTGAACCCTGACAATTTTATCACTAATGTTATGGGACCAGATGTTATGACATACACGCATGTTGAAATTGATCCTAAGATTTCAGAACTTGTTCCCTCATTAGAGGAAATCTACAAAAAATGGCTAAAACCTATCCAGGCTCAACATGCAATATTTACTACCATGGAGGGAATGGCGGAATTTGTAGTGCAACAGATATTGAAAGATGATACTGATTTTCAAAATTATCTTAGCACGTTTGTTGGTACAAACTATTCTGATTATAGTGTAAAAAAGAGCACGGGTAAAGAATTTACCCAACACGTATTTGGTGTGCACGGTAAGAACACATTTGTGAAACTAATCGCAAATCCTCCCAACACAAAAGAGCTGAAAGATCCTCAACTATATCTAAATAGAATCAAATAATACTGAATACATTGTCCGCAGAAAAATTTGATCCATTTATTGCTGAATGGATATCTTTTTCAAAAAATCCAAATTATAATTTGGTTGAAAAATGTCTAAAGATGGCACAAATTCTAGAATATCCTGAACTGAATATATCAAAATACGTTGAAAAAATAAATGAGATGGGTAATTCACTGAAGATAAAAATTGGTCAAGTTAAAAATTCAACATATCATATCTCAATGCTTAATGAATATTTGTTTGATGAACTTAGTTTTGATGGAGCCGAAGAGGATTATTATGATCCAGGAAATAGTTTTCTTAACGTAGTACTTGATAAAAAAACTGGTATTCCAATTACTCTTTCTATAATATATGCAGAAGTTGCCAAAAGTATAGGACTTGATCTTCAAATTATTGGATTCCCAGGACATGTAATTGTAAAATACAAAGAGGAAATAATTTTAGACCCATTTTATTCTGGAAGGTTGCTTACAATTGAGGATTTAGAAGAAATTCTGACCAGAGATTTTGGAGAGGTTGTTGAATTTGTTCCAGAATATCTAAACGAAGCTACAACAGATCAACTTTTGACTAGGTTATTAAGAAATCTAAAAAATGCATACACCCAATCATATGCATATAACAATGCCATGAAATGCACAGATATGATTTTAGGAATGCAGCCAGAATCTCCTGAAGAAATTAGAGATAAGGGTATTTTAGAAGAACGACTTTTACGCTATGATAAAGCAATACCTTTACTCAATAAATATCTCGAATTGCAGCCAGAGGCAGATGATGCAGATTTCATTCTAGAATTAATTAAAAGTGTCAGAGAAAAGTCTAATCTATAATGGAAGATACTTCAGTACCTTTCCTTGCCATTTTGACTTCATGACGTGCTAATTCATTTCTTAATGCATGTTTTAGAAAATCAATTTCACTCCTCAACGTAGCTACTTCATCCTCCAGTTTAGCAACTCTATCATAAATGGTTTCAGGTTCTTCTGATGACATTATGTATTAAAAAAATGAAAAGACCATAAAAAGTTATGGGTAGAGTTTGTGGTTATATCTAAAGATCAAACTCTTTGTTACATTTTTGGCATTTTGCTCTTTCTTGGCCAACTTGACCAATGATAAAGATCCTGCCAATAGTTTCACATTCTGGACACAGACCAGTAGTTACATTTTTTGGACCAGATTTGATAATTTTTTGTGTCTTTCTTCGTGCCAATATTGAAAATACACATTAACACGCTTTTAAATTTAATGAAAAAAGCGCGGGGAGAGGGATTTGAACCCTCGTGTTCTTGCGAACATGGAATTAGCAATCCCACGCCCTACCGGGCTAGGCGACCCCCGCATGTTTGTTGCTTAATGAATTCAGTTAATTAGTATAACGTGTTCAATCTAATAATTATAGAAATCCAACTATTTTTCAATAAAAATTCAGCTGTAAAATTTTGATGAATTAAATTTACTCTAATGATTGCGTATAATTTTTTACAATATCTCGTAATGGTGTTCTTTTACCACCAACAATTTTTAGGTCAACACGAAACGTTCCATTTTGAATATTTACTATATTGTACGAGTTTTCAAAAAATCCACGAACCCTTTCTGATGAGGCAGTACCAGCGTTTGCAATAGACAATGTATTAAAATCCCAAATCCATGGTCTGTGCTTATGACCGCATAGAACCAAACTTACGTTGGAGTCTAGGATAGTTCGTAGCACATCACCAGCATCACTCACAGTTAATCTATCAGAACCGGTATCAGGAATACTGATCAAGTGGTGATGCATTGCTACTATCTTTAGTTTACTTTCATATTTTTTTAAAGTTCGTTCAAGCCACAGATTTTGATGGTGGCCAACCTCACCATCATCACGATCTGGTCTAGCTGATCCAAGTGTGATAAGTATAGTATCGTCTCCCAATTCATTTTCAGTTCTAAATGGAAAATACTTTTTAAACAACAAATATCCCGTGTTTCTATAATCATGATTTCCACTGATAGCAATTATTTTCTCAACATCAATTTGTGAAATTAGTTTTTTGCATTTTTCATATTGTTCTATTAATCCTTCATTAGTAAGATCCCCAGTGATTACTACAGCATCTGGTTTTAATGAATTAATTTCATCAATTACCTTTTGAAACACTTCTTCGCGAAATTGTGATCCAACATGAATATCTGATAATTGAACAATTTCCATAATTATTAAAAACAAATTGTATGTTTTAAACAGTTAATGTAATACAATTTCAACAAATCAAGAAATTCTAAAGGTAAGAATAAATAATTTAATTACGGAATTATGGTATCTTGCCAAAAAAAACAGCAATTATCAAGGGAGATGGAATTGGTCCAGAAGTAGTTAATTCGATGCTTCACGTATTGAAGGAATGTAATACACAAATGGAGATCATTAACTGCGAAGCTGGTTCAGAACAGTGGGAAAAAAATGGTTCTAAGGATAAATCATATATTCCTGATATTACGATGGAAGCTCTCAAGGAATCTGATGCTTGTTTTAAGGGTCCAACTACAACTATACCAATGCCAAATGCACCTAGAAGTGTAGCAGTCACACTTCGTCAGAAATTTGAATTATACTCAAATATCAGGCCTATCAAAACGTATGATAGACTGACCCCCAATAGAAATTTGGATTTTGTTTGCTTTAGAGAGGCAACTGAGGGACTGTATAGTGGTATAGAAGTGCAAATATCAGATGATGCAGCTATTGCCATACGCCAGATTACAAGAAATAGTTGTAGAAGATTCATTTTATCCTCACTTGAATGGGCTAAAAAATATAATCTTCGAAAAATGGTTGCAATTACAAAGCGAAACATACTCAAAAAAACTGATGGTATTTTTTGGGATGAAATGCAAAATTGTGTTAAAGAACATTCCAACATGAATCTGGAAGAAATATACATTGACAACATGGCACAACAATTAGTTGTTAATCCTGAACAATTCAATAATTCCGTGATATTGAGTACTAATCTTTTCATGGACATAATCTCTGAACTTGCATCAGGAATTGTAGGTTCGATTGGATTAATTTATTCGGCAAATATGGGCGACTCGTATGCTATGTTTGAAGCTGCACATGGAAGTGCACCATCTTTCAAGGGACAAAATAAAGCTAACCCAACTGCAACAATTCTTGCAGGAGCTTGGATGGTTGAATATCTTGGGGAACCACACATAAAAGATGCAATTTTTTCTGCCACAGAGCACGTGATTAATGAAGGAAAAACAATTACTTTTGATATTGGCGGAAACGCTAGTACATCACAGATGACTGATGCGATAGCTATTCTTGCAAAAGAAAAACTAAGAAAATAATCTAACAGCTTTAATGATTATTAATTCCTCAAAGAATAACTTCTTTTTTGCAATAATACTTACATTAAAGCCTTCAAGTTCCGTATAAGAAACTAATTTTTTAAAATTAGAAAGTGACGAAGTAACGTAGATAAATTTACCACCAGGTTTAATCCGTGATTTAGCTGAGCTAATTATTTTCATTGGTACTTCCAATCCCTCCTTTCCACCATCTGTTCTAATATCCAATATTTCATCTGTGTTTAGATATGGCATATTGCAAATAACTAGATCAAATTCTTGGTTTAAAGCATCTGCACAGTTACAGCAGATATTATTAATTGTGAAATATCCATGTTTTTTTAAAATATTAAAACTCAGATCTGTGCCTACAACCAGGGAAAATGATTTCTCTAAAAGAGCAGCCAAATAACCTGACCCTGTACCAATATCTAATGCTGATTCACCTTTTTCATTTTTTATAGAATCAGCTAAAAAAAATGTATCCTCGGAAGGAGGATATGGCTCAGATTCTGATAATTTTTTGTGCAATTTTTATAATTTCACCTCCTGACAATTCATCTAGACGTTTTTTAGAAGTTGAATTTAGACCAAATTGTTTTAAAATATTTTGCATAGTTTTACGTCTATATGAAAAAATCCTGTTAACAGTGGAAATTAAAATCTTAGGTACTATCTTCTTTTGTTCCAAAAGAATTACAACAGAATCTACTTTTGGTATCGGAGAAAAATTTGATTTTTTCACATTCATCAAAAACTTTATCCTAAAACCATAATTTGCTAAAACTGATATCGCCTTATGTTCTTCACTTGAGATTAATTTCTCAAAAAATTCCTTTTGCACCATTATAACTGCTCGTGAAAATTTTTTTTGTAATAACCATTCTATCGCAAATCTACTTTTTGAATAAGGGAGATTTGAAACTAAAACAGAAAAATTGTGACTAGAATTAAAGCCATCACCATATTCTAAAACTAGGTTTGAATAATCATCAAAATTGGATTTAGCAAAAAAATGTAGATTTTGATCATTTTCTATTGAAAAAACTTGTTTTGCATTTTTGCATAGATATGGAATTAGAATTCCGTAACCAGTTCCTATCTCAAGGACTACATCATTTCTTGTAATATTAGCATTGGAGACGATAGACTTTGCAATTGTTTTTGATTGGAGAAAGTGCTGTCCCAGATTTTTACGTCTATTCATCGTTTAACAAAGATATTCATCCTTGTTTCTCCTAAAACCTCTTCAATTATTCTCTGTGATAAACGTTTAATCGGTTCTTTCAAACCAGTACGTTTTTCTATGTCATAAAAACTTTCAAACGGATTTTTTTCTCTTTCTTTTATAATAATATTCATGTATGTTTTACCAATACCAGGGATCAATTCAAGTGCATGAGTTCTTGGCGTAAGAGGTTGTGCGTTATTTATATAATCTACAAATTTTTTTTCGTTTTTTGTTACGATTGATTCAATTATTATAGGAATTTCATTTTTTATGAATTCAGAAATTTTATTGGGATCCATTTTACCTAATACAGATTGAACTTTAGTCCTTCCTTCTTTTCCAATGTATATTCTTTCACTAATATCAAATGTTGAGTTTTCTATTCCCAATATTTCTAATAGTGTAAGTCTTTCTTCTCCTATTGCTATCACAATTATTCCTGTTCTTCCGCGAACCGTAGTTGATTTAGCACGTGATTTAAAATCCAAAACATATGCATATTCCTCGTATTTTCTTATCTGGGTATGTCCCATTTCCAAAATTAAACACCTAAAATTTATGAATTCTCGTTAATTACTTTTAGTATTTTTTCAAGTGTTTCTGAGAGAATTAACTTTTTCCATCCAAAAGTGAATGAACGTAATTCTGGTAATGACTTTGGTAGGACATTTACAATTTCAACTGCTTCTTCTTCAGTTAAACCACATTTGCTAATTAGATCCTGTTTCATTTTCTTTGCCACTTTAGGTTCAATCTTTGCAAATTTTGATACATAATCATACGTCCAACGCTGAATCTGATCCATTGATTCAACATCTTGCTTTGATAATATCTCCCTAACTTCCGGCAGCGTTATCATTTGTTTCTTTACTATTTCTTCCATTAATTAAACACCAAACGGTTTGATATGATCAAATCTTGTGATTAAGGTTTTCGATTTATTGCCAAGTTTGATATCAAGAGTAACGCTACGTCTACCCACCTCATTTATTATACCAACTTTACCATGATACCGTCTATGTGGTAGTCCCTTGTGTTGACGTGGATCAATAATCACTAGAGCTCTATCACCCTCATGATATTCACGAAGAAGAAATGAAACACCTCTAATGGTTTTCTTTGTCATAATAGATCTGGATTTATGCTTAAATCCGTGCGAACGGCCAGATGGTTTCTTAGTAGTCATATCGGAATATGACTTGTAACCCTATTTTAATACTTAAGCCCCACGCGTTTGTCCTGCATAATAACCGTAAAATCAGATATTTTTGGTCATCAATCTTCTACAAAGATTTCATCTGATTCAACTGTAACTTTGTATGAGGACAAATCCTTCAGCTGTACACCAAATGTAATCATTTTACCTGTTTTACAATCCCAAGTTGAGCCGTGCCACGGACACGTAATAGTAGAACCATCTAACGAGCCCTCAGAAAGGCTTGCACCCGCATGCGTGCAAGTATCATCCATTGCATAGTAATTTCCATCAACATTAGTTACCAGAATATCCTTTCCATCTGCTGACACCATAACCATCTTACCAGATGGAATATCAGAAATCTTGCCTACCAATATTTTATCCATAACTAATCAATATCCTACGTTTCTGTCACATGTAGGTCTATCCAGCGTAGATTGGTTAAATACTACCATTAGCGTACTATTTTTTCTAGACACTTTAAGCCGGTTTTAATACTGAAGAAAATTTATTTTAATATGATCTACGAAGATGGTAAAGCTACTGTAACTAGTTCAGTAGAGTCTTTAATGTTAGATCACTTCTCTCAAGTTGCGTCTATTTATTCACAGGTTAGAACAATTGATTACGAACTAATCAACTACATCACAAAAAAACTTGCTTCT
>Ga0114993_10007431_pt1 | contig 10140 bp, 11 predicted proteins | sample ArcticOcean_MG_C_FD_87042 | JGI IMG/M metagenome (GOLD analysis project Ga0114993, IMG submission 87042) | Marine microbial communities from western Arctic Ocean - ArcticOcean_MG_CB2_150 | ecosystem: Environmental > Aquatic > Marine > Oceanic | place: Arctic Ocean: Canada Basin | collected...
AAAGTTAAAAAATTTATAAAAAAAATATCAAAAAAAAAAATATGTTCGATAATTAACTTGGTAGGTTATGTTGATAATATAAATTATAAAAAATCTGAAATAAAATCTTTAATTAAATCGCTTACTATTAATACTTTTGTGCCTTTAATAATTCAGAAAAAACTATTGCCATATATGATTAAAGTTAAGTTTGGTAGAATATTAAACATTAGTAGCATCGGGGTTAAATATGGTGGCAGTGAATTTACTTATAATTACTCTTTTTCAAAGCATGCTCTTGAATATATTCCTTTATACTTAAAAAAATTAACAAGCAAAAATATTTTAACTAACATTTTGAGAGTGGGTTTTGTTGATACAAAAAGACACAAAAACATTAAAGGAAAAAATATTAAAAAAAGAATAAATTTAATTCCAATTAAAAGAGCGGCTACTCAAGATGAAATTGCGAAAACAATATTTGATTTATCTTCTGAAAATAATACTTATATAGCCAACGAAAAAATTACTATAGCCGGTGGTGAATAAGACTTATAATGATTACAGACCATAAGTTTTTTGCAAAAATAATAAAAAATTATTTTAAAAACAGTACTTTTAATAATTCAAATAATCATAATTACTACCTTACTCCTTTTGATACTACTCCGGGACTAGTTAAATTACATACATTACAAAAAAAAAAAATTAGTTACATGGCTAAATACTCTTCTTTAATAAAAAATTTTACAGCAGCATCTAGATTGTCTAATTTTGAATTAATAAATAAAAATAACATTAACGATTATAATACAATAGTTCTTACCTGGGGAAGATGTAATAACTTTTCTGATAATGGAGATTATTTTGATTCTTGTTTTAATGAAAGTTCTAAAAATTACAAAAAAATATTATGGTTTGTGGTTAGTCTAGATAATAAAGTACCAAAGAAAATCAATACCAATATAGTATTACTTAAAAATAAAAATCCTGAATTAATAAATTTTAAACATTTAATTAAATTAATTATTAAAAAAATATTAACTTTTTTTTATAAAAAAAATTTAAATCAATTTTCTTTTTTGGAACAATTTTCTATAATTGTTTGGGAAAATATTAATAATTTTGTTGATGTCACTAAACTAAAAAAAATTATTACGCCGTATGAAGGGCAACCATTTCAGAATTATATAAATTATAAACTTAAATTAAATAATAAAAATATTAATACGATAGGATATGTACATGCTACACAGGGATTTCCTATTCATTTATTTAGAAGAGATGGAGCACCAAATAAATTATATGTGCATGGTAGCGATCAAAAACATCATTTAATTAATTTTTTAGGTTGGAATAAAGATCAAGTACAATTAATATCATCTTTAAAATTTAGAAAAAAAGATAAAAAAAAATTTCAAAATATAATTTTCCTACCTTATGTTATTCATGATATAAATTTTTATTTAAGTAGTCTGGAATATTTATTTAATATTGAAAAAAAAAGATTATCAACTAGATTAAAAATAAAAATCCACCCACTTAAGGCAAAAAAGAAAATACAATTAAAATTAAAAAACAAAATTAAGTTACTTTTAAAAAAATATAAATTAAACAAGGATCTAAAATATTGTAATCCCATAGTATTAGGAGCATCGTCTGTTATTTTAGAAGCTCTAGAGAATAGCTTAGAACCGTACCATGTTTATAGTAATTATACTTTAGAACGCTACTCAAATGATCTTTGGCCAAGTATTGAGAGCAAAACTATTTTAGAAAATAAAATATGCATGTATAAATTAAAAGAAAAAAACAAATGTATTAATATTGATGCAAAAAAGAAAAAAATATTTTAAATTAAATAATAATTAGCCAATGAGCATTAAAGTAGATTTACCTAATATTATTCCAGTCTTTCCTTTAAGTGGAGTTATTTATTTTCCTAAAACTAATCTACCATTAAATATTTTTGAACGCAGGTACTTAACGTTAGTTAATGACTCCATAAAATCAAATAAATATATGGGAATGATACAATCTAAAAGAAATACATCTGATGTTTATTCAGTTGGATGCCTTGGTAAGATTACTAAATACAAAATAACTAAAGACGGTAGAATGCTTATAAACTTAATTGGGGTAAGTCGATTTGAAATTAAATCAGAAATTAATAATAATAAACACTATAGAGAATTCGAAGTCTCTTACAAAAAATTTTCAGAAGATTTAAAAAAAAACCAAACAAAAGTATTAGAAGGAACCGAAGAAATGGATAAAAAAACTAAAGTATTTTTTAAAAAAAATGGTTTAATCCTTAACTGGAATGAATTTGAAAAATTAGATCAAAATCAAAAGATTAATACTTTAGCGATGATAGCGCCTATTTCAAATGAAGAAAAACAAACACTTTTAGAATCTGTCAGTGCCAATTCTAAAAAAAAAATTTTATCTCAAATAATAGAGTTCTATTTACATGAAAACTCTATCGATAAAGTGATGTTACAATAATTATACTGAAATACCTTTGTCAGAAATTGACTGACTTATTTTTTTAATAAAACCAAAATTATTAATATTTTTTAGTATTACCTTCCTAATTGAAATAAAATATTTAATATCTTTGAAAAAAAAATTAGTTAAATCTATTACTAAGCCAAGTATATTATTTTCAGGTTTTCTAGCATAGTAAAAGTCTTTTAATAAAAGACTGTCTCTAATTAACAAACCAAGTTTTAATATTTTTGATATTGATTCATTTAATTTTTTTATATCTCGTAAAACTAAATTGAATCCTTGTCCAGCCATTGGATGAACTGCGTGTAGGCCATCTCCAAAAATCAATACATTTTTTTTAAAATATTTAGTTTTTAAATTTAAATAGATTGGAAATGATTTAATGGTAGCCATATTTTTTAGACTGTAATTATTTAATAAAACTTTAATTTTATTTTTTAGAATTTTTTTTAAATCTTTATTATTTTGTTGAAAAAAAAAACTACTAACGGTCCAAACTACAGAAAACATTTTTTTATGGAATGGTAAAATAGCAAGAGGACCTTCTTTTAAAAAAAATTGACTTGCGTTTTTAATTCGAGAATTATGTTTTATAATGGTTGTCAAACTTAATTCTTTATAATTTTTTTCAATTGACCTACCTTGTTCAATTTTATCATATAGCTTAGACCGACTACCGATACACAATATTATAAGATCATATGTGATTTTTTTTTTATCAAAGTAAATAGATCCCTCTTCATGATTGACATTTTTTATTCGTTTTTTGATTAATTTAATATTTCTTTTTTTTAAAATTATTTTAATTAACTTTTTTTTTAATTCTTTGTTTTGAAAAATATACATAAAATTTTTATTTTTTTCCTTAAAACTTAAAAAATTTACAATTTTTTTTCCATCTTCAAAAAATAAATTTATTTTCTTACATGGCCAAAAAAGATTTGAATTATTTAGATTCAATTCTTTTTGGATAAATTGATAATTGCTTTCCGAAACAGCTGTTGCCCTATCATCTTTTTTTGAATTATATTTGTTTATGTTGTTTGCGTATAAATCAATTTTAATATTTTCTCGATTTAAAATAATAGCCGCTGTTAAGCCAGTCAAACCATCGCCAATAATACAAATTTTTTGCATGCCTATATTTAAAAAATTTTATCAATTAAATAAAAATGATACAAAGTAAACTAAATGATTCGTTAAATGAATAGTGATATCTATAGAAAAGTAACAAATTTTTTAAAAAAAAGAACCATTGAATTAATGGGGCTTTTTTTAATTTCTATTGCCTTATTATTAGCAATTTCCTTTTTTTCTTATTCGCCGAACGATCCAACGTTTGTATATGGGCCTGAAAATACAATGATTAATAATTTGTTAGGTGTTTACGGCGCATTAGTTGCTGATTTTCTTTTACAAAGTTTTGGTTTGGTTTCATTTTTAATTTTAATTACTATTATTTCTTGGGGTGTTAACTTGATTGTAAAAAAAGAAATTAAAAAAATACAATTTAGAATATTTTACTTAATTTTATATCTCATTTTCACATGTACATTAGTTTATGTAACTTTTAATAATTCCTTTTGGTTAATAGATAATGGAAATTCAGGTTTTATAGGACAAATCCTATATGATTGGTTCTCAAGCATTTTCCCTGCACTAAATCATGAATATACTGTTTTTTTTCTTATTGTTTCAAGTTTTCTTTTTTTTATTCTAGCTTCTAATATTCACTTTAAATACTTTTTATTCTTCATTAAAGGCATTTTAAAATTATTTAAAAAAAAAAATAGTACAACTAATCAATTCAGTTCTATTAAAGAAGAAACTAAAGACTTGATAACTGATAGCCATTTATCTGACACGACCCAGCAAACTTTTCCATTTGAAAGAATTATTAACACACCAGAAAACATCTTAAAACATGATGAATTTAAAAATTTTAAACTTCCATCTGTAGATTTGTTAGAAAAAAATTTTACAAAAATTAATTTATTAGATCAATCTAAAAATAGGCCGGAAAGTAAATTTATAGAAAAAATATTATTAGATTTTGACATTGATGGTAAAATAACAAAAATTAATAACGGACCTGTTGTAAGTTTATATGAATTTGAGCCCGCAGCTGGTGTAAAAATTTCTAAAATAATTAACCTGTCTGATGATATTGCTCGAAATACTAGTTCTATCTCAGCAAGGGTTTCAACGATACCAGGTAAAAATACAGTTGGTATAGAAATACCTAACGAATCTCGAGAAAGTGTTTATTTGAGAGAAATAGTTTCTTGTGAAAAATTTCAAAGAAAAGAAATTAAACTTCCAATGTCTTTAGGAAAAAGTATTTCAGGCATACCTATTGTGGGCGACCTAGCTACCATGCCTCACTTGCTAATTGCAGGAACAACTGGTTCAGGTAAATCGGTTTGTATTAATGCTATAATTGTTTCTCTGCTATACAAATTGAATCCTGATTTATGTAAATTTATTTTGATTGATCCTAAAATGTTAGAACTTTCTGCTTATGAAGGAATTCCGCATTTATTATGCCCTGTTATTACTGATTCAAAAAAGGCAACATCGGCATTAGGTTGGACAGTAAGAGAAATGAACAGCAGATACAAACTAATGAGTAAAGAAGGCGTAAGAAATATCGCTGGTTATAACGCAAAACATAAGCTTAAAATGCCTTATATTGTTGTCGTTGTAGACGAAATGTCAGATCTAATGCTTGTTGCTGGCAAAGAAATCGAAAACTACATTCAAAAACTTTCACAAATGGCTAGAGCTGCAGGTATTCACATAATAATGGCAACACAAAGACCTAGTGTAGATGTTATTACAGGAACAATTAAAGCAAACTTTCCTACAAGAATATCATTTCAAGTAAGTTCTAAAATAGATAGTAGAACAATTTTAGGCGAACAAGGCGCAGAACAACTTCTAGGAAATGGGGATATGCTTTTTATGTCTTCTGCTAATAAAATAATACGAATTCATGGACCTTATGTTTCTGAAAAAGAAATTGGAAAGATTACAAACGTCCTTAGAGCTCAGGGAGAGCCTGATTATATTAATGAAATTACTGTAAATGAAAAGAGTGAAAACAATAAAACTATTTTAGATAATGATACCGATGAATTATATAATCAAGCTTTAAATATTATAAAATCAGAAGGAAAAGCTTCAACTAGTTTTTTACAACGAAAATTACAAATTGGATATAATAGAGCTGCAAGAATTATAGACATGATGGAAGAAAAAGGAATTGTTAGTAAAGCAAATCATGTTGGTAAGAGAGAGGTTTTGTAAATATTGTTTAATAGATTTTTTTTCTTCTTTTTCATTTTCGTTAATTTTTTTTTGAGTTCACATGCTGATGATAAACAATCTATTATCAATCGACTAAAAAATATTAATAATGTAACTTTTAATTTTAAACAAATTACAAACGAAAAAACAGAAACAGGCAGCTGTCTTCTTGTTTTTGATAATAAACTCAAATGCATTTATGCAGATAAAATGCAGAAAGAAATTTTGATTAACAATAAAACATTGGTTGTCATGCAAAAAAGATATGGTAAAGTTTATTTTTACCCCATCTCAAAATCTCCATTTATAATGATTTTAAATAAATCTAGTTTAATAAGCTTGATTCAAAAATCAAATTTAGAATTAAATAATAATATTAATTTAATTTATATTGATAAAAATAATAATAAAATTACAGTTTTTTTTGACAAAAAAAATTATGATCTTACAGGTTGGAAAGTAAATGATCAATTTCAGAAAGAAATTTATTTTTCTTTAAAAATTCAACATATAAATAATGAATATGATCCTAGTATGTTCAAAGTTCCTACAATTAACTAAAAATCAAAATTAATCTCTTCTTCTTTGAAGATGTTAAAACCTTTTGATAAATAATTATTTAAAGCATGTTTGTGATCAAGGCTACAAGTGTGCACCCATATTCGTTTAACATTTCGAGCAAAAGCTTGATAAACTATATATTGTAATAAAAAAGATCCTAATTTTTTTCCCTGATATTCTTTTAAAATACCCATTTGTATTAATGCAATTTCATTGTTAACTATATTAAAATCTTGTTCATAAAAACCAATTAAATCATCATTTATTTTCATAATTATCGTTTCTAAATTTTTATTATTAATATATTTATTCCACTCCTTATCAGACCATAAAAGCCTATCTCGCCAAAAGTGATCTTTACCTATTTGTCGATAGAAAAATTTATTAATATTAATATCTTTTTTTTTATCTAAATAAATTTTAACTTTTGGTGGAAAAATAAGGGATTTATTTTTGTGTTCTTTTTTTTTTATTTCTAAAAAGAATCTTCTAACTTTAGACATTTAATAAAATCACACGATCATTTTTCCAACTTTTTCTCCACCAAAAATATGATAGTGAAGATGTGCAACCTCTTGTCCTCCATGTTGTCCGATATTACTAATTATGCGATAACCATCTTCTTGACTGGAAATTTTTAGCATTTTTACGATGTAAGTAATAGATTTATTAAATTCTATAATTTCTTTTTCTGAAGCTTCCTTATGAAAATTATCTAAATCAATGTACTCGCCTTTGGGAATTACAATTATATGTATTTTTTTTTGAGGGTTAATATCATGAAATGATAAAACATATTCATTTTCATATACCTTTTTACAAGGTATCTCGCCTCTCAAAATCTTAGCAAAAATATTATTTCTATCATATGTCATTTTATTCTATTCTATTTTTCTTTTCATCAAGACCGGTTTGATTTTTTCTTTTTTCTAATTCTTTGATAACATCAATAAATTTAACCCCCCTTGATTCAAGTGTAACTAAAAAATGATAAATAACATCTGCTGATTCATGGATAATATTGGTATTTTTTTTTATTGCTTTTGAAAATTCGTTAGCTTCTTCTTGAAATTTATCTAAACATTCTGCAAAACCTTTAGATAATAAAAAAGAAGTATAAGATTTTTTTACATCTTCATTTTTTCGAGATTCAATAGTTTTTGCTAATTCTAATAAAAAATTGCTCATTACTTAATTCTAACTTGAACTTCTTTAGATGCCAAATATTCTTTTACTTGTTGAATAGTAAGTTCACCATAATGAAATATTGAAGCCGCTAAAACTGCACTGGCCCCACCAACTTTTAATCCTTCATATAGATGCTTTAATGTACCAACTCCACCAGAAGCTATAACTGGCACTTGGACACTGTTTGTAATTTTCTTTAATAAAACTAAATCGTAACCAGCTTTTGTTCCATCTTTATCCATAGATGTTAGAAGTATTTCCCCTGCCCCGTTAAGAACTGATTCTTTTGCAAATTCAACAGCATCAATGCCTGTTTTTTCCCTTCCTCCATGTGTAAATATTTCCCATTTATTGTTTGTTATTTTTTTAGCATCTACTGCAACAACTATACACTGACTACCAAATTTTTGAGATGCTTGTTTTATAAATGATGGGTCTTTAACGGCAGCAGTATTAATTGACACTTTATCTGCTCCAGCAATTAAAAGTTTTCTTATGTCTTCGATTGTTCTTATTCCGCCGCCTACTGTTAGAGGAACAAAACATTTATCTGCTGTTTTTTTTACAGTTTCAATAATAATATCTCTTTCTTCGTGGCTTGCAGTTATATCTAAAAAGCAAATTTCGTCTGCTCCACTTTGGTCATAATAAGTAGCTTGTTCTACGGGATCACCAGCGTCTTTCAGATTTAAAAAATTTATTCCTTTTACCACTCTTCCATTTTTAACATCTAGACAAGGAATTATTCTGTTTTTTAACATTTATTCTAATCCTTTTAATTCTTTTAAATCAATCTTTTTTTCATAAATTGCTTTTCCAATAATAATACCTTCAATATTTCTTTCTTTGTGATTTATAATATTTTTAACATCATTTATTGAAGATACGCCACCAGAAATAACAAGTGGAATTTTTGTTTTTTTAGCTATCGATAAACTTTCTAAAATATTGGCTCCTAAATTAGTTCCATCTCTATTAATGTCGGTATATATTAACCTAGTTACACCGAAGTTTTCCACCATTTTAATAAAATCTATTGCATCGATTTCTGTTTGGTTTTTCCAGCCTGATAAAGCAATTTTTTTATTTCTAACGTCAATTGCAAGTGCAATTTTATTTGAAAATTTATTACATGCGTTTTGTAAAAATGATTTATCCTTAATTGCGGCGGTACCAAGAATAACTTTTTCAACTCCCGCATCTACTAATTGCTGAATATTTTCTATGTTTCTAATTCCACCACCAACTTGCAAATTAATCTTATGCTTTGAAAGTATTCCTTTAATAGTACTAAAATTTACTGGTTTGCCTGATAGCGCCCCATCTAGGTCAACAATATGAATATTTTTAAAACCATATGCTAAAAATTCTTCGATTTTTTTTATGGGTTCTTCATTATAAATTGTTAACTGACTAAAATCACCCTTGGTAAGTCTAACGCATTTTCCATCTTTTATATCAATAGCAGGGAATATTTTCATATTATAATTTCAAAAAATTACCTAAAATTTTTAATCCATTCTCCTGGCTTTTCTCTGGATGAAACTGAGTGCCAAATATATTTTCCTTTTCTACGGCTGCCACAACTTTTTTATTATATTCAGTGTAAGCTTTTATAGATTTAACATCTTCAGGCTCAAATTCATAACTGTGTATAAAATACATATGATCTAAATCTTTAATGCCTTTAAAATAATTATTTTTATCTACAATTTCGATTTCGTTCCAACCCATATGTGGTAGTTTAAATTTCCCATTTTGATTATCAATTTTTTTAACTTTACCTTTAATCCAATTCAAACCGTTTGTTTTTTCTTCTTCCAAACCATAAGTAGCAAATAATTGCATTCCTACACAAATACCAAAAATTGGTTTTTTTTTTATTAATACATAGTCGTTTAATTCCTCAAGGAGTCCTTTTATTTTCTCAAGTCCTTGCTTACAGTCTTTAAAGGAACCTTGACCAGGTAAAACAATTTTATCTGATTTTTTTATTAAACTTGGATCGGAACTAATTTGAATATTATATTTTAAATTATTGTCTTTATTTGCTTTCTCTAAAGCTTTAGCTGCTGACCTTAAGTTGCCAGAACCATAATCAACTACGGTTATAAACATTAATTCTAGAGCTTGCCTTTTGTTGAGGGTATAGATGTTTTAATTCTTTTGTCTATTTCAAACGCATCTTTTAGTGATCTAGCCAAACCTTTAAAACAAGATTCAATTTTATGGTGACTATTTTCTCCATAAATATTTTCTATATGTAGTGTAATTCCTGCTGACTGTGAAAAAGCCTGAAACCACTCTTTAAATAATTCTGTATCCATCTCACCTAATTTTTCAACTTTTAAGTCAACCTTCCAAATTAAGTAAGGCCTGTTAGAAACATCTATTGCAACACGTGTCAGTGTTTCATCCATTGGTATTAATGAGTGCGCATATCTTTTTATACCCTTAAAATTACCTGCTGCTTTTTTAATAGCTTCACCTATCGCTATGCCTGAGTCTTCAGTAGTGTGGTGCAAATCAATATGCGTATCACCTTTTGCCTTTACTGATATGTCTATTAAAGAATGTTTAGAAAGTTGC
>Ga0114993_10007435_pt1 | contig 10137 bp, 13 predicted proteins | sample ArcticOcean_MG_C_FD_87042 | JGI IMG/M metagenome (GOLD analysis project Ga0114993, IMG submission 87042) | Marine microbial communities from western Arctic Ocean - ArcticOcean_MG_CB2_150 | ecosystem: Environmental > Aquatic > Marine > Oceanic | place: Arctic Ocean: Canada Basin | collected...
AGCTTTGGAGATGTCAGAAATTTTAAAAAAATGGATAGTATTTTTAAATCTGATCCTGCTATTAAGTTTAGAAATTTAATAAGAGAAAAAGGAACAGTTCCTGCCTGTCACAGATGTGGTTACCTAAAACTTAAATAAATTTATAAATGAGGATATTAATTACCGGGGCCAATGGTGAAATAGGTAAAGAAATTGCTTATCAACTAAGTAAAAATAAAAAATATAATTTAGACTTATTAATTAGCAAAAAAAATAACAAAAAAGTTAAATTACCTCAAACACAATTATTTTATCAAAATCTTTTAAAACCGATAAATTTAAAAATAAAACCTCATGTTATAATTCACTGTGCCGCTAAGCATCCTAACTCTAAATTAGGTAGTGATATGAAAAATATTTATAACACGAATATAAAGATAACTAAAAATCTAATAAAATATGCAAATAAAATCTATGTTAAAAAAATTTTTTTTCTTTCATCGATAGCAGTATATGGAAAAATTAATAAAAAAATCGTTTATGAAAATTCAAAAATATTTAAACCTAACTTGTATGAAAAATCAAAATTACTTTCTGAAAAACTTTTTTACCATAAAAATAATACATTCCAAACGGTATGTCTAAGAATTCCTGGAGTTTTTACTTTAAATTTAAAAAAAGACTATCCGCTTATAATTAAAATATTTAAAAAAATATTAAATGATGAAAACATCCATGCGTTTAATTTAAATGAAAAATTTAATAATACTATTGATGTCTTGGAAATTGTAAGATTTATAAATTTTGCCTTAAAAAAAAAGGAAATAAAAGGAGAAATCTATAATTTTTCAGGATCAAAGCCAATAAAATTTATAGAAGTAATAAAACTTATGAAAAATGTATCTAAGTCAAAATCAAAAATAATTAATAAGATGTCAAATAATAAATCTTTTATAATTTCAAATAATAAAATATCAAAAAATATTAAATTTAAGCCCTCTTCAACCAAAAAAATTATTACCAGATGTTGTAAATATATTATAAAAAAAAATTATGCTTAAAAATTTATACGATAAATGTATTAAGTGGGCAGCTTACAAAAATGCTAATCAAATACTGGCGTTAATATCTTTTCTTGAAAGTTTTATTTTTCCAATTCCTACTGATGTGATGATCATTCCTATGGTTATAGCGAAAAAAGAAAAATATTTACGAATAGCTTTTATCGCAATAGTATTTTCAGTTTTGGGTGCTTTAATAGGTTATATAATTGGTTATCTCTTTTTTAATGAAGTTGGTGAGAAAATTTTTGAACTTTTTGGTTCTGAAAATGCAGACTTATTTAAAAAAAAATTATCTTCAGGAACGGGAATCATATCGCAGACGTTAATATTGTTTATTGCTGGTTTTACACCCCTACCTTTTAAAATAATTACAATCTCATGTGGATTTATTAATTTAAATATTTTTATTTTTATTTTAACTTGTTTTATAGCAAGAGGATTAAGGTTCTCTTTAGTTGCATACTTGACCTACAAATATGGCGCAGCAGTAGGACCTTTTATAGAAAAAAAAAGTGGGAAATGGACTATAATCATAAGTGCCGTAATTGTTATTTTAGCTTTAATTATTTACTTTCTAATTAAATAAAAATGTTTAAAAAAAAGAATCATATATTTTTAATTTTTTTACTTTTTGCTATTTCTGCATCCTTAATTGCTGCTTTTATAATTGAATATGGTTTGGGGCACCAGCCTTGCAAATTGTGTATTTACGAAAGAGTCCCATATATTCTTTCTATTTTTTTAATACTTGAAATAATATTTTTAAACAAAAAAGAAAAAATTGCTTTATTATTATTATCTTTAATATTTTTTTTTAGCTCCTTATTAGCTTTTTATCATTTTGGTATTGAGCAAAGTTTATTTGATGGCTTATCTGTATGTGAAAGCAAAAATTCCTTTGAAAACTTATCTAAAGAGCAACTTTTAGCACAACTAAAAGAAAACACTACAAGCTGCAAAAATGTTACTTTTACAATTTTGGGATTATCTCTTGCTACAATTAACAGCATTTTTTCTCTTGTTTTAAGTGTTATATTTTTAAAATTATACTTAAATTATGAAAAAAACTGATAAAAAAATTTTAGAAGAAATTATAAGAGTGGATCATGCAGGTGAGCGTGGGGCAATAAAAATTTATGAAGGACAATTATTGGCTCTTAAGACTATAAAGAAAAATGAAAACCTAAAAAATATAATTGAAAAAATGAAAGAACATGAGAAAGAACATTTAGATTATTTTGAAAAAGAAATTGAAAAAAGAAAAATAAAGCCAACAAATTTTTTGCCTTTATGGGATGTAATGGGGGTGGCTTTAGGTTTTGGCACTGTATTACTTGGAAAAAAAGCGACTATGCTTTGCACAGCATCAGTTGAAGAAGTAATAGAAAACCACTACCAAAACCAACTTAAAAAATTAGGCAATGATGAAAAAAATTTAAAGAATAAAATTGAAAAGTTTATGAACGATGAAATTAATCATAAGAATATTGCTTATGAATCTGGTGCTACTAATAAAGGTATATATTCTTTAATGGATAAAATAATTCAAACAAGTTCTAGAATAGCTATTAAAATTTCTGAAAAAATCTAGTAACTTTATGGTAACAATTCAACATCCCAATATAAATAATCCATCCAACTTTCATGTAAGAAATTTGGAGGAAAATTTCTACCATTAAAATGTAGATCATCTACAGTGGGTCTGAAAGGTTTTTTATTTAATTTCATTCCAGAACTCAAATATAACCTGCCACCTTTTCTAACATTACATGTCGAGCAAGCTGTAATCACATTTTCCCAATCGGTAACACCACCTCTTGATTTTGGTAACAAATGATCAAATGTTAAATCTTTTTTGTCTCCACAGTATTGGCATGTGAACTTATCTCTTAAAAATACATTAAATCTAGTAAAGCTAGGATGCTTTGATGGTTTTATAAAATTTTTCAAAGCTATTACGCTTGGTAATCTCATTTCAAAAGATGGGCTTCTTATTTTTCTTTTATAGTTTGAAACTATGCTAACTCTTTCAAGAAAAACTGATTTGATTGTATCTTGCCAGCACCATAGTGAAAGAGGATAATAGCTCAAAGGTCTAAAATCCGCATTCAAAACTAAAGCCGGGCACTTTTCTAAAGGTATCTTTTCTGAAGATGATATTATCATAAGTATAAGCTAGCGGATTAGAATAACTTTTTCAAGAAATAGTTTATAAAAAAATTCTTTGATTTATAAAAGATTTTTTCTTAAAAAACTTAAGCCTAAACTAGATCCTTCTACAGATATTTTATGTTCACAGTTTTTAAAGAGTTTTGTTTTAGCTTTTACTTTATGATTGCTCAAATATTCTTTTGCTTCTAGTAAGTATGTTGGTGAAACAATTGTATCGTTATCTCCGTGCATTAGTAATATTTTTGGTTTAGATTTAATATTATTTGATAAATGTTTTTGATTGATTATTTTCCCTGAATAACCAATGACAGAATTAACTTTTTCTTTTTTTTTTAACCCAACCTGAACAGCCATCATACAACCTTGACTAAAACCAACTAAAGCTAAATTCGATGATTGTAATTGTAAATTTCTTAAAACCTGATCTACAAATTTACTAAGTTTTTCTTCAGCTATTAAAGATTTTTCAAGTATTAAATCTTCTTTATCCGATGTTAAATCAAACCATTGATAACCTTTTGGATTAATATTGCAGACCTCTGGTGCATTAGGGCACAAAAAAATAGCATCTGGCAAAAACCGCTGCCAGCTAATAGCTAATGTACTAATATCATTTCCATCACCACCATAACCGTGGCACAATATTATTGCATGACGTGCTTTATTTTTTGATAAAGGAGTTATGTTAGTAGAATCTAAAATATAATTAGTCATATTTTAATAACCATTTTGTAAATTTTTTATTTTGGAAATTAATTTCTCCAATAATTGTAGCAAATGCCTCTCCTTTTTTATTAATTAAAATTGTTGTGGGTACTCCCCTTAATTTAAATTCTTTTACAGAATTAAAATCTTTATCAAAAAAAATCTCTAATTTTTTAATATTAAGGTTGTTGAAGAACTTTTTTGTTCTTAATATATTGGGTGCTTCTAAATTAATAGCAAAAACTTTTAAATTTTTAAATTTATTGTTTTGATAAAGCCTATCTAAAGATGGCATTTCTTTTTTGCATGGAGCACACCAAGTTGCCCAAAAATTGATTATTATTAGTTTTCCACGATAATCCTTTAAATTAATTTTATTGCCGGAAAAATCCTCAAAAAAAAGTGAATAAATTGGCTTAGGAATTTCATTTATAGCGATATTATTGAGTGGAACATCTTCATTTGTTTGTGATATTGATGAAAAAATATTAAAACAAAATAAGAAAATTAAAAACTTTATAATTTTTTGATTTATAAACATTAAAAAATAAGAACTTAACATATGAAAAATAAAAATAAAGCTATTTGGAGCACTAGGTTTAATAATGCTACCTCCAAAGCTTTTGAAAAAATTGGATCATCAATCAATATTGATAAAAGATTATTTGAAGAAGATATTCTTGGATCAATTGTTCATTCACAGATGTTAATTAAACAAAAAATAATTAATAAAAAAAAAGGCCATAAGATAATTAATGGTTTAAAAAAAATCAGATCAGAAATAAGAAGAAGAAAATTTATTTTTAATAATAAATACGAAGACATTCATTTAAATATTGAAAAAAGACTTTTTACAATTATAGGAGAGGATGCCGGTTACCTTCATATAGCCCGATCTAGAAATGACCAAGTAATTACTGATTTTAAATTATGGATAAAAAAAGCATCTAAAGAAGTAATAAAAAATTTAAATACCTTAATTAAAAGTTTTTTAAAAAAATCAGAGGTTAATATACAAACAATTATGCCTGGTTTCACACATTTAAAAAATGCTCAACCAATTTCTTTCTCTCACTATTTGTTAGCTTATGTTGAAATGTTTAAAAGAGATAAAAAAAGATTTATTAGTAATATGGATTATATTGATGAGTGTCCTTTAGGAGTTGGTGCATTAGCTGGCACTTCATATAAAATTGATAGAAATTTTACATCCAAAAAATTAGGCTTTAAAAAACCAACTAATAATTCAATTGATACAGTATCTGATAGAGACTTTGCTTTAGATTTTTTATCTTCGTCTTCAATATGTGCTATGCACATCTCGAGATTTGCTGAGGAAGTAATTATTTGGAACTCTGATGTTTTTAAGCTTATTACAATTAATGATAAAATGTTGACTGGTTCTTCTATGATGCCGCAAAAAAAAAATCCTGATCCCGCAGAACTAATTAGAGGGAGAGCTGGAAAGAATTTTGGATCACTACAAGCTATGTTAACAATTATGAAAGGTTTACCTTTATCATATTATAAAGACATGCAAGAAGATAAAGCCCTGGTTTTTGAAAGTTACGATTTAATTACAGAGTCTATTATAATTACTAACGAACTTATAAATAATTTAGAAGCTAATAAAAAAAGAATGCTTTTTTTATCTAATGAAGGTTATACTACAGCCACTGACTTTGCTGATTATCTTGTGCAAAATAATAATTTATCTTTTAGACAAGCATATAAAATTGCAGCTAAATTAGTAAACTATGCTGAAAAAAAACAAAAAAAATTAAATCAATTAAATTTTGATGAGGTAAAAAAAATAAATAAAGATTTAGATAAAAATGTAATGAAAGTATTTGATGTTATTAATTCAGTTAACCTAAAAACCTCATATGGTGGAACATCTACAAAAAATATAAAAAAAATGATATCTAAACTAAAAAAAGAATTTAAATAATGAAAAGATTTTTTTTAATTATAATAGTATGTATATTTTGTGTTTCGTGTGGGGTGAAAGGTGACCCTGAGTATAAATCTCAAAATAATTATATTAAAATTATAAACTCAGTTTAAATAAAATGAACTATATTAGACTTAAACAAAATAATCTTTATGTGGAAAAAATTTCAGCGCATAGACTAGCGAAAAAATATAAAACTCCTTTTTATTGTTATTCTCTTCAGCAACTAAAAAGAAATTTTTATAATTTTGCTGATGCGTTTAAAGAAATTAAACCTTTAATATGTTTTTCTGTTAAATCAAATGCAAATATAAATTTACTTAAAGAATTAAAAAAAATTGGGTCTGGTGCCGATGTTGTGTCTGCCGGCGAATTATTAAAAGCAGCAAAAGCTGGAATTAATGGAAAAAAAATAGTTTTTTCTGGAGTTGGAAAAACTAATGAAGAAATTAAACTAGCGATAAAAAAGGAAGTTTTATTAATTAATATTGAGTCTAAAAGTGAGGCTTTTCTCATTAATAAAATTTCAAAAAAAATGTCTAAAAAAACTTCAGTTGGAATTAGACTAAATCCTAACGTAATAGGAAAAACAAATAAGAAAATATCTACTGGCAGTAAAGATGATAAATTTGGATTAAGTTATAAAGATTGTATTATCCTTTGCAAAAAAATTTATAGCATGAAGAATTTAAAGTTAGATGGTTTAAGTGTTCATATTGGCAGTCAAATAAATAATATAACCCCATTTAAAAAAGTTTTATCCATAATAAATAAAATAATTTTTGAAACTAAAATAAATTTTAACTTTATTGATCTTGGTGGTGGGATGGGTATTCCTTATTCTAACAAAGAAAAAGGTCTTAATCTTAATCAATACGCAAAACTAGTAAAAAAATTTTCAAAAGATAAAAAAACACAAATCATCTTTGAACCTGGAAGGGTTATTGCTGGAAATACTGCAATTTTAATATCAAAAGTCATATATATTAAGCAAAGTAATAATAAAAACTTTATAATCCTAGATGCTGGAATGAATAATTTAATGAGACCTGCCTTATATAATGCACATCATGAAATTATCCCTTTAAAAAAAAGTGCGATGAAAATTCACGGAAATATAGAATTTGTTGGTCCAGTCTGTGAAAGTTCAGATACATTTTTAAATCAAAAAAAATTTTCAAAAATTCATGAGGGCGACTATGTTGCTATAACTAATGTCGGTGCCTACGGAACGTCTCTTGCTTCGAACTACAATTCGCGACCCTTAATTGCAGAAATTTTAGTTAGTGGTTCAAAGTATAAATTAATCAAAAAAAGACAAAGTTTAAAAAGTTTGATTAATTATTAATTTTATATTTAATTAATATGTTATTTTTAAGATCATTATTATTTAGATTTTTTTTATATATAGGAATTGTTTCTGTATTTTTATTTGCTTTACCAACATTATTTTTACCGGAAAAATTTACTTTATTTTTTGGAAAATTATTAGGTCACTATGTAATTTTTGTCACTAAATTTTTTTTGAATACAAAAGTAATAATTAAAGGAATAAATAATATTCCTAAAACCGATAAATATTTTATAGCTTCAGCACACCAATCTATGTTTGAAACATTTGCGCTGCAAGCTGTACTTGATTATCCTGTTTTTATTTTAAAAAAAGAACTTCTAAAAATTCCACTATTTGGACTTTATTTAAAAAAAATAAATTCAATAGAAATAGCAAGAGACACAACAACAAAAGATAATCTTAATTTTTTTGATAGAGTTGCAAAAATTATTAAAAATGGAAATAGACCTCTTTTAATATTTCCTCAGGGAACTCGTGTAAAAGTTGATGAGATAGTACCTTTTAAAAAAGGAGTTGGGAGAATCTACGAAACGTTAAATATTTCTTGTATACCCATCGCTTTAAATTCTGGAAATGTTTGGCCAAAAAAAGGATTGCTTAAATGTTCTGGAAAAATAACAATATCCTTATTGGAACCTATAAAGCCAGGATTAAGTAGAGATGATTTTATTAAAAGTTTAGAAAATAAAATCTATGGTGAAATAAAAAATATTTCTTAATTATTTTCTGCCAAAATCAGGTTTTTTAACATCTTGGCCTGCTCTTACAATGTCTTTTCTTATTTGTTTTGTTCTTGTAAAAATTTTTTCTAACTTTTTACCATCTTCATTCTGTATAGCTTTTTTTAAACCTTCTAGATTTTTAATAAATTTATTTATCATATTTGAAGTATTTTTTTTATTTTGAATAAAAATATCCCTCCACATAATAGGATTAGAGGCGGCAATTCTTGTAAAATCTCTCAAACCTCCAGCACTATATTTTATAATATTTTTTTCTTTTTTATTTTGAAAATTAAGTGAAGTGGTTACAATATTATAAGCAATTAAATGCGGAATATGACTTGTCACAGATAAAATGTAATCATGTTGTTTTGCGTCCATAATATCAACTTTACTTCCTAGTTTTTTCCAAAAATTTTTTAGTAAGTTAATATCCTTTTTTTTTGCTTTTTTACTTGGGGTTAAAATACACCACCTATTTTGAAATAGTTCAGCAAAACCAGATTCGGGTCCACTTTCTTCTGTTCCAGCAATCGGGTGTGATGGAATCCAGGACACATTTTCAGGTAAATTTTTTTCAACTAATTTCATTGATGTTTCTTTAGCCGAACCCACATCAGTTAATATTGCGTCATCGTTCAATGAATTTTTAATTTTTAAAATTACATCTTTGTAGCTGCTCAATGGAGAGGCTATTACGATTAAATCTGAATCCCTTGCCATTTTTTTTGTATCGGAACTAGAGTCATCTACTATATCTAGCTCAATTACTTTTTTATTTATGGCGCTTGATCTATTAGAAGAAACTATTTTGTCTGCTAAATTATTTTTTTTTATTGCTCTTGCTAATGATGATCCAATTAAACCACATCCAATTATACATACTTTTTTAAACATTAGTTTAAAATATCCCTAATCGTTTTAATAAAATGTTCATTAGTTTTTTTATTTCCAATAGTTAATCTTAAAGAGTTAGGTATTTTATACTGTTCCATTTTTCTTAAAATTAAACGTTTATTAGCTAATTTTTCAAACACAGTATTTGAACTAATTTTTGTTTTATCAAAATTCATTAAAAAGAAATTTGCTGTAGGCCTATTGGTTTCAATTTTATTTTCTTCCAAAATAGTAAATATATTTTTAGTCCATAATGTATTATGATCAATTGCTCTTTTTGTCCAATCATCATCTTTAATAGCTTCGATACTTGCAGATAGCGCCGCTCTATTTACATTAAATGGATTTTTGATTTGATACATGGCATCAATAATTTCTTTTGAAGCGTACCCCCAACCTAACCGTAAACCAGCGAGTCCATAAATTTTAGAAAAAGTTCTTGTAATTAATACATTTGCAGAGTTTTTGAAAAGATCTAAACCTGATCTAAAATCATCCATATTCATAAATTCAAAATAAGCATCATCAACTACTAAAAGTATATTACTTCTAAGTTCTTTTCTCAATTTAAGCATTTCGCTTTTTGATAAGTAGGTACCCGTAGGATTATTAGGGTTAGCTATAAATACAATTTTAGTTTTATCAGTAACCTTCTTTAGTATTTCTTCTACATTCGCTTTATAATTTATTTCTTGAGCAAGTAAAACTTTTGCTCCATGAAGTGATGCATAGATTCTATGCATAATAAATCCAAATTCTGTAACAATTACTTCATCACCTGATTTTAAAAATAATTTGCAAGTTAAATCAAATATTTGATCTGATCCTGCTCCACAGATAATTCTACTAGATTCTATATTAAATTTTTTAGATAAAATATCTCTTAAAGAATTAGAATCAGATTCTGGATAAATAAAAATATTTTTCTTATCTTTTACAAATGCTTTTATAGCTTTGGGACTTGCTCCTAAAGCAGACTCATTTGCAGACAGCTTAATTGGATTATAAATTTTTTTAAATTTTGATAATCCACCAACATATCTCTCTACTTTTATATTCTGCGGTTTTGGTAATAACATAGTTCTATTAATATATAAATTGTATTGGTAAATACTATATAAGGATCTTTATGGCAAAATAAATACAACCTAAATTGACAAAAGATGTACTTTTTAGTAAAAGAAGTTTGCGCTGATTTAACGTAATTGCGAGCGCTTAAAAAAAACAGCTAAAAAGGTTCATTGCCCAGCCTAGCTGGGCTTTTTTTTTATTTGATATGAATACTGGTAC
>Ga0114993_10007436_pt1 | contig 10136 bp, 6 predicted proteins | sample ArcticOcean_MG_C_FD_87042 | JGI IMG/M metagenome (GOLD analysis project Ga0114993, IMG submission 87042) | Marine microbial communities from western Arctic Ocean - ArcticOcean_MG_CB2_150 | ecosystem: Environmental > Aquatic > Marine > Oceanic | place: Arctic Ocean: Canada Basin | collected...
CGATGTTCGGCGTCCGCGCAAACTTGAACGCCTCATCGTAGCACCCCACCGTGCGCGTGGATTGATCGTCCGTGTAAATGAACAGGATGTTCGGCCGCTTCGCCGCCAGCAACGGCAGCGCGAGGGTCAAGGTGAAGAGTGCGATTAGTCGGCTCATGTTCATTTCTTTTTTGGATTCTTCTTTTTGCGGCCGCGCCCCTGTCGCTCGCGGGCCTTCAATTCCGTCTCCACGCCCCCATCGCCCTGCGCTTTCATCCATTCGGCGAGTTTGGCGCGTAGACGCGTTTCCACTTTTTTCAAATCCGTTTGGCCGGCGAGATTGGTCAACTCCAGCGGGTCGGTTTTCATATCGAACAACTCCACCGCCGGTCGGTGATGATACGCGTGCACCAGACGCTTCGCCGTCGCATCGCCCGCCGCGGCCTTGGCCACCATTGATTTGAATGCGGGTGACTTGGTGCAGGCGTTGGTGAACTTGCTTTCGTGGTTGAGGTTCAGGATCAACTTGTAGCGCGTGCCGCGCACGGAACGGATGGCAAAGGCGTCGGTGCCATTGATGATGCCGCGCGTGGTCATGATGCCGAAAACGTGCTGCTTGTGCGTTTGCGTTTCGCTGCGCAACACCGGCAGAAAACTTTTTCCGTCGAGCCCCTCCACCGCTTTGCCGCCGGCTGCGTCGATGAACGTCGGCGTCACGTCCACGTATTCCACCATCGCATCCGTTACCGCGTCGGCCTTCACCTTGCCCGGCCAACGCACGACCATTGCCGACTGCAGCCCGTGATCGTAGCAAGTCCATTTCGCAAACGGAAAACCGTTGCCCTGTTCGCTCACCACCATCACCAGCGTGTTTTCGCTCAGCCCGTGTTTCCCCAAGAGCTTTATAATCTCGCCTACTTGCGAATCGTAATAAGTGATTTCAGCGAGGTAGTTTGAAAAATCCGAGCGCATGCGCGGCGTGTCTACAATGTACGGCGGAAGCTTCACCTTGTCCGGTGGATACGCGGAGGCATCGCCTTTGTTCCATGGACTGTGTGGCTCGTTAGAGCAGGCAAAGAGGCAGAAGGGCTTGCCCCCTTTAGCTGTTTCAGAAAAGAGACGATCAATATATTCCATGTCCGGATTCTTTCCTCCCCCGAAATTTTCGAATGGAAAGACATCACGCGGATTAATGTGTGTCTTGCCAGACTGCGTCACCCGATACCCTAAAGGCTTGAGGTGATGCACAATACTCTTCACATGAGGGTAAGCTCGGGTGTGATTGGGCCAGGCTCCGCTCTTTACCGGATAGAGACCGGTATAAATATTATGCCGCGTCGGTGAACACATGGGTGCGGCCTGAAAACAACGTGTGAAACGCATGCCCTGCTTCGCCAGTTTATCGATATTTGGCGTCTTGGCCTGTCCGCCATAGCAGCCGATGTCGCGGAAAGTGCAGTCATCAGCAATGATGAAAACGATGTTTGGTTTCGCGGCAAAAATCGCAGGGGCTTGCCACAATAATAACAAGAAGAGAATACGTTTCATAAATTCAGGAAAGGCCCAGCCTGTAGTATTCACGGCCGGCAGGCAATCATTTCAACGGATTCTCCAGCCAGATGACGTTGTTGCTGGTGTGACCAGCGATAAGAATGTCCTTGTCGCCGTCACCATCCATATCGATTGCACGTGTGTCATAGGAGCCCTGCTTGGTGGCGATGACCCGCCGGGTAAATTTACCTTTGCCGTTATTTTCGTACCACGCTGCCACATCCACCGCGTCCTTACTGCAGGTAACCGCGTCAAGGTCGCCGTCGTTGTCCAGATCGGCAAGATCGAGGGAATGTGGGAAGAGGATTTTGGGATCAATCTCAATGAGCTTGAATTTCGGCCCCTTGAACCACAGGACGCCTTGCCCGTGGCCACGGGTGGCAAAGTAGTCGATGTGTCCGTCGCCGTTGAGATCCCCGGGCATGATGTTGGTGGCCCCGGGTTGGTTGGCCGCGAGCAAATGTTTTTTCCACAGCCGCGTGGGATCCTTGGGCTGTTCCCACCAGGCGAACCATTGGCCGTTGGGAAAGGCGCCACCGCCCTTGGCCGCACAGCTGATGTCGGGGCGGCCATCGCCATTCACATCGCCAACGCCCGTGTAATGCGAGGCGCCAGGGGCATCGCCTTGGGCAAAAACATGGCGTATCCAAGCTTTGGCTGTGTGAGGGTTTTCTGGAATCTGCAGCCAGGTTAATGAGGTCGGGATGGAGGTCTGCTTTACCGAACCGCCAGAATTGGCAATCAGATCGGGCCGACCGTCGCGATTCACATCGCCGGTGATAAGGCAGTGGGTGCCGAGAATTTCATCATCGACCGGACGGTATTTCCACGGCCCGCTCAGCGGTTTGGCCGGGCATTCCAGCCAGAATACCGTGTTGTTCGAGCCGATGAAGTCCTGATCCCCATCCCCGTCGACATCCATCAGGCAGCTATGGATGCAGGCGCTTCGAGGCTTGTTGCGTGATTGGCCGGGACCAAAGGTGTGCAGCGTATGCGCCCGCCAATCGGGGCCTTGGAAGAGGATAACTTTGCCATCAAAGGAAGCTATCACATCTATCCGGCCGTCGCCATTCCAGTCGGCGGCCACAGCGGAGTTAATCATGCCGCGAGATTCGGCAATGATGTGCTTTTTCCATTGCGCGTTCAGGACGAGTGGTAGAGTCAAAAAAAGGAGGCAAATGCTTCGCATAATCAATTAACGGCGCTTGAAGAGTTCGCTGGCAATGACGGCGTGGAGCAGGTTCCGAAAGCCATTGTTGCCATTCAGGGATTGTTTAGTAATTCGATTCACCGCTTCGTGATCGCGAAGTGTGGGTACGCGGCCGGTGGCATGCAACAGGAGTTTGAGCGTGAGGTTTCGAGTGAGCTGGGCCTTGCGCGTGGCAAGCAGGCGGCGCAGGTCGGCCTCATTGCGAATGTGTTCGCCCGATGGCAATTGGCTGGAAGCATCAATGAGTCGGCCCTTGCCCCGGCCATTGGCACCCGGATAGTGCGTGCGTAGTCCGCCGATGGGATCGAAATATTCTAGAGCGAATCCCCAGGGATCAATCTTGGCGTGACAATCGGCGCATGCGGTGACGTGCCGGTGCTTGGCCAACTGTTCGCGTATGGTGACCGCGCCGCGCGTGTCGGGCTCAATAGGCGGTACATCCGGTGGAGGCGGAGAGGGCGGCGTGCCGAGCAGACTCTCCAGTACCCAAACCCCGCGCGTGACCGGCGAGGTTTCCACGCCGTTAGCCGTGGCGGTGAGAATACTGGCGTGCCCGGGTAATCCGCCACGGCGGGCACTATTCGGCAAGTTGACAAGGCGAAAGTCTTCGCCAACCACATCCGGCACACCGTAATGCCGAGCCAGTGCGCCATTGAGAAAACTGTGGCGGGCATTCAGAAACTCAGGAATCGGCCGGTTGAGCCGCAGGGCGTGGGCTACGAAAAGATGTGTTTCTGTTTTCATGGCGCTCTCCAGTCGGTTCCGGTAGTAGGCTGGGAATTGCTTATTGCCCGGGGGCATGGAACCGATCTTGTCCAAACGTAGCCAGGCATCGGTGAAATGGTGGACAAAGGCTTCGGCTCGCGGATCCTTGAGAAGCCGCTCAGTCTCGGCTCGCAGGGTTGGCCCGTGGAGCAATCGCCCCTCGGCAGCCAAACGCAGGAGGCGTTCATCCGGGGTGGAACACCAGAGCGCATAGGAAAGACGGGTGGCCAGTTGGAAATCATCCAGTCGTACTCCCCGGCGGGCATCGCCCTCTTCAATGAACAGGAAACGCGGGGAGGAAAGAATGGCGGTCAATCCCTGCTTCAAGGCCTCGGCGGAAGGCGTTCCGGAATCCACGCGGTCTTGAACGAAGCGAATGTGATGGGCGATCTCTTCCTTTTTCACCGGCCGCCGAAAGGCCTTGGCGGCAAAGGCGACCAAGGTTTTTTCGATGTTCAACTTGGCCGCATCGGTTTCTCTCCCCGCAATATTCTGGTGACCTCGGGGCGGCCATTGCTCGTGAAGCGGGCCTTCAAGGGCCATCTCAAACACCCGCACGCGCGGGCCCTTATAAAGGTCGGAAATCCAAACCTTCTGCACCAACGCATCCTTGGGCACAGGTAACCCCGCCTCTTTGAGCTTGTCGACCGCGGTTTGAGACTTGCGCCTGGCCTCGGGATGATAACGCTCGACAATCGTCCGAAGCGGTCTTTTGGTCGAGCCGATGCCGTTTATCCAGTGGATAAACGGGATGGAACCGGCCGGCATCCACACCGTGGCCTCATATGTTTTTGGATTGTTGTCCGCGAGATCGAAGGCACGAACGAACACGCGACCTTCAGAGGTCCGCTTTTTCAGGAAGGCTATGCCCGGCACGTGCCACAGGCCCAATTGCAGCGAATGAGAGAGATCAGCACGAAACAATTCCGCCGCGTAGGGATGCTTGCGCCCCACCGCGGTTGCCTTGACGCGAATGCGGTACCGCCCGTCTTTTGGCACGCCACGAATGGCAAACGTTTTCGGGTATGTCGGACCACTGTCAACAGGTTGACCATGGCCGATATCCAAATGTTTTCCATCGCTGGAAATGACACGATAACGCACCGTGCCTACGTTTTTCTTCGTGTGAATTAAATCCTGGGGCTTGAACGTCCACTGCTGCTCCTCGGGTCGTTCCTGGCCGAAGACCAATGCTCGATCAAGATAGGTACGGGCAGCCTGCATGTAGAGTTGAAGCTGGTGACCGGATAGGGCCTGAGCGGGGCCGTAATTCGGGAAACCATGCGATCTCGAGTCTTCGGGAAATAATCGGGTGGCATCCGCCGCCATGGTATCCACGCCGAGCAGATCGCGCATAGTGTAATTGTATTCATGACGCGTGAGTCGACGCATCACCGAAGTAGACGGAGCCTTGTCGGATTCAACCGCAGATAGGTATCTGCCCAAGTCTGCCACCATCTGGCGTCGCTCCCCATCTGGCGGACGGGCGATATTCTTTTTGCGCGGCGGCATTTCCCCAAGGTTTAACTGATCGAGCATCTCCTTGAGAATCTCGTTATGGGTGGCCTTGCCGGGGTTGCTCAGGAAAGGTTTGAAATTACGATCGCCCTTTTCACTGTCCGCATCATGGCATTCGATGCAATAGCGCTTGACGAAAACCGGAACAGAGGGAGGCAACTCCGCCCCCATTCCCGCAGGGGCACTCATCCAGAGAGCGGTCATCACCCAAATGAATCGTGAAAGGCTCATGCCACCTCCAAGCCATTCAATGTGCCGGTGGAACGGTTGAACGAATCGGTATCCATCCCAAAGCGCTGCAGCATGGAGACGAAAAGATTAGCCGCCGGCACCTTGCCCGACTCATGGCGCAGATGCTGGCCGTGCCTGAAGCCGCCACCGGCCAGCAACAGCGGCAAATTCTTGTTACTGTGCGAACTGGCATTGCCCATGCCGCTGCCAAGGAGGGACATGGTATTGTCCAGCAGCGTCTTGCCATTCGGTTCTCGTACGGCCGCCAACTGGTCAAGGAAAAGCCCGAACTGCTTCGAGTGAAAACGCTCGATGATGGATAGCTCCTTGATGTAGCTAGCCACCTTGCCGTGATGCGTAAGCTGGTGATAGCCCCGAGTGACGGGAAACCCGCCAGAGTTCGGGCCGAGATCGGAAAATTCTAAAGTGATCACACGCGTCGAATCAGTTTGCAAAGCCAGCGCGGCCAAATTGTAGTAAAGCGGAACGCGGTCAACGAAATCCATTTCATCCGCCTCCGAAGGCAGCTCATAGCTGACCTTGGGTTTTGGCCGATCAAGCCATGCCGTCGACTGGGTGAGGCGCTTTTCGAGTGAACGAATGGAGGTGAAATACTGGTCCAGCTTCTCGCGATCTTCCACTCCAACCTTTTTTTCTAGCAGCTTTGCGTCTGTCTGAACTAAATCGAGGATGCTCATCTGCTGACGATGCGCCCGTTTCAGCATACTCAACTGTCTCGGTCCGGTTGCTTCAAAAAGCATGGCGAAAAGAAGGCGTAGATCACGGATGGGCGGGATGGCTACACCGGCGGCATTCCAGGAAAGGATGCTTCCGCCCTGGCTTCCGGTAGTCATTTGCATGGAAGAGTAACGCGTGGCCGCGCCGACATGGGTAGCAGCCTTCTGGTCTATCGTTATATTTTTCTCACGAAATCCACGAGAATTCTTCGAGAGAATCCCTGACAAGAATGCATGCACCCCTCCATGCCCTCCCACTCCCTCGGCGCCGTGGTCCAGACCAGAAAAAATGGTGAAGCTCTTGCGGTGCTGCACCAGTTGCTGAATCAACTCCGGCGCCTTAAAATTCGGGCCGGTCTCTTCCGGAAAAAAGAGCTTGGGCACGAACCCGAAATTTGTTCCCACACAAACCATTCGCATCGGCACCGGTGCCGCCTTGGGCGCCTCGGCCATGAGGTTCAGGTGCGGCAAGGCCACCAGCGCACCGCCCGCGCCACGCAGAAAAGCGCGTCGATTAAGTTTGTCGGTCATCATGCAATCAATTCAAACTGCTTCGGTCAAATTCAAACCAGCGCTGGAGGGGATATGAATCCCGCTCATTGGCCAAGCCAAGTACGTGGTCTTCGTTGGCCGTCTTGGAGTTCTTTCAAGCGACGGTTGAGATACTCGCGGGAAATCTGACGAGCCTTTATTTTGTCGGCAGCATCGTAATCCCAGAATTCCTGCACGATTTTTTCGCTGGCAGGATAGTGGGAGCCGTCGTCGCCGACTTTCTGGCGGAGGGCGGCGAACTGTTTCTTGAGCTGGTCGCGGACCCGGGCGTAGGCGGAATCGTCGTAGACGTTGTCTAGCTCGGCGGGATCCTTCTTCAGGTCGTACAGTTCCCAGCCCGGAGGCGTACGGTAGCCGCCGTCGTAGTTGCAGCCGTAATAGTAAATCAGCTTGTGCGTCTTGGTGCGCACGGCCATATGGCCGGGGTTGTCGTGGTGAGCCATGTGCATCCAGTAACGATAGTAGGCGGCCTGTTTCCAGCCCTGAGGTTCCTTGCCTGTTTCGCAAATGCTCTTAAAAGAGCGGCCTTGCATGGAGGCGGGCACGGGGATGCCGGCAAAGTCTAGCATGAGCGCGGGGTAATCGACGTTCTCCACGATGGCGTCGGAGCGGATGCCGGGGCGGATGGTCTTGGGGTAGCGCACGATGAATGGCATGCGCATGGAGGGATCGTAGGCCCAGCGCTTGTCCTGATAATCTTTTTCGCCAAGCCAGAAGCCCTGGTCGCCGGTGTAGATGATGACGGTGTTGTCATAAAGTCCCTCGGCCTTGAGATAGTCGAAGAGGCGCTTTAGGTTGTCATCCACGCCCTTCACGCAGCGGAGGTATTTTCGGAGGTAGGCCTGATAGGCGAGGTGGGTGGTCTCGCGATCGGACAGCTTGGCGACGTCGTAGTCGGCAGGCAGTTCCTCGGGGAAACGTTGCTTGAGATCGACAGCGTGGGAACGGCGCGGATTGCGTTTGCCGATGGAGGTGCCGATGTGCGGCATCAATTCATCCTGATAACCGCGCGTGGCGATGGAGCCGAAGGTAGACGGCACGTCGTAGAGCGTCGGCGGCTCGGGGATATCCACTTCGGCGAGGTATTTCTGATAGCGCGGCGCATTCTCAAAATAATCGTGCGGTGCCTTGAATTGGTGGCAGACAAAAAACGGCTTGTCCTTGTCGCGCTCGGTCTTGAACCACTTGAGCGTAGAGTCGGTGATGGCATCGGAGGAATGTTCTCCCTTATGGGTGACGGTGTTCTTTGGCCACGGCTTGGGGCCTTGAATGCGGAATTGGGTGTCAAAGTATTTTCCCTGACCGGGCAAAACCTTGTAGTAGTCAAAGTTCGGTTCTGCCTTAAGATGCCACTTGCCGATCATGGCGGTCTGGTAGCCGGCTTTGCGGAAAAGGATGGGTAATGTCTGGTTCTCGGGCTTGATGCGGCCGGTGAGGTCGAACACGCCATTGACGTGCGGATACTGGCCGGTGATGATGCATGCGCGACTAGGCGTGCAGATGGAGTTCACGCAAAAGGCGTTGTCAAAAGTGATGCCCCCGGCCGCCAGCTTGTCGAGCGTGGGCGTCGGATTGAGTGGCTTCAGCACCGTTGCATACGCGCCCACGGCCTGCGTCGTGTGGTCGTCAGACATGATAAAGAGAATGTTGGGCCGATCCGTGGCAACTACGCCAAGCGTCAGAGCCAAAGTCAAAAGAGAAGCAGCGATTCGATTATTCATAAATTGATGATCCCGAGAGCGCGGACTAAATCACGTTTGATCCAGCCCTACAACATTTCACATTCATTCGGTCAGTACCCAAAACAAATCAACTCCTTCAGCGTGCGGGCATAGAGGCGGTCGTTGGCGTACGAAAGCGATGAGAGCGACCAGGTCTCGGACGCGTGACCCAGATCGCTAATGGAGGCGATGGCGGTTTCGTTGAAATTCTTTGCGTTCCAGTTGATGACGTAAACCGTGCCGACCATGGTAGGCCAAAAAATGCGCGACCCAACAACAATCGGTGGAGCAGCCGAGACGTGCCCCCACCCGTTTCCAGCGTTCCGTTTGTCCTGCGTGGCTCGAAATCCTTTGGAATTTTTCATGTCGTTGGGCAGGGCTTTCGTCCAAAACACTTCATCGGGTTGATTGTTTTTATGGATTACCTGAACGGGTACCTGCAAATACTCAACTTTGCCCGTGACGAGGTGTAAACGGCCAATAAGGAAACCGCTGTACGAGCGGAAGTAGTGGTAATCATCCACAATGAGGTTGGTGAAATAGGTGATGGGTTTGCGAGCGGGGGGCAGGGTTTGATTTTTAAGAGTGACGTACTTTCCGTTTTGCCAGCGAGTAACCGTGACGTCATCGGCAATCGAGTGCGAGCGGCGGGGCTTACCAGTAAGACAGTCCAATGTAAAATGCTTACGCCCTGCAAAATAGTACGCAGCGTCTTTTTTGAACACAGCGTTTTGATGTGCGGGATACTTAAGGGCGGTATCCCAAACACGCTTACCATTAGCAGCGTTGATGAGGGACAGACCGTAAGGCACCTCCGGCGGTTGGTGTCCTCCACCGCGTCCGGTCAGAATTACTTGCCGGCCATCAGGGTGTTTACCCAACATGGAGGTGGAATGCACGCTAGTACCCGGTTCAGCCTGCCAAGCGAGTTTCCCAGAAGCGATGCTGTAGGCGCGCAGGTGCGTCCAGTATTGCTTCGCGCGGCCCAACGGCTTGGAGCCCTCCTTGGTAGTGGCGGTTAAAGGCAGATCGTAACAAGCTGCGTGCATTAGGATCACGTTGCCGTCATGGAGAATCGGTTCGTGCGCCCGGGCGTGATGTCGGCCAAAAGGGGTCCAAAGTTGTGACCACAGTTCGGTGCCGTCATAGTCGAAGCACTTGATCGAGCCTCCGACATTAGTGAACACGACGCGCTTGCCATCAGCTACAGGCGAGGCGGCGGTATTGTCATTGAACAGACTGGATAGGTCAGTTGTACGAGTGCCTGGAATTTTACACCGCCACAATTCTATGCCTGTTTTAGCGTCGAAACAAAGACCGAGAATATCCGAACCGGTTTCGGTATCTTTCAATATGGGTTCATGGGAAGTGATGAATACGCGTCCGCGCGATACGATCGGTGCTCCTTGTCCGGTGCTTGGCAAAGGAACCCGCCAAAGAACATTTTGATTTCTCGAAACACTAAATGCCTTAGGAGCCTCTCCCTCAACTTGAAAATTATGATTGGGCCCAGAAGCCTGAGGCCAATCCGTAGACATGACCCCGCTGACCAGAAAACACTGCAATAAAAAAGCGGCAAACCTCTTCATGAGTCTAGATACAATAAATTCAAATACCGCCCACAGGCTTGAACTTTGCGGATGATCCGGGGACTTGAATCAGTTCGACACGCAGACCGGTTTTGCCCCGTTTGGCACGGTCGATAGCGAAAGTCATCGTCCTGCGTCCTTTATCCAAATGGATGGATCGCGTGAGGTCTGTCACCTCCTTGCCTTCAACCCAAAGACGGAGTCCTTTGGCATCGTTAAGCTGCAGCTTTAGATTTCCGGCAACCAGAACGTCAATATATCCGCGGGCGTAGACGACCTTGCC
>Ga0114993_10007438_pt1 | contig 10135 bp, 4 predicted proteins | sample ArcticOcean_MG_C_FD_87042 | JGI IMG/M metagenome (GOLD analysis project Ga0114993, IMG submission 87042) | Marine microbial communities from western Arctic Ocean - ArcticOcean_MG_CB2_150 | ecosystem: Environmental > Aquatic > Marine > Oceanic | place: Arctic Ocean: Canada Basin | collected...
GGCGGCGAGCAGGGCGCGCAGCATTCGCAGGCGTTGCACGCGTGGTACGCGCATGTGCCCGGACTGCGCGTGGTGATGCCAGCCACGGCGGCGGACGCGCGCGACTTGTTCATCGCTAGCGTGTTGTGCGACGACCCGGTGGTGTTCATCGATGACCGCTGGCTGTACGAGCGGGGGGCGGAGTTGGGTGAAATCACGCCGATGGATTTACGGGATGTCCGACCGCGCGTCCGGCGCGAGGGCTCGGACATCACGCTGGTGGGCACGGGCAATGGCGCGGCGATGTGCGAGGCGGCGGCGGAATTGCTGGAGGAAATTTCGTGCGAGGTGATTGATGTGCCGGTGATCAACCCAATGACGGATGCGGACTGGGCGGTGATTCAGGAATCGCATGCGCGCACGGGGCGGCTGGTGGTGGTGGACGGCGCGTGGGGGAGCTGTGGCTGGGCGGCCACCGTGGTGGCGGCGGTGGGCGGAGGCAAGGCGATGACGCTGCCGGCTGCGCCCGCGCCGACGAGTGGCGGGTTGGAGGCGGATTTTTACCGGCCGCTGCAGGCAGAGTCGGTGGCGGCGACGGTGCGGGAGTTGTGCGGCGCGTGAAACGGTTGCTGGACATCGTGGCTTCGTTTTTTGGGCTGGTGCTTTTGTCGCCGTTTTTGTTGCTGGGGGCGGGGTTGGTTTGGCTGCAGGATTTTCATTCGCCGTTTTATATTCCCGAACGTATCGGGCGTGGCGGAAAAAAGTTTCGTATGGTGAAGCTGCGATCGATGGTGCACCGGGCGGACGCGTCGGGCGTGAGTTCCACGGCGGGGGATGACCCGCGCATCACGTGGGTGGGACGTTTCATTCGTAGGTTCAAGCTGGATGAGTTCCCGCAGTTGTGGAACGTGCTGAAGGGCGACATGAGCCTAGTGGGGCCGCGGCCGAATATTGAGGCCGAGACGCGGCTTTACACCGAAGTGGAGTGGGGACTGCTGGATGTGCGCCCGGGGATCACGGACATGGCGTCGATTGTGTTTGCGGATGAATCGGATATTTTGCAGGGAAGTGATGATCCGGATCTGGCGTACAATCAGCTCATCCGCCCGTGGAAATCGCGGTTGGGATTATTGTATGTGGAGCACGCATCGTGCTGGCTGAATGTGCGTTTAATCCTGATTACTTTGCTCGCGATTGTGAGCCGGAGCTGTGCGTTGTATCGCGTGGGGCGGCTGGTGGGGTCGCTGGGGGCGGATGAAGTGTTGTGCGCGGTGGCGCGCCGGGAGGCGGATTTGGAGCCGCACCCGCCGCCGGGCAGCGATGCGATTGTCACCGATCGGTGAGGAACCGCCTTGTAAGGCGGTTTTTTTATTTCTACAGTCGTCATCGCCTGCGATTGGCTGGGCATGTTTGTGATGCAGTTGAGTTCCATCAAGTTGAGTCGGCTGGAGCGCCGGTTGCTGTTGTTGTTTGTTTACACGGCGGTGCTGGTGCTGAGTTTTCTGTTGGCGTACCAAGTGCGGTTTGAGTTTGCTGTGCCGGATGAATACCGGTGGCACTATGTACGCATTTGGTCAGTGGTGGTGGTGGCCAAGTTGCTGTGCCTGTGTGTGTGCGGGCAGTTCGCGTCGTTGCTGACTTATTTCAGCCTGCCGGATTTGCGTCGAGTTGCGCTGGCGACGGTGCTGCCTTTCGCGGGGATGCTGGCGTGGTGGCATCTCGGGAGCGCGCCTTTAAATTCTCCGGCAACGCATATGCCCACGGTTCCGCGCGGGGTGATCATTGTCGACACGATGCTGTCGTTTGCGGGGGTGGTGTTCGTGCGCATCCTGTTCCGGATGGTACGTGAGCGTGATTTTCGGCTGTCGGGGGTATCGGGAACGAGGCAGCGGGTGGCGATTGTGGGCGCGGGCGAGGTGGGGGCGCGCTTGGCGCAGGAGTTGGCGAATAAGACGCGCTTGGGCCGCGAGCCGGTAGTTTTTTTCGATGATGACACGCGCAAACACAGCACGCGGATTCATGGGATTCGTGTTGATGGATTGCTGACCGCGGCGAGGCTAGCTGAGCTGGACATCGACGAGGTGATCATCGCCATGCCCTCGGCGGCGGCGCGGCGCATGCGTGAGGTGGTGGCACTTTTGCGCGAGTCGGGCATGGCGCACACGACGGTGCCCTCGATGGAGGAGCTGGCGTCGGGCAAGGTGCAGGTGACGCAGTTGCGGCCGGTGGAGATTGAGGATTTGCTGGGGCGCGAGCGGGTGGAGTTGGAGACCGGCGAGATCGAGGAGCTGTTGCGTGGCCAGCGGGTACTGGTGACGGGTGCGGGGGGGAGCATCGGGTCGGAGTTGTGCCGGCAGATTGCGGGGTATGGGCCGGAGTCGCTGGTGCTGGTGGAGCGATCTGAGACGCAGATGTTTCAGGTGGAACAGGAACTGGTGCGGGCCGGTCACGGGGTGCTAATCACGGCGGAGGTGGCGGACATTCTGGATGTGCCGCGCATGGGACGCATTCTTAAAAGGCACCGACCCAAAATTCTGTTCCACGCCGCGGCGCACAAGCACGTGCCACTTATGGAGGCGCAACCGGCAGAGGCGCTACGCAACAACACGCTGGGCACGGTGGATCTTGCGGAGGCGGCGCGCGCGGCAGGCGTGGAGCGGTTTGTGTTCATCTCCACCGACAAGGCGATCAACCCGACCAGCGTGATGGGCGCGAGCAAGCGGCTGGCGGAGGTGCATCTTCAGGCGCTGGACGCGGCGGATGGGCCGACGCGGTTTTTGGCGGTGCGATTTGGGAACGTACTGGGCAGCTCGGGCAGCGTGGTGCCGATTTTTCGTGACCAGATTGCAGCGGGCGGGCCGGTGACGGTGACGCATCCGGACGTGCAGCGTTATTTCATGCTCACCAGCGAAGCGGTGGGACTGGTGCTGCAAAGCACCGCGTTGGGACAAGGTGGCGGGATTTTTGTACTAGAGATGGGTACGCCGGTTAAAATTGCTGATCTCGCGGAGCAGATGATTGAGTTGAGCGGGTTTGTGCCGGGCGAGGAGATTGAGATTAAATTCACCGGGCTGCGACCGGGGGAGAAGTTGTTCGAGGAAATTCGGCTGGATCGAGAGGCGTTCACGCCGACGAGCCACGAGAAAATCCTGCGTTTCGAGGCCGAGCCGGAGCCGCTTGAGGCATTGCGCGAATCGCTCGAGCAGTTGCGCGGGGAGTTGGCGGGGGCGTCCCCGGAGGCTGTTCGTGGGATGATCCTGGCGCGGGTGCCGGAATATCAGCCGTCTAAAAAAGACGCGCCGGTGGAGGTGGACTGAATCAGGGTTGGGTGTTGAAGCCCGCTGTGGTGGCGTTTTGGTCGGCGGCACTGACGAGGGTCACACGTTTCATCAGTGAGCTGTCGTTGTTTGCCCAAGTCGCATTGTGGCTGGTGAGGGTGGCGGCGCTGATGGTAATGGCGGTGCCGTCTTCATTAATAGTAATGCCCGCGGGCGGCGAGGCGGGGTTCACGGTTATGGTCGCGTAGTTGGTGCTGGCGTTGTCTTCTAGGGCGATCTGTTTAACTCCACGGAAGTTGCGGCCGTTGATGTGCAGCGCTCCCTCGCTGAGGTCATAGGTGCCGGCGGTGCCCGCGCCGCCGTCATAGCCGCCGCCAGCAAAAGTCGCCTGCGTGGTGCCAAAGAACGCAGGCATGGCCGATACGGTGAAGGCTCCGGAGCCGTTGGCTTCGGTGGTCATGGTTCCGAATGGCGTAGTGATTTTCAGGCGCCGGCTGAGTGCGGCGACGGAATCAGCGCGGTGCACCGAGGGTCGCCAGCCGGTGGCGTCGGCCGCGATGGTGATGGAGGTGGGCGACACGATAGTTACGCCGCCGCTGGTGTTGATGGCGTTGAGCCCGGGCAGCGGCACACCGGCGGCATCAACAAGTTCCACGCGCGTGATCATGCCGAAGCCGGTTCCGTTGACCTCCAGTGTGTCGGCGTCGCGTCGATAGTTGTTGCTGGTCAACCCGTTGAGAGTGGTGAACGCGGGCGGCACACCCACGCTGAAACGCTGGGCCCCCGGCGAGGTGGCCATGTCGCGCGTGCTGTGCAGCGCGAACACTCGATATTGGCTGGTGGTGTTGGAGTCCGGGTTAGGCGGGTTGGAAAACACGATGGTCTGCGTGTCGATGGTGATGGAAGTGTCGGTGACGGTCACCCCCGTGGCGTTGGCCTCGATGGTCGCGTTGAGGTTATTGCCGTCGGCGTCGGCCAGGTGAATTTCGCCCACGGCCTTGAGTCCGGCACCGGCGATGAAGATGTCGTCACCCTGCGCCTTGTCGCGGTTGAAGGCGCCGGCGGTGGAGAAGGCACCGATGAAATCCACCCGCGGCTGCACGTTCACGTGGAACCGTAGCGAGGCGTTCTGGTCGGTGTTGGCGATGGCGTTATAGATTTTAAACTCGCGCGTGTCGGCCGTGGCATTGGCGTCAGCAGCAGCGTTGAGAAACACGTCGGCGGAGATCTGGATGCGCGTGCCGCTGTCTTCCACCGACACGCCCGGGTGCGGCAGGTCGATGGCCAGCACGGGACTGAAGGCGGTGCCGGTGGCTTGGATAAGCTCGATCTTGTAGGTGGTGTTGAGGGCAGTACCGTTGATGTCGATGCTTGCGTCGCGGCGGAATTCCCCGCCATTGGCGGTCAGCCCGGCGGAAGTGTAGCTGGTGATGACCGGCTTGGCGGAAATGGCGGCGATGAGTAGCACGCTGTTGGTCGAGCTGAGCTGGGTGTTGTCGTTGATGCGGGAGACTCGGATGCGGCGGTTGGAGCCATCGGCTAGCGCGGACACGGCGTCGGTGGGGATTTCGGCGAGCGTGTCTGATTTAACATCAATGGCCACCGCAGTCACGTTGCCGTCAGTCGGCCACGCGAACGAGCCGTCGGATTGCTCGATTCGCAGGTAGGCGATCTTGGTGGCGTTGGAGTCAATGCTTTTAAACCCGAATCCCTGCAGCATCAGCGGCTCGGCGCGGTTGTAAACCAGGCCGTCGGCACCGGTGCCTCTGAGCACTGGAGCGCCGGTCTCGATGGTGAATTTCTCCGGGCCGTTTTCGCTAAAACCCACCGTGTTCCACACGCGGATTTCGCGGTTGGCTCCCTCGGCGGCATCGCTGATGACTCCTGACGGGATGTCGATGCGTGAGTTGGACACAATAAATTCCGTGGCCGGCGAAATGACTTGTGCAACCAAATTGCCGTTCATGATGTGAATGACGCGCACCGAGGCGAGGCGTTGGCCGATCAGCGTGAGCGTCTCGGAGGTGCGGGTGTAGGCGGTGTTGATGGCGTTCACGCCGGCGTCGTCGGAAACGCGCGTGATGGTCGGCACGCTATCGGCCGGCGCGAGCACGTTGTCGATGATGGCGTGGCGCACGTCGCGCGGAAAGACCACGATGTCATTGGGCCCCGGCCCGCGGATGTGGCCCCACAGTGAGTAGGTGTTCAGATTCCCCACAATGCTAGCCTCGCCGCTCCAAAGCACTTCGAATTCCTCGTGAATTTTTGTGAACGTGAACTGTACCGGCCCGTTGATCACGCCCGGGCCTATGTTGGTGTCAAACACGGGCGTCGGCCCGAGGGTGTTTGTGTAGTTGTCGATCCAGTTGCCCGGCCCCGTGCGGTTCCAGCCGATGGGCACGCCGTCGGGCGACAGTCCCAAGTCGTCGGCCACGAAGATGATGTCCGGCATAAAAACCGCCCGCCCGACTTCCTGTGTGGCGAACATCAGCTCGGGCACGCCAAGGAACAACTCCGAGCCCGGCACCGTGCTGGAAGTGTTTAATATGTTCTGCCCGTTGGTGGTCACGAATCGGTCGGTCCAGATCAGGTTGGTGGGTGTGAAGGTGATCCCAAGCAGCGAGTCAAACGGCTGCTCGTACAACTTGATTTTGTCGATGCCTCCCCGCAACGCGAGGTCGAAAAACGCCGGTGGCGCCTGAGCCGGTAATGCACTAGTGATCGGCAGGCCAGGCAGAAAGCCGGTATTGCGCCGTGGAACAAACCCTTGGTTTCCACCGAGACTGTCCGGGAACAACCGGCCCGAGCCACCCGGGAACACCGCAATGGCGTCATCTCGCAGCAATTGCGCCGGGATCACCAGCACCACGTTGGGCGGCAGGGTTTCATATACAAAATTGTTGTTTCGATACAAGTAACGCAGCCCGCCCGCATCGTCATACGTCAGCGCGTGCCGCGGTTCGTACTTGCCGCCCATCGCGTTCAAGCCGTTGTAATACACGCCAAAACCGAAGAGCGATGGTGTGTCCGTCCAGTACACCAGACTGTTTCCAAAAAACGCATCGGCAATCGAAGCGGCCGCCGTCCATGCGTTGCCGCTGGTGTCGGTGGTGAATTCCTCCATGTCGGCAAAGGTGGGCATGATGAATGGCGCGTTGCCCACGCCCGGCGAGTTGGTGCCGTCATGCACCAGCCGGTAGCTGTACTTCACGTTGTTGATCATGTCGGTCGGGTTCTCCGTGATCGGGTCGAAGTTGCGCAGCCGCACCCGGAAGTTGATGACCGTTGCGGATTGGTTGGTCGTCGCGTCGTGAATGCTGAACGCGTACCGGTACGGGTTGCCCAGTCCAAGCTGATTCACCATCAGCCCCACCACCAGTGATTTAATGTCAATGATGCCCGCGTTTTGCGCCGTCGTGTTCACCCACGTCGTGTTGTAGTTTCCCAAGAACCCGTGATCCGCCAAGTCCAGCGCTGACACGCCATCGTAATCCTCGTTCGAGAAAAAGTCGTTGATCACCGTCATCGCCTCGTTGATCGCGAAACGTCCTTCCAGCCCAAAATAGTTGATAAACGTCGCGTCAAACGAGTACGTCAGCGACGGCATATTCCAGCGGAAAAAATTCTTGCGCTCCTTCGGCCCACCCAAGTCGTCCCAGTAATTCAGGTCAATGCCCAGAGCCGTCAACCGGTTGGTCGCCATCGGCCCCACCATCACGAACCCCTGTGCGAGGTGCAGCCCGGCCAGCAGAATTAAAAGGAAACCTGTGCGCTTCAGAAATTGCATGCAGATCCCAGTGGTTCGGGGTTGCGGACGTGGATGAAAAGGAAGACACAGTTTTGGGCCTCGAGTGACACGGAAAAATCCGTGCACACGGCGACCAGCGTCCGTTGCAGTTTGTATGAAAACACCTCCTAAACTCCCTGGCCAAGTATGAACCCGCCCGCCGCGCGTAAAATCAAAACTTGCTGACAAGTTGGGGGCAGCCTGTGAACAAGGCGTTAGCTTAGCGCGGTTGTCCGAATGCCCGCAGGCCGGTTTCGTATTTCACCCGCTTTTGCCGGTGCAGATCGTAGTCGGTGATCTTCCAGCCCGCCGGCGTCGCCGCCACCGTGAAGGTGCCCTCGTACTCGTTCTCACGCGTGTGGATATGCCCCCAGTGCTCCACCGTGCCCGTCACCCGCCAAGTGCAGTCGTAGTCAAACCCACCCTTTGCCGGCTTCATTTTTCCAGCGACAATATTGACGCCCATCACGCGCGACACCGCCCCGCCCTGTTCGCTCATCAACAGGCTGCGTTTAAACTGGAGATACAAAGTGCGCAACAGGTCGCCATCCACGCCCGACGCCAGCGCATTGAAAATGGCGCGGTCATCACGGAAATCAAACGCGCGATAAATGTTTCCGTGCAACTGCTTAAACACCAGTGCCGCATCCTTTTCGTCCAGCGCATTGCCCAGCTTGTGCTTCACCGCCACGATCGCCGGCGCCACCGGCTTCTCCGGGTTCTTCCACTCAAACACAGCCTTGTCTTTCACAAAAAAATGCTCCGATGGCTTGTCATCATGCACATAAACAATCGAGCGCAGGAACGGCGCGTGCTGATTAAAAGTATCCCACTTCATCTTCACCGATCGCGTCATGCCGGGAGATGGATAGGCTAAAATAATTCCCAACCGCGCCTGATACACGCTCATCCTTCGCGGCTTCGCGTTTAGCGCAAAGTCCTTGATATCCAGCCCAAAAAAATTCAGCCGCGCCAATTTCGGATTCACTGTCAACCCATTGATCTCCATTGGGTTGCGCCCGGAGAAAAACTCCACAATTTTTGCCTTGGCCGCCTTCTGCTCAGCAATCTCCAGAAAATCCGGGTGCTTCCGCTCGAGCTTCAGCCATTTCTCGAACGACAACAACGGCACCAAAATCTCATGCCGCACCTCACGATCCGTGACATAAATGTACGAATAAAGTCCCCCGTAACTCGTGATGCCCAGACGCTTTTCAAACTCCTCCTCGCGCTGCTTCTTCAGCTCACGCCAGTTATCTGGCGGTTTGTCCGGCGGGTTCACCCAGTCGAACCGTACTGTGTGCGGACGATTGGCCAGCAACTGCACCGGCGTGCCCCGCCAGACACCCTTTTGCAGCACCATGAAATCCATGATCGCCGGCAGCACTGCCTCCCGTCCACCGAAGTTTTGCATGAAAGTCAGGAACGGCTGCTTCGCCTTTGGCTTGAATTCCATGAGGTAGATCACCTGCCGCTTCATCAGCTCGGACTGAAACGCGCCCCCGGCGGGGATCGCCGCGTCATCCAGCCGCACCACTTTGCCCGGCACCAGTGTGCCGTTGGCGTCGCGGACAGTAAAAAACTCAATCAGGAATTTCCGGTGCTTCACCGACGCCGCGCGCAAATCCTTCGCGGAAAAACGCGTCGACTTGTCCGCCTTCAGCCCGTGGAACATCACCAGATCCTCCAGCATGATCTTCAACTCCGCCAGCGTCTCACCCTCGCGAACATTTACCACCGCATGACTCATCGAGATCGGATGCGCCACCACCGAAAGAGCAAGCATCGCCAAGATTGCCGTGATCAGTTTCATGGTGGGCCTGTTTATAGCGTGGAACATTGGGATTCGGAAGCCGGAAAATCTCGTGCTGACGGAATCCTGTCCGCAGCACTCACTCCACTCGCACCAGTGCCTCCAGCCAGTTGCGGAAGTGCATGTCCTTTGAGTCCACATCCGCCGTTACCACGTACGTTCCAGATTTTTTTGGCACACGCACACGCACCTTCACGGCTCCATCCGCGCGAGAAGCCAGTGTGATGGATTGCGGCTTGGACAGCACTTTCAAGCCATTCCATCCGCGTGGCATGATTTTAAAAGTCCGCTTGACCGGTGAATGGTTCGACACGCGCACCTCTAGTTCGCGCACCGCTCCTGCTTTCGCTGTCGAGCCATACGGGTAAAAGGTCGACCACCGTTCGTCGATGCCGTAGTTGGGGTCATCCCACGGGAACAACTCCCGCAGGATCGCCGTGCGCGCCGCGTACTGCTTCTCCAGAAAATTAAGCTCGCCATCCGAGAATTTAAACACAAACGGAATGTGCTGGTTGATGAGCCAGTAGTCCGTCTTCATCTCCCGCAGGATTTTAAAACAACGCGGATAGCCAGCGTCCGGATGCACCAAGTTGCGGTTGAGCAGGCAATAGTCATCAATCCCCGATGGCGCGAACGAGTCGCCAATGAAAAACACCGGTTTCTCCCCCGGCCGCTTCACCAAGAGGCCGCCGTGGTAAAACATTTGCCCCGGATAAAACCGAAACGTGAACTCATACTCGTGCCACTTCATTGTCGCGCCGTCCTTCATGCCCTTCACGTCCTTGACGGCATGCTCCGTGAGCCCCGGCATGAGGTAGCGCCCAGGATGCTCCAGCACATCCTCGTATTCCACCGTCGAGTACACCGGGCATTTAAAAAATTCCGAGGCCGCCTTCACCATCTGCGAGTGGTCGTCATGCGTGTGCGTGACGAAGATGCCGTCGATCTTTTTAACCAACCCCTTTTTCACCACGTTCTTTACAAAATCCAACTGCCGTTGCCCTCCGCAATCCAGCAGAAACCCGTGCCCATTGTCTGCCACGATGATTCGGCTCGTGGAAAACTGAATGATCCAGTCCGGTTTCTCCACGTGCAGACAATACGGCATCAGGTCGATCTTCGTCCCCTTGCCCAGCACACGCTCGCCGCAAATGCGCATCCTATCCTCCTTGAAATACCAGTGTAGCGCGTTGGTCGAGAGATAGTTTTTATACAACGCCTGCACCCGCGCAATCAGCTTGTCGATCGACGCCGCCGGGTTGCGGATAATCGGCCCCC
>Ga0114993_10007439_pt1 | contig 10135 bp, 8 predicted proteins | sample ArcticOcean_MG_C_FD_87042 | JGI IMG/M metagenome (GOLD analysis project Ga0114993, IMG submission 87042) | Marine microbial communities from western Arctic Ocean - ArcticOcean_MG_CB2_150 | ecosystem: Environmental > Aquatic > Marine > Oceanic | place: Arctic Ocean: Canada Basin | collected...
ATGTTTATATAGAATCTGGAGATACAGTAATTTTTTCATCTAAAATTATTCCTGGAAATGAAACAAAACTCTATAAACTTCATAAAGTATTAGTTAAAAACGGTATAGAAGTTGTGTCTGAAGCAAATGAATTTGTTCATGTGTCAGGACACCCCAATAGAGATGACTTAAAAGATATGTACAATTGGGTAAAACCTAAATCAGTCATACCAGTGCATGGTGAACACAGACACATGATTGAACATATAAATTTTGCAAAAGAAATGCAGGTTCCTTATCCGGTCGGAGTTGAGAATGGTGATATTGTCCAGCTTTTTCCTGGGCAAAAACCAACGGTAATTGACAAAGCTCCGACTGGAAGACTTTATGTAGATGGAAATATAAGTGTAAGTGAAGATTCTCAATCTATTAAAGACAGAATAAATTTATCATATAATGGTTTTTTAGAGATAACAATAATAGTGAATAATATTGGTTCGATTGTAAAAAGACCAATTATTTCTTTTAGAGGAATTCCAAACTCTGAGGACAATGGAGACTTTGTGTTTGATTTAGAGGATAAAATTCAAGACATATGTAAGACATTTTCTTTAAAAAACTCTAATCAAGAAAAAATTTTGATTGAAACTCTTAAAACTAAGTGCAGAAAAAAAATTAAAGAAAAGACTGGAAAGAGACCTTATACAAACGTAAATTTAGTAAGAATTTAAGAAATTAAACATTATGTATTTATCTAAATTATTTATACCGCTTTTAAAAGAAAATCCTGCTGAAGCAAAAATTAAGTCACATCAAATCATGTTAAGAGCAGGAATGATAAAACAGTCTTCAACTGGAATTTATTCATGGTTACCTTTAGGTTTTAAGATAATGAAAAAAATAGAACAAATAGTTAGAGAAGAGCAAAATAAAATAGGAGCTCAAGAATTATTAATGCCAACTATACAATCTGCAGAAATATGGAAAGAAAGCGGAAGATACGATGATTATGGTGAGGAGATGTTAAGAATTAAAGATCGTCAAGGAAAAGAAATGCTTTATGGACCAACAAATGAAGAACTAATTACAGAAATTTTTAGAACTAGTATTAAGTCTTATAAATCTTTACCTCAACTTTTGTATCATATTCAATGGAAATTTAGAGATGAGTTAAGACCTAGGTTTGGTGTAATGAGATGTAAAGAATTTTTTATGAAAGATGCCTATTCTTTTGATTTAAACGACTATCAAGCAAAAAAATCATACAACAAAATGTTTCATGCCTATCTTAATACTTTTAAAAGATTAGGGCTCACAGCTATACCTATGGCCGCCGATACAGGACCTATAGGTGGAGATTTATCGCACGAATTTATAATTTTAGCAGAAACTGGTGAAAGTAAAATTTACTCTGATAAAAGAATTTTTGATATTGATATAAGTAAACACGATAGTACTGAAAGATCAATTCAGGATTTAAGAAAAAAATATGATGCTTTTTATTCAGTAACAGATGACAAATATAATAAAGAAGATTTTCAAAAAAAAGTGAAAAAAGAAAATCAACTAATCACAAAAGGAATAGAAGTAGGACACATTTTTTATTTTGGTGATAAATATTCTAAACCACTGAATTGTGCGGTAGATCTACAAGATGGAAAAAAGGTGCATGTTAAAATGGGTTCTTATGGAATAGGCGTATCAAGATTAGTTGGAGCAATTATTGAAGCTAAATTTAATAATAATGTTATGAGATGGCCAGAATCAGTTACTCCATTTGAAGTGGCCTTAATTGTAAGTTTGCAAAAAAATGATAATTCAAACTATTTAAAAGCAGAGAAAGTATATAATTTTTTAATAAAAAATAATATTGATGTATTGTTTGACGATACCACAGAACACCTATCTGCAAAATTTAAAAAATTTGATTTAATTGGAATTCCTTATCAAATAATTTTAGGTTCTAAAACTACGGGTGATAATTTCGAGTTCAAAAGCATTAATGGAAATTCTGAAATATTATCGATAGAACAAATTAAGGAAAAAATACTAAACAACAGAATTTTAAATTGATTTCAAAACTTGAAAGAAAAATAGCATTTAGATATTTAAAACCTAAAAAAAAAGAAGGTTTTTTAAAAGTTATTTCTATCTTTTCATTTACTGGTATTGCGCTTGGAGTTGCAATTTTAATTATAGTCATGTCTGTTATGAATGGCTTCAGAACTGAACTGATAAATAAAATTTTAGGCTTCAATCCACATATAATTGTAAAATCATATGAAAAAAAAATTAGTAAAGAAGATTTAAATAAACTTAAAGAACTTGAATCAATTGTTCAAACATCTTTTACTTTTAGCGGACAGGGAATACTAATTAACAAACAAAGTACCACTGGTGTTTTGGTTCGCTCATATATGGGAAATGAGATAAACAAAATAGAGTTAATTAATAAAGGTATTATTGATGGATCTCTAAATTCATTTAAAAAAAATACAGTTTCTATAGGAAAAGAATTGGCCATTTCTCTAAATTTAGTTACTGGGGATGAAATTACGCTAATGTCAACATCAAATATCCAAACTCCTTTTGGCAACTTGCCATTACAAGAAAAATTTGAAATTTCATCTGTATTTAGCACGGGATTAGCCGAGTTTGATCAAAATGTTATTTTTATCCCCTTTGAAAATGCAAATTCCTTATTTGAAATTTCAGACTACGATATAGATTTAGAGATATTCTTACATAAACCTGACAAAGCAGATTTATTAAAGAATAAAATTCAAAAAATATTCATAGATCATTACGTTTATACTTGGTCAGATTTAAATAAATCTTTTTTTGGAGCACTAAAAGTAGAAAGAAATGTTATGTTCATTATTTTAACACTTATAATTATTGTAGCTGCATTTAATATTGTTTCAGGACTAACTATATTGGTTAAGAACAAAACTAAAGAGATAGCCATTTTACGAACTATAGGCATAAGTAAACTCTCGATAGCAAAGATATTTTTTATTATTGGTTTTACTATAGGATCGCTCGCTACAATCACAGGTGTTACTGCAGGTATTTTGTTTTCTTATTATATTGAAAATATAAGATCGATTATTACTTCAATATTTAATATACGATTATTTCCAGAAGAAATATATTTTTTGAGCCAGATGCCTTCAGAAATAAATTTATCTTATATTCTAATGATTTCTTTCTTTTCGCTACTTATAACTTTTTTAGCAACAATTTTTCCATCATTGTCAGCGGCAAATTTAGATCCAGTTAAAGCACTTAAATATGAATAATAAAGAGATTATTAGGTTATCAGGAATATCTAAAAAGTTTGTTAATACAGGTAAAAATATTAGTGTTCTTAAAAATGTTAATATAAAGATAAATAAAGGCCAGCTAGTATCTCTCAATGGTCCTTCAGGGTCAGGTAAATCTACTTTATTACATATAATAGCATTATTAGACAAACCTACATCAGGAGAAGTTTTTTTTAACAAAATAAATTTTTCTAAATCTAGTGAGAAAAAAAAAGATGAGGTAAGAAAAAATGGAATTTCAATTATATATCAACAAAATAATTTACTTAGTGATTTTACAGCTTTAGAAAATGTTATGATTCCATTAATTAATAATGGAAAAAGCGTAAAAGAAGCAAAAGAAAAATCTATAAAATTACTTTCATTAGTTAACCTATCTAAACGATTAAATCATTTTTCAAGTGAGCTTTCTGGAGGAGAACAACAAAGAGTTGCTGTTGCAAGAGCATTAATTACGGAACCGCGTTTAATTTTGGCCGATGAACCAACCGGAAGTTTGGATAGAAAAACAGCAAACGAAATATTCTCATTGTTTTTAAAACTAAAATCAAAGAACAGAGCGATACTTTATGCAACTCATAATAGAGAATTATCAAATAAAGCAGACTATAAGTTAAATATTTTAGATGGTAATATAATAAAAAAAAATGAATGAAGATATAAATAAAGAATTTTCTCATCTAAAAATTCATACACAATATTCAATTTGCGAAGGTGCTCTTAGAACAGCTGATTTAGCAAAATATTGTAAAACAAATAAAGTAAAAGCTGTAGGCTTGTGCGACTCATATAATCTTTGTGGTGCTTTAGAATTTTCTGAAACAATAGCAAAATCTAAAACTCAACCAATTATTGGCACTCAGATCAATATTAAATACAAGGAAAATTTTGGAAAAATACCTTTTTTTGCTAAAACCTTGCAAGGATATAAAAATTTAATAAAACTCTCCTCAATGTCTTATCTAGAGATCAAGAATAATGAAGAGCCTCATTGCAACTTTGAAGATATTGAAAAAAACTCAAAAGGTTTAATTTTATTTTCAGGATCGATTGAAGGTTTAATTGGAAAGCTTTTTTCAAAGAATTTAACAGATGAGATTTTTATAATATTTGAAAGATTAAAAAAAAAACTTAATGAAGATTTTTATTTAGAAATTCAAAGACATAACGATGATGGAGAAAAACTATTCGAAAATTTTTTAATTAATTCATCAAAAAAATTACATATTCCTATTATAGCAACCCACGAAGTTTTTTATTTAGATAAAGATATGCATGAAGCTCATGATGCTTTTATTTGTATTGGAGAAAAAACCTATGTTAATGTAAAAGATAGAAAGAAATACAGTGAAAATCATTACTTTAAAACTTCTAAAGAAATGCAAGAGTTGTTTCATGATCTTCCAGATGCCCTAGAAAATAATGTTAATTTTCCCTTAAGAATTTCTTTTAGACCAAAAAATTCCCCGCCTATTTTACCCAATATACAAACAAGCAAAACTCACAGTGTTGATGATTTGTTAATTAAAGAATCTTCAGAGGGTCTTAAAGAGAAACTAAAAGAATATGTTTTTCCTGAATCTGATAAAGAAAAATTAGAACATGTTACAGATACTTACAATAAAAGACTCAATCACGAAATAGAAATTATTTGTAAAATGAAATATTCTAGTTATTTTTTAATTGTTTCAGACTATATAAAATGGGCAAAAAAAAATAATATACCTGTTGGTCCTGGCAGAGGTTCGGGAGCGGGCTCTCTAGTTGCTTGGTCTCTTTCTATTACTGATATTGATCCAATAAAGTTTGATTTGATTTTTGAAAGATTTTTAAATCCCGATAGAATTTCTATGCCAGACTTTGATATAGATTTTTGTGAAGAAAAAAGAGATCAAGTTTTTGATTATTTAAAAAAAAAATATGGAAAAGGTGTGGCACATATTATTACATTTGGAAAATTAAAAGCTAGAATGGCATTTAGAGATATAGGAAGAGTTTTGGGTTTACCCTATGGTTATGTAGATGCTTTATGTAAAATGATTCCATTTGATCCTTCTCGACCTCTTTCTTTAGAAAAAGCAATAGCACAAGAGCCCCGAATTAGAAAAGAAGCAGAAAAAGATCCAAGAGTTAAAAAACTTATTGAAATATCAAAAAAATTAGAAGGTTTAAATAGGAATATGGCCACCCATGCTGCTGGAGTTGTTATACCTGAAGAAAAACTAGCCGAATTTGTTCCATTATATAAAGACCCATCTTCAAATTCACCTTTACCTTCAACTCAATTTGATATGTATGCATCAGAAAATGCTGGTCTTGTAAAATTTGACTTATTAGGTCTAAAAACTTTAACAGTTATAAATAAAACAATATCAATCCTCAAAGAAAAAAAAATAAATGTTGATATTAAAAAAATAAAACTTGATGACCCAAAAATCTTTGAACTATTAAGTTCAGGTCATACAGTCGGATTATTTCAATTAGAAAGTGCCGGCATGAGGGATGCATTAGTTAATATGCGGCCTAATAAGTTTGAAGATATAATTGCATTAGTTGCTTTATATAGACCAGGCCCAATGAGTAATATTTCTATATACAACAACTGCAAACATGGAAAAAAAGATCCAGATTATCTACATCCAAAGCTTAAGAAAATTTTAGAGCCCACTTATGGAGTAATTATTTATCAAGAGCAAGTTATGCAAATAGCTCAAATCTTGGCAGGATTTTCAGCAGGTGAAGCAGACATTTTAAGACGTGCTATGGGAAAAAAAAAGCGCGCCGAGCTTGAAAAACAAAAAGAAAGATTTGTAAATGGAGCTGTAAACAATGGAATCACAAAAGATACTGCAACTTTTATTTTTAAAAAAATAGAGCCTTTTGCAGAGTATGGTTTTAATAAAAGTCATGCCGCTGCTTATGCTCTAATTGCATATCAAACAGCATACCTAAAAACTTACTATCCCAATGAGTTTATTGCAGCATCCATGTCGAATGAATTATCAAACACAGATAAGTTAAGCGAATTTTTTGAGGAATTGAAAAGACTTAAAATTAAAGTACAACGCCCGTGTGTTAACGAGTGCTTTGCTGAGTTCATACCAGAAAACAATAATTTATTTTACGCACTTGGAGCTATTAAAAATATAGGTTTTGAAGCTATATCAAATGTAATTAAAGAGAGAAAAACAAATGGAAAGTTTAAATCAATTAGTGATTTTATTAATAGAATAAATCCAAAAGATATTAATAAACTACAACTTGAAGGACTAGTAAAGGCTGGAGCTTTCGACTCAATATTTAATAATAGAAAAGTTTTGTATGATAATATCCCCAACATTATACAAAATTCAAAAAATATATACGAAAATAAAGTGCAAAATCAAAGTAGTTTATTTTCAGATGATGCTCATAAAGTTTCTTATTTAATAAATATTAAAAATTCTTCTAACTGGTCAAGTGATGAAATGTTATCTAAAGAATTTGAGGCAGTTGGCTTTTATATTTCAAACCATCCATTAAAGAATTACAAAGAAATTTTGGAACAACAACAAGTTAAAACATTCAAAGATTTTGAACTTGATAATGATAATCAATCTTTTTTAGCTGGAACAATAATGTCAATTAAAGAAAAGAAAACAGCCAAAGGCAATTCTTTTGGCATAGTTAAATTCAGTGACTTAAGCAAAGTTTATGAGCTTCTAATTTTTTCCGAATTATTGGAAAATAATCGAAAAAATTTAATACCTGGAAAATCTTTTTTGTTAACAGTTATTAAAGATAAAGATAACCAAGAGAATAGATTTAGGAGAATAAGTGTAAGAAAAATTGTTAGCCTAAATGATTTAGCTAAACGAAATTACAGTGACGTTCTTATAGAAATGGATTCATCAGACAGTCTTAAAAAACTATATGCATTTATAAAAGATAAAGGTAACACTAAAATCAAAATTTCCATTAATGAAGAAGAAAAAAAATATATGTTTGAACTAAAGGACAAGAGGAAGTTTGATTATGAGACCCTAAAAAACCTTAATAAAGAGCAATATATTAAGAAAATAAGAGTTTAATTTATTATTGCTATTATCCTTTGAAAAATGTAGAACTTCCGAATTAAATACGCACACAATTTTTGGTTGCGAAACCTCCGGTCCTTAAATGGAAAAAAAGTTGTGGTGGAATAACCGGGAAAAATTATGAGATTACCAACTGTTACTATAAAACAATTATTAGAAGCTGGCGTCCATTTAGGCCATAAAACCTTTAGATGGAATCCTAAAATGAGTAAATACATTTTTGGATCAAAAAATACTGTACATATAATCGATCTAACGCAAACTTTAGAAATGGTAAACTCTGCATTAGTTGAAATACATAAATGTGTAAGCTCTGGTGGAAAATTACTTTTTGTTTCTACAAAAAAACAGGCATCTGATGCTGTCCTCAATTTAGCTAAAGACACTTCTCAGTTTTTTGTTAATCATAGATGGTTAGGTGGAATGCTTACCAATTGGAATACAATTTCTAATTCAATTAAAAAATATAAACAACTTACAGAAAGTTTAAAAAAAGAAAACACTGGATTTACTAAAAAAGAAAATTTAAAAATGGGAATACAAAGAGATAAACTAGAAAGATCTTTAGGTGGAATTGCAGAAATGAAAAAGATTCCAGATATGATTTTTATAATAGATACTAATGTTGAGGATTTGGCAGTAAAGGAAGCTATAAAATTAAATATTCCTATTGTTGCAATTATAGATACAAACTCAGACCCAACAGGCATTAACCACCCCATACCAGGAAATGATGACGCTAGAAGAGCTATAAATTTATATTGTGACTTAATAAAGCACACCATCTTGGATGCACAAAAAGGTATTAATCAAACTGATAATAAAGATTTAGTTGATAAAAAAAATAAAGATAACAAAGAAGATATTCAAACAAAAGATAATTCAGTAAATCTAAAAGAGGCTGATATACAAAATAAATCAATAAAGATAGTTGTGGAAAAAAAAACTAAGTCTATTTTTTCAAAAATTAAATCTTTAGCATCAAAAAAATCTAAATAATTTAAGAAAAACTTTCATGTCCTCAGACAACTTATTACAAAAAATTAAGCAACTAAGAGAGATTACTGGAGTAGGATTTAAGGATTGCAAAAATGCTATAGATGAAACTAATGGAGATATAGAAAAATCAGTAGAATTTTTGAGAAAAAAAGGAATTGCTAAAGCAACTAAAAGGATGGGAAGAGTAGCCAGCGAAGGACTAATATGTATCTCCGAAAACGATAATAAATTTTCAATGCTAGAAATTAATAGTGAAACTGATTTTGTTGCAAAAAATAGTGAATTTATTGAATTTGCAAAAGAAGTTTCAAAACTAAGCTTGAATAAAGCAGGAATTCTCGAAGAAATTCTAAAGTCAGAAATGGAAAATAAAAAAAAAGTTGAGGAAAACCTAGTTAATTTAATATCAAAGATTGGAGAAAAAATTACTATAAGAAGAAGTGCATTTATGGGTGATGGAAAGCTAATTAATTTTTCATATATACATTCCGCTCTTAAAAAAAATATTGGTAAATTAGGTGTATTGCTAAGTATAGAAACTACTAAACAGAGAGATGATATATTGGAATTAGGTAAACAAATATCAATGCATATCGCTGCATCTTCCCCTTTAGGTTTAGATAAAAGTGATATCGATGAAAAAACTTTGGCAAAAGAAAAGGAAATTATCACTGAAGAATTAAAAAATACAGGGAAAGATTCTAAAATTTTAGATAAAATAGCTATAGGTAAAATGAATAAATTTATTAATGATAATACATTATTGAACCAGGAGTGGATAATGGATCCAAAAAAAAGAGTAAAAGAGATTATAAAAGAAGCTGAAGGAAAAGATAAAATAAATATAAAAAATTTTGTCAGATTTAAATTAGGCGAAGGTATTTAATATAATGAGTTCAGAGAATGTATTAAGTAATTGCGAGCAAAAAATGAAAAAAGCTTTTGAGGTTTTTGCACGTGATTTAACTTCACTTAGAACAGGTAGAGCAAATTCAGCAATGCTGGATATTATAAAAGTAGATGTATACGGACAAAGTATGTCTATCAACCAATTAGCAACTGTATCAACGCCAGAAGCTAGACTTCTCAATGTTCAAGTTTGGGACCAAAATAATGTTTCGCTAGTAGACTCAGCTATAAAAAAATCAAATCTTGGTATAAATCCGCAAATTGATGGGCAGCTTCTCAGAATACCAATACCTAGTTTAAACGAAGAAAGAAGAAATGAACTAAAGAAAATTATGGGTGAGCTAGCTGAAAAGGCAAAAATCGCGATAAGAAATATTAGAAGAGAAGCTAACGATGAATTAAAAAAGGACCTCAAAGAAAAAAAAATTGGCGAAGATGAATGTAAAAATTTGGAGAAAAAAATACAAAACTTAACAGACAGTCAGGTTTCAGAGCTAGAAAAAAAATTGGAGATTAAAGAAAAAGAAATAATGACAATATGAACAAAGTAAACCATGTTGCTATAATAATGGATGGCAACGGAAGGTGGGGTGTAAAAAAAAAAAAATCAAGAAACTATGGACATTTAAAAGGCATTAGCGCAGTTCAAGAAACTATTAAAAGTGCGCTTATTCAACAAATACCTTATCTAACACTTTATACATTTTCTACAGAAAATTGAAAAAGACCACACAGTTAAATCAATTTTCTTTTTGATTTAATAAGAAAATCACTTAAAACAAAAACAAAAACACTAATTAAAAAAGGTATTAAAATTAACATTCTAGGTAAAAGAAAAGGCCTGCC
>Ga0114993_10007440_pt1 | contig 10135 bp, 15 predicted proteins | sample ArcticOcean_MG_C_FD_87042 | JGI IMG/M metagenome (GOLD analysis project Ga0114993, IMG submission 87042) | Marine microbial communities from western Arctic Ocean - ArcticOcean_MG_CB2_150 | ecosystem: Environmental > Aquatic > Marine > Oceanic | place: Arctic Ocean: Canada Basin | collected...
AATTGTACCATTAAAGTTAACTAAATTATATTGAACAGTATGAAATCCATCTGCTCTACCATAATATCCGTCGCCTTTATATGATGTTCCATTAACAGTCACAGAAGTGCTATCACCTGGATGTACGTTTTGGGTTAAAATTATTTCGCTTGTGCTGGACATACTGTTATTTATCTACATCTTGCTTAATAACTATTCTGTCTACCCTGGAAATATTGCCCGATAAGAAAAGCATAGCAAGTGTTAATACCTTCTCATCACGCAAATATAGGTATTTGCCGCTTACATAACCCTTTTCGGCTAATCGTCTCATAAGCCCAGGACTAACACGGATTTTATCAGCATTACTTTTAGCCCAATTATAAAAGTTATAATCTATTGAATTACCACCGAGTGTTACTTTAAATTCGTAAGCAAATGGAGTATTTTTAATAATAATATTTTTATTTTTTAAAAGTAGATCAGCGGTATTATCTGCCGGTTCATAAAAGTCACTAATACAATTAAGTTTCTTACTTACATGTTTAAGCCATGTATCGTCATTTGAAAAAATACCAATTTTACGTTGCTCACACCGTAGCATATTATTTGATGTACTTTCAAGTTCACTAAGTAATATTTTAAGATCGTGTAAGTCCTCTTGGACAACATCAACATGTCTCATGTTAAAGTTATATCGTAGATTTTCTTTTTCTTCTAGTTTGAATTGTAAATCATCAATAACTGTTCTAGCATGACTAAAATTTTTATTGCGAAAGATAAACCCTAATGGATTATCAACTCCTAATTTATAAAGATATTTGTCATAGAATAGTTTAGTAGTCTCGTACCTTATCATAACCGACCTCTATCAATGGACTGTTTCTGTCACGTCCGCTGTATTAGTATTTAAGACAAATTCCTTGTCTTTTACATCAATATTTACAGTCCCACCCTTTTTTAATTCACCAAACAGTAACAGTCTAGACAATGGACGTTTAATATCGTTATCAATAACTCGTTGTAAAGGCCTTGCACCCATTTTCTTATTAAAGCCCTTGTCTACTAATACGTCAATTGCGTCATCTGTAATAGTAATGTCAACATTTTTCTCAACTAACATTTTCTTTAATTCTACTAGAAACTTACCAACAATTTTAATCATAGTATTTTTATCTAGTTTACCAAAGGTTACAACACCGTCTAATCTATTTCTAAATTCTGGCGGAAAGAACTTTTTAAGTTCAGCATCTTCAAATTCGGCTTCGTCATTTCCAAATCCAATTACTGACCTTTCAGCTTCAGAGGCCCCTAAGTTAGTTGTTAGAATTAAAATAATGTTTCTACAATCAGCACTTTTACTATTGCTACCCGTTATAAATCCATTGTCCATAATTTGTAACAGTAATGAACTAACATCTGGATGTGATTTTTCAATTTCATCTAGTAGTAAAACACAATTCGGAGTTTCTTGTAATGCAGTAATAAGTTGTCCAGCATTTTCTTCAAATCCTACGTATCCTGGAGGTGAACCAATTAACTTAGATACTGAATGTTTTTCTTGATATTCTGACATATCAAATCTAACAAGTTTTACGCCAAGTTGTTTAGCAAGTTGTCTAGCAGTTTCTGTTTTACCTATACCTGTTGGTCCCATAAACACAAAAGAACCAATTGGTTTACGTTCTTCTTTAAGTCCTGCTTGTGCAACTAAGATTTTATCAACTACGTTTGTAATAGCTTCATCTTGACCATAAATTTCACCTTTAAGATTCTTTTCTAAATTAGCAAGATTACTAGTTTCTTTTTCCTTAATTTGTTCTTCAGGAAGATTAACCATTTTTGCTAATTCAAACTGAATTTCTTCTTCAGTTACAATCCTATCTTCTGGGTCATTAAGATTAAATCTAGAACAAGCACAATCAAGTAAGTCAATAGCTTTATCAGGTAATTTCTTATCTGTTTGGTACTTAACACTTAATTTAATAGCCGCATCAACAGCCTCTTCTGTGATAGTAGTGTTATGAAATTCTTCGTAGTATTTTTTAATGCCAAGTAAAATATCTTTTGCAACTTCTTTGCTAGGTTCATCAATTGTAACTCTAGCAAATCTACGCATTAATGCTCTATCATTTTCAAAATATTTACGATATTCTTCCCATGTAGTAGATGCAACTACTTTAATATTACCTTTAGTTAATATAGGCTTTAACATATTTGCAAGATCGTTTGAACTACTACTACCTGCCGCACCTGCTCCACTTATCATGTGTGCTTCGTCGATAAACATAATAGTTTTTCCACGTTTCTTTAGTGCAGATATTACTAGCTTAAATCGTTCTTCAAAGTCGCCCCTATATTTGCTACCAGCTAACATAGATCCTATGTCTAAGTTATAAACACTATAGTCTTGAAGAAACTTTGGACATTCTTTCTTTACAATTTTCCAAGCAAGACCTTCTGCAATAGCAGTTTTACCTACACCAGGATCGCCAACAAGTAAACAATTATTTTTAGTTCTACGTCCAAGAGCAAGAGCAATAGTATCTAACTCGTCACGTCTACCAACTACAGGATCAATCTTTCCTGCGTCAACTTCTTTGTTTAAATTAGTAGTAAATGAACGTAATGCCCTAGTCGCCATTTGTCCTGTTTCTTCATCTTCATAATTTGCTTCTAGTTCATTATTTAAATAATCTGAAAACTTTGCCTTGTCAATATTTGCTTTAGCAATATGAAAATATGCCCAGGATTTTGTCTCATTCATCATACTAAGAAATACATCTGATATCTCAATTAGTTGACGTCCACTAAACAGTACTTGGGTAAATGCTCTATTAAGAACACGTTCAACAGCATGGGTTTTCTTTGGTTTCCATTTTTTTGCTGTTTCAGTAGTAGTTTCAATTGCGGTTAAATTATTTTTTAGATAATGTTCAATATTCTTTTTAATTAGTTCATGATCAGTGCCGTACCCTTCTAAGATCTTAGCAAAACTTTCTTGACTAAGCATAGCAAAGAGTAAATGTTCTATTGTTACATACTCATGTTTTAGCTTTTTTGAAACATCAACAGCTTTATCAAAAACTACCTGTAATTGTTCGCTTGGTTCAACCATTACTTAATCCTTCTTTTATATAATTGATCATATTTTTTAATATAATTACTTCTTTTCTTTTTAGCCATACTCAGTCTAAGTTTACTTACCCTATCTATAAAATTAATTCCGTACAGATGATCATATTCATGACCAAACACTCTTGCATTCCAACCTGTTAACTCTATTGTACACTCTTTTCCTGTAATGTCAAGACAGTCTACAACCAATCCAAACGGTCGTTTTATTTTTATATATAAAAAAGGAAAACTTAAACACCCTTCTTCAGCCATAACTGTCTCTTGTGATGCATGAGTAATTTTAGGGTTAATTATAGCAAACCCTTTATTATCTTCATAACCTTTTAATTCTGTAGGTTTTATAACAAAAATCTGTGCATCAAGTTCTACTTGATTAGCCGATAGACCAACACCCCGTTCTGTGTCCATAATCTCTACCATATCTTTTTCAATAGAAGGAGCATCATGTTCTTCAAAGTTAAAAGGTTTTACAGTTTTTTCTAACCAGTTATTTGGTGCGTGAATTAATTTCATCATTTAATTTTCTTATGTTTTCCCTAAGTTGTTCGTCATCAACTTTGGGTGTTGTAGCTTTAATTTTAATAAAAAGTGCGCCGGTTTGCCCACTCCTATGATCCGGTAATCCCTGTTCTTGTATACTAAAAATTGTTCCTGCATCTGCTCCTGCTGGTACTGTTACACTTAAAGTTTTACCGTGAAGGGTATTTACTGTAATATTAGTACCTAAAATAAGATCTAGTACACTAACATTTTTATTTACATATAAGTTATGCCCATCAACTTCATATATGGCATGCTTCTTTACACGTATTTTAACATGAAGGTCACCTGGTTGTCTACCAGGAAAGAAATCATTTGCTCCCATTCCGGGAAAATTCATTATGTCGCCATTTCTAATACCTCGAGGTATATCGATATTAACGGTTTGTTCTGATCCATTAGACGTTCTAAATGTTGCAGTTAAACTCTTACCATTTACAATATCTTCTAACTCAATATCAGCGGCTATTGTTATATTTTGTTGGTGTTGCTGAGCCCGTCTCATATCTTCACCAAAAAAGGAATGAAATATATCTTCTACATTTATATTTCCGCTAGGAGCTCTAGTATGAAAATGATATTCTTGTTGTCTAGGGCGATGTTGTTGTTGCGGATTAGTAGATCCGTATTGATCATACATCTGCTTTTTTTGAGGGTCTTTTAAAGTTTCGTATGCTTCGTTGACTTTTTTAAATTGCTCTTCTGATCCACCGCGATCAGGGTGGTGTGTCATAGCTTTCTTTTTAAAAGCTTCTTTTAAATCGTTGTCACTTGCATTACGGTTAACACCTAGTATGTCGTAGAAGTTCATACTATTACTTATCGTGTACTAATGCAGTTACTACTTCTTACTGGATCCTGTATACAATCCAAACCAAGCCGCGCCTGCACCAACTACAACAGAAATTAATCCTGATTGTTCCATAGTAGGTTGTGCTAATTCTAAATACCAATGTACACATTGATACAACAAAATAATGTAAGTTGTTATAAAGACACGTGGAAAGATTCTCCACTGGTCAAATGCTTTTGCTAAATGGATTGCTCTTTGATAAGGATTAGGTCCTATATCTTTAAGTTGTGTATCAACTTCAAGCTCAACTAATACTTTTTTAGTTGCTGTTGGTTTATCAACCGGCACAGCTATCTTTTCAGTCTTTGCTACTTTAGGATCGCTCACTTACTATCTCCATTTTTAAGTTTGTGTATTTCTTCACTATTTTTGTTAATATGATTTGAGTTTTGTGCCGGCATAGAATCGAAAATTACTTTTTCTAGTTTCAAGTATGGTATTCTATCATTAGGCACGTAACGCCATATGTAATCACCATCCCATTCGCCGCCCATTTTAGTAATTCCAAAAACAGTTTCGGTTAGCCCAATTTTAACAATAAGGGCTCGTTCACCGTCGAGTATAACTTTATCACCTTCTCTAAATTGTGGATTAAATTTAAATGCTATACCTTTAGCAAGTTTAGTTGCCCAGTCTTTAAACCAGATAGCCATCATGATGGAAAATAATACTGCCATCCATGGCATTAATATGTCGCTTAGTTGTAACGACAAGTCGGTTAATTCGTTCATCTATTTTCTCTTTTCAACTTTCATAAGACGGGCTTCTACATCTTCTAATTTTTTTTGTAGTGTAGGAAATTTTGCCATCTGTTTTTCTTCGTCAGTGACTAATTTAATATGATAGCGTTTAGCGGCCCAAGTATATAGATTATCTAGTTTGTTATAGAACCAAACTCCAACTTTAGTGTCACGGAACCAACTTTCAGTTGCCGCACCGATAATACTACCAGCTATTGCTTTTATTAAAAAGAACCACATATAATCTCCTTGTTATATACTACTATATTTATCAGGAGATCTATATTTACAGAGAAGGTTTTTTGGAAGAATTATTTTGTAGGAAGTTTTTTGTCGTTTTCGTAGTAATCTTGATATTTTTTAATAATTTCACGTTGTTTGATGATGTATGCTCTAATTTGTGCAAAATTCTTTGTAAGCGACTCGTAACCTTCATCAGTTAGACCGAAAACGACAGGATCATCACCACCTTTTTTAATCTTATCTAATACTTCAGAAGCATTCTTAGAATTGATAATATACCACTTTAGCTCTTCAACTTTAATTGGTGGTGGAAGGGTTAATGCTAAAGGTTCACGCTCAACATCAGTTTTAAAAATAGCTAATTTTTGTACACTACTACAGCCGTTTAAGAATACAGCTATTAAGATAACGAATAAAAAGTTTTTAATATTTAACATAAGTTTTTCCTATTGATATGGCACATAATTTGGATTTGCGATAGATGGACAATCCGGGTTAATTTGTGACTTTTTAGTTGCCGCAATTTCTTTCTCTGTTAGCGGAGCCCCAGTAGCAATTTCAATACACCTGTTACTATTCATACTACCTTTTTGTATAACTCTATCTACTAGTTCAGGTTTTTGTTCTGCAAGATTGCCAATATCACGCTTTTTGCCTGATGCATTTAATTTATTAAATCTATCATTTAAAGCCAACTTTTCTTTGTTAAGTTGATCATTAGTATGTTCTAGTTCAATCTTAATTTTATTAATAGCTTCCCAATCAGCTTTCATTTGAGCAATTACAGCTTTTTGTGAATCAACACTTTCGACTAATTTTGAGTTATTTGCTTCACTAACAACTAAGTCAGATTTAAGTGTTTTTACATACATAAATCCACCTCCAGCACCAGCTAGAAGCATTAATACTAATACTACTTTAATACCGCTAATTATTCCCATTTAATTTCTTCACAAGATCATAAAGGTCTTGTACTGTATTAATATCACCTACAATATTTTCATCTATCGTAATTGAAAGTTTTTCTTCAATAGCTGTAATAAGTTCTATATAGTCAAAGTCATCACCGTCTAAATCATCAATGATGTGACTAGTAGCTTCAATCTTTTTATTAGCCCCATATTGTGCATGAAGTACTTCTAAAATTCCGTTTTGATTTTCAATATTCATTAGCTTCTCCGTTCATTGTCTACAATAAGACTGCATTTTTTACAAACACAATTCCTACAAATTTCTATTTCTACAGGAAGATTATCTCCATCCTGCATTGTTTTTCTTAAAGGTGCCCCACAATGATTGTCATGTCCACAATTTTTACAACTTACTGTCATACTAAGTTATCAGCAGACTCTGTTGTTTCTGTAACCCTGCGTGTCCATCCTTTACCAAATGTTGAAAACGTTGACAGTTTTTCATAGTATCCTTGTCTTGCTTCTTGATAGTTATGAATTGCCTTTTTTAAACCAACTTCTTCAACATAATTTGATACTGCTTTTAATGTATTTGGACCAATGCCTCCATCAGCAGTTGTACCAATCATTGTTTGTAAGTATTTTGCCGCTCTACCCGGACCTGCATTAACACCAAAGTCAAATACACATAAATCTAATCCGCTTGGTAAATCATCACATTTGAGTCTACCCCAATAATTCTTTTCATATATTGGTGCAACATCTTCAACTGTTAAATCTTTCATACCCTTTGTGCCGCCCCATTCTTCGTATACTCTTTTAGTTACACCAAGATTTGTTTCGCCACCTGGATCTTTAGGGTGGTTTACATATCCGCCTTCGTGTTGTAAAATCACCGTTAGTGCATGGTTATAATTTGATTGCATTGTTAATCCTTGTTACTTTGTTAATACGACTGTGTATCCTGTATTTTCAATGAGGTATTTCTCACCATACTTGGCAATATCATAATCGCCTAAATATTTAGTAAGGAATATAATTTCTGCAAAAGAATTGGCATCAAAAGACTCAGTCATATTAGTTTGGATGTCTGTAGATTTACCAAATTCTATAATTTTAAATCTTAATGATTCAGCGTATGCTTTCTTAAACCTAATATTGTCTTGTAGTACTTCGATTGAATCTACATAACTGCGATTAAAGAAATTTTTATAATTATTTAGATTATTTTCGTTTACATTAATTTCATATGCCATAGTATCTAATGGAATAATTTCTGATAATGTTTCTTCACTAGTATCTGTACTATCAAAACTTTTATAGTATCTAAATTTAAGTTTATCAATATCAGCTAACTTTTGTACGCCATCAATTATTTCCATAATTTGGCCTGGAATTTCTCGATTACGCTCCATCTCAACAAATACTTTATATGTTCCGTCTGGTTGTTCTCCCGACGTTACATCAGAGTCTAATACAAAATTATAACCCTTTTCTAAAAAGTTCATTAAGTCAGTTGCTGGTGCTTGTGATTTAACTGAAAAACTTAAAGTTACGATATCTTTATCTTCACCCATTTTTGATTTATATGAATCAATTTCAAAAATATCATAAACTAAATTTTTTAAATCGTGTGCTTGTAAACCCATTATACCGTTCCTTCATCTGGAAGTGCCGCACCTGCTTCACCACCTGGAGCTACTGCTACTTCATCAGCTGGTTGCATCTCTTGGTCTACTGCGGTACCGGCATCAACAGCAGGTTCAGTAACAAAGTCTAGTGCTTCTTTATAACCACTGTATATGTTTATAATTAATTCTTTTGGCATTTGAATTTTAACTATCCAAATAGGACTTCTATCTAATTTGCCTTTTTTAGTACCAGGACGCATATCCCCTGGTTCTTGAATTTTGCGAGGTTTAAGTATATTAGTTTTTTCGTAACTTACTTTACAGTCGTAATCTATAAGCCTTTTACCGCCCATTGGATCAGGCATTTTATCTTTGTCCCACATAAACTCACATGTTACCCAATGTTTTTCTATAACTGGCCCAGAAGCTAATTCGCCATCTTCCCAGTTATCATAAACATAGATATCTAGTTCATCAAGTACTCGTTCAAAATCTTTAAGAACGCTGAAAGCGGTGTCGCTATCGTATATACTTTCAATGTTTTTTACAATGTCCATTACGTCATGCATTTTAGAAGCTCCTGTACACTTATTTAGCTAATCTAAATTCATATAGTAGTAGTTTTGTTTCTTGGTCCATGTGGCTAAATATTTTAGTAAAGGTACAACTGAGTTGTGTCTAAACTCAAAAGTGTGCTTTATGTGACATCGACTCATAAAGGAGGACTGCATGAGTAATAAACGGCAGAAACGGCACTTTCAAAGTGCTAGTAATATTATTAACTTTCAACCACAGAATAACACTATCAAAATACTACCTAGAAATAAGAATCAAGAATCATACATGCTAAAACTAATGGATCCTAAGAAAGACATAGTCTTCGGAATAGGTCCTGCAGGAACCGGGAAAACGCTTCTAGCTGTCCAGGTGGCTGTAAAATTGTTTCAAGAAGGTATGGTAGATAAGATTGTGGTTACTAGACCAGCAGTAAGTGTTGATGAAGATTTAGGCTTTTTACCAGGAACATTAGAACAAAAAATGGCTCCTTGGACAATGCCTATATTTGATGTATTTAAAGAAAGTTATAATGCAAGCCAAATTCAAGGCATGATTAGCGAAAGTGTAATTGAAATTGCACCATTGGCATATATGAGAGGCAGAACGTTTAAAAAGGCTTTTATAATTGCAGATGAAATGCAGAACGCTACAGTTAGTCAAATGAAAATGCTGTTAACACGTTTAGGAGTAAAATCACAAATGGCTGTTACAGGCGATCTACATCAAGCAGATAGGATGGCAAGTAACGGATTATTAGACTTTATTAAACAGCTTGAAGGATATAGACAAGCAACTCATCTTGATGTTGTAAGATTTCATCAGGGCGATATTGAACGCCACAATGCTGTGCGAGAAGTACTACAAGTTTATGGAGATGAATAAGAAGACTTAATCGCCTGGCAGATCTAAATCGTGTGCTTCTACGATATAATTTTTCTTTTCGTGTTGCCACCGGGTCCATCCGCCAAATATAAGATTTTTTAGGCCTATAATAGCATCATGTCTCCTGGCTGAAGTCTCACGTAGGTCACCAGTCCTAGCAACAATTTTTTCTCGTTTAATAGGAGTTACTTGTACTAGTGGATCACCCATTTTAATACTAGTAGGTTTAATTTCTTTTAACATTATATTAATTGGACTTACTAATGCACCTAGGTCATGATCTATAATTCCCGGAATAGCATCATAGTTTCTGCCTTCAAAATACCACATAGGTTGATAAAGTAGACTCCAGCCCGGAGGTGCATACATTTTCCAAGGGTTGTCTAATTTTACTGCTGACCTTACCTTATATTGTGGTAAAAGTTGATCGCTAAGTTGATCTGCCGGATGGAAGGCGTGGTGATATGAAGGATCAGAATAACGAACTTCGGTATGTTGTCCATCTGGCGTAGGTGCAATTTCTATATCACACCAAGCAGGAATTACATAGCCTAAAGACATATAATCTCCAATACCAGGACATGCTTTTATAGATTTTTCACTGTCAATAGGGAATGGACATTTTTTTGTATGTACATCCATATCTGCCCACGCCTTAGG
>Ga0114993_10007441_pt1 | contig 10134 bp, 8 predicted proteins | sample ArcticOcean_MG_C_FD_87042 | JGI IMG/M metagenome (GOLD analysis project Ga0114993, IMG submission 87042) | Marine microbial communities from western Arctic Ocean - ArcticOcean_MG_CB2_150 | ecosystem: Environmental > Aquatic > Marine > Oceanic | place: Arctic Ocean: Canada Basin | collected...
ACCGACAATAACTATCTCCAGCCTGGCGCCCAATAAATGGAACAGCATCACTCGCCAGAAGAAATGCCTGTTGTGGCGGCCACTAGTCCGAGTTTTCATCGGGCTCGCTGACCGAGCTGGTACAGTAAGCGCATGTAGTTGCAAATGCAAACATTCGCATCTAGGGCATTGTTGGTGACAGCGAGCCGGTTTTATCATTTCGTTGGTGACTCGTGATTTATTCTCAAAATATGTGTGTGTTTCGTTGTTATAACTGCATAATACGTACGAATAGCTTGATCAAAATTGATTTCTGGACTAGGGTTCGAGGTGACGAGTCGGACGATTATTCGCTGGTTCGGAAAGGTGGTTCTGTCAGAACTCAGTGCCGGGGCAGAATAGGATCATTCCTCACTTGCTGAGGAGATCTACTAGTGTCCTGCCCACATTGCCAATCTACGTCCGTATCCAAGAGAAAACGTCGAACCGCACTTGGCTATCGGATTTTCTACTGTCGAGACTGCGGACGACGTTTCAATGAACGTTCAGGCACACCGTTCAATGATCTACAATTCCCTAACGAAATCGTGTTGATGGCAGTGCTCTGGCGTCTGAGATATAAGCTCGGATTCCGTGACGTTGCCGAACTACTTTTACAACGAGTTTTCGAAGTCAGTTACGAGACGATACGGGTATGGGAGTTCAGGTTTGCGCCACTGGTAAGCAAGAATCTTCGGACTAAACGTCGAGGTGTGGCAGGTCGTTCCTGGTATCTGGACGAGACTTACATCAAGGTCGGTGGTCGCTGGCGATATCTCTATAGAGCCATAGATCGAGAAGGAAACCTGCTCGATTCGATGCTGAGCGAACACAGAGACAAGCATGCCGCTCGGCGTTTCTTGCGGCGACTAATCGATAGTGCAGGTCAGAAGCCACTGCGGATGACGACGGATAAACATCCTGCCTACACGAAGGCAATTCGTTGGATCGTCGGTCGAAAAGTTCCTCATCGACACAATCAATATCTGAACAACCGAATCAAGCAGAATCATCGAGGAATCAAGCAGCGTTACTATCCAATGCTTGGGTTCAAACAGTTCGAATCCACAAGCGGTTTCTGTAATGCTTTCGACGAACTGCGAAATTACTTGAGAGTCCAGTCCGCGGGCAGCGAGCATGTTCCAACGGACGTTCGGCGGAAGATATTCACCGACAAGTGGTCGACTCTAATGACCGAGCTGTCAGCTTAAATACAGAGGTTGATCGTGTATTTAGGTCGGCTGGATTTTGTGGCGAGCGCTGAGTTCTGACAGAACCCTTAATTGACGCGTCTGGGTGGTTCCAGACGGTCGTGCTCATTTTTCACTTCATGAATCAAGTGGAATCGGATAGTGCCGCGGTTACTCAGTGGATATTAATGGCCAGTGAATCCTGAGTATCTTCATCTTCCGCAGTTTCGGATACTGGCTGAGCGGTCCTAGTGTAATCGGCAAGTGTCAGAAGGTAATGCGTAACCCGACGGATTCGGGAATCATAACTGACGCATCAAAATTGGACTCTGTTCTGTCACTTACCAGCGTCGGGGTAGTACGGCATCGCCCCCGCTGTATTCAGACCCTCTCGTGGCAAACACGTTCCAGTACCCAATCGGATAGATGGTTTCGCTGGGAACTCTTGTCTCCAATGCGTGTTTTTGAGAATTTATTCAACTACTCTGGACTCTCAATTACTCGGGGATCAACATGCGTATTAACATCAAGGGCAGAGCGCAGATATATTTCGCAGGAATAATCGTATTATTTGTCCTGACCGCCGGCTGCGGTGGCAGTAACGACCAACCTGCGACGCCGCACTCTGCTCTGGCTGCCACGAGTACAGCATTAGCCATGACATCCACGGCGCTACCCGAAGAATCTTCGCCAACCGAAACGCCGTCTACCCGCACAATCCGGGCATTTACTCTTGCAGCGAGCAACGTTGCTTTTCCGGCGATGGTACCTGGCCATCTTCCGGTGGCCCCGAGCGGATTTATGCACCGGTGGGGAGTGTACGAAACCGCCATGGCATGGGCTGTCGATAAACCCGAGCTGGAGTTTCGCTTGATCACCGGTTGGAAGGCAGATCCTGATGGCCGCGGATGGACGTTGGAATTAAAGCGAGGGGTGCAGTTCCACGGTGGCTGGGGTGAAATGACCGCGGACGACTTCGTCTGGAGTTTCGAGGATGAGATACGAGATGGCAGTATTCATTCTGGTATTGGATTGGCCAGGGCTACGGGTGCGAAGGCTGAGGTCGTTGACGAGTACACAGTCAGTTTCCGACTGGACAGATCTAATTCTTTCTTTTTCGATGCGTTTTTCGGAAACGGTAGTGGTGCGTCCACTAAAGTTTTTAGCAAGAATCGAATTGAATCCCTCGGGATTGACGCTGCTTTTCTTGATTTGTCTGGCGGCACCGGACCTTTCGTATTCAAGAAGTGGGCACAGGGCGATGAAGTTGTACTCGAAGCGTTCGAGGGATACCACAGCACACCTTCTCGACTAAAGTCTGTTCACATCCTCGAGATAAATGAGCCATCCACTCAGATAGCAGCCCTCAAGTCCGGCCAGGTCGATGCCAGTCTTGTCCCAGCTCCCCTCGCTGAGGATGTGGCCAGCGATCCAAATCTGGGTACTTTTTCATTCGGGATTCCAGGTTCTCAAAGGCTGTATCCACAGGGTCAATTCTGCATGGAAACGACACTGGCGGGAGACCCAGTCGAACCGTACCCGCGACCCGGTTACGATCCGATCAAGCCATGGGTTGGAGAGTGCGGCAATCCTGTTTCGCAGGAGAACGCGCGCAAGGTCCGCATGGCCATGTCGATGGCGATCGACCGACAGAGCATCGTCGACAACATTCTGGGAGGTTTTGGACGCCCCAGTTACCTGCCAGAGGTTTTACCGCCCTTGCTGGACCTTATTTGGCAGGATAAGTGGTTTATTCCCTATGATCTTGACGCCGCCAGAAAACTCCTCGTGGAGGCCGGATATCCGGACGGATTCGACGCCCTTGTTCGCATAACGACCGGATCGCACCCGCTCGAAGTAGAAATGGGCCAGGCCGTGGCGCAGTTCCTAGGGGCGCTAAGCGGTGACATCAAGACCGAGGTGCTCACCTATTCGGGAAATAGACCGTCGGTCGTTGCCCGCGAAAGAAGCGATCTGTGGTTCCGCTCCAGCAGCGCCGGAACCGCGGAACCTCCTGAACTTACGCAGTTAAGGCGAAATCCGGGAAACGCCTTTAACCCCGGTTTGGAGGTGAGAGAACCACTCGACATCATTCGCCGGATGGATTCCATCACAACACAGGAAGAGATCGATAAAATCCGAGAGCAGCTTTACGATGGCTTCAACCATAATCAGTGGATTATTCCAGTAGTCTTAGCCGACCAAATTCTGGGGATCAACACAGACAGAATCCTAGAATGGAAGATGACCACAGGCAGTGGTTACCCCGGTGATTTCGAGAATATACGCTTCAAGTAAGGGTCAACTACACAGTGCGATTCCTACTCAGGAGGATCATTGCGGGCATCGTCACGCTTCTTGTCGTGACCATGCTGGTGTTTGTGTTATCTCGGATTCAGGGCGATCCGCGCTCCTTATTGATTTCCGAGGACGCCACCCAGGAGCAATGGCATGAGCTGGGAAGGCAACTGGAACTGGATCAACCTGTATACAGGCAGTACTTGCGGTATACGACCAACCTGGTTCAAGGCGATCTGGGTGACTCAACGCTCCAGCGCAGGCCAGTTGTAGATATCCTCTGGACACGAATCCCGAACAGCGCTTTGCTTGCTGGCACAGCATTTGCCTTCGCCATACTGGTCGGGATTCCACTTGGCATCTTGTCCGCAGTGAAGAGGGGTGGGTTCTGGGACCACGGAGCCCGCTCATTTGCCGTGTTGGGTCAGGCAATGCCGGTATTCTGGGTAGCCCTGATCCTCATCTACGTCTTCGCCGTCCGGTTGGACTGGCTTCCTGCTTCCCGAAACGCGGGTTGGACATCAGTTATTCTTCCCGCAATTACGCTTGGTTGGTTTGGTGCATCCGGGCAGGTGCGAATTTTACGGTCTTCGATGCTGGATGAGCTCGACTCGGAGTACGTGCGTCTTGCCAGAGCCAAGGGATCCTCTACGCGAGCCGTTGTCTGGAAGCACGCCTTTCGCAACGCGCTCCTCGGTCCGGTAACTTTTGCCGCCCTGACTCTGGCGAGCCTGATTACCGGATCTATCGTCGTGGAGACTGTCTTTTCGTGGCCTGGACTCGGACTGCTGGCGGTTCAGGCTGTTAGCAATTCCGATTATCCAATATTGCAAGGTGTCATTCTGCTCACAACCCTTGTCTTTGTTTTCGCCAGTTTTCTGGCTGATGTGTTGTACATGGCAATTGATCCACGAGTTCGGATCCGATGACTACGCCCATCGCCGAATCTGATCTACCGAACCCGCGGTTGGCGACCATCCAAAATTTGAGGTACCGATTGCGCCGTTGGCCGGTTTCGTCGATTGTCATTCTCTCCGTACTGATCGTCGCTGCCGGATTTGCGCCACTGATCGCACCCCACGATTCGAAGCTTGGGAATCTCGATGATCGGCACATACCACCGCTGCTCTTTGGAGGTACCTCGGATCACATTTTCGGTACCGACGGTCTCGGGCGTGACATTTTCAGTCGTATCGTGCACGGAGCGCGGATATCTGTTGTAGTCGCAGTTGTCACACTAGGTGTCGGCGGAACTATCGGTACGGCGATTGGCGTAGTGTCGGGCTACGCCGGTGGCTGGGTGGATGAAGTCATAATGCGTATCGTCGACATAAAGTTTGCCGTGCCACTGATTCTGATCGCGCTGGCTCTGACGGTTATTCTCGGACCAAGCTTCGGACTTCTACTGGGATTGCTGGTGTTTCTGATCTGGGGGCACTTTGCACGGCAGGTACGGGCCGAAGTTTTGGTGATCGTGACAATGGATTACGTAGCTGCCTCACGCTCGTGCGGGGCATCGCCGGTCCGGATTATGTGCCACCACATCCTCCCCGGTGTGATCAGCATCGTTGCTGTTGTGGGTACCTTGCAGGTGGGAGCGGTTGTACTCGCCGAAGCATCCTTGAGCTTTCTTGGGGCAGGTATCCCGCTTCCGGCACCTGCCTGGGGCTCGATGGTCGCAGAAGGTCGGCTCTATATCGATACGGCCTGGTGGGTTAGCCTGATACCGGGCTCGTTCATTGCTCTGCTGGTGATAGCCACTGCGCTTCTCGGAGACTGGCTTCGAGATCGTCTGGATCCTCGTTTGAGACAGGTCCAGTTGTGACTAATAAGCAAGAAAGGTCCGCCATATTAGATCCTGTCAAAATCTTGCGCACATCCTAGAAACTGGCGTCCTATTTGACGAGCGAGCGCTGAATTATAACGTCGCTTTTCGCTATCTCCATTCCGTGTTCACCGGCGAACCCAACTCTCCCCCATCTCCACCAAGAACACAAAAGAGCCCTGTTTTCATTTGGAAACAGGGCTCTTCGTATTAACTATTCGTCCATCTCTGAAACGCTTGTTTATGTTAAATCGATTTCACTCGGAGATCTGTGAGGTTAAAACGCTCTACCATCGTGCTCGTTGAAACGCTGTCCGCAATCTCGGCAGAAGAATGTCCGATAGCCAAGCGAGATTCGAACTTTTCTATTGGAAACGGATGTCGACAGGCAGTATGGGAAGGACGTTAATGAATATCCTTACCAAGTGAGGAATGATGCTAATCTGCCCCGACACTGAGTTCTGACAGATTCGCGACTGGCAGCCCAACGTGACAAACCTGCTTACCCGGACGGCCTTACCGCACGCGAGGTCGAGGTGCTGCGTCATCTCGCTGCCGGTCGCACTAACCAGCAGATCCCTGATGAACTGGTGATTGCGGTAAACACGGTGACAACCCACGTCGCCAACGTCCTCAGTAAAACTGGGTCTGCAAACCGAACCGAGGCCGCTGCTTATGCCGCACAAAAGGGCCTTGTAGAAGCCTAGTTACTTCTAACTAGTCGCCCGTAATTACTCCCAAATCAGTCGTTTTCAAAGATCGTAACTTCTGGCGATGTAACGCGCTCATTTCTGGCCGAATGTAGTTGGTGCCCGAATAAACAACACCGGACACAACAACAGAACGCAATATAGGAGACAGCCAGATGTTTACCGCACAGATTACGAAAAACCGAATAGCGACCAAGGTAGTAGCAATTGCGGTGACCGCACTTGCACTTTTCTCAACTTCAACCCTCGCCTCAGCAGATACCAGTAAAGATGTCCGTGTTATCAACTTCCAGCAGTACTACGTGGAAATGGATGAGACGAGTTACGTTGGCAGCTGAGAAGACATTGTTCGCAGTGGCATTGATGACATTCACGGAACGGCCGTACTCAATCTTGCACGGTTCAGCGCAGGAACAGTTGACGCTCCGGTTGTCATGGACCAGTTCGCCACTGGTCGATCTTCCCTGATCATCAAGCTGTTCTCACCTGCAGGTGCTGGCAGTTCGTTAGACATCGTCCGCAGTGGCGATAGCGTTGTCGATCTTGCGAGCTTCACTGCCCTGACCATGGACGCTGTGTACGTCGGCAACTGGGACGACATTCTTCCTGGCCGCACCAATGTCATCGATCTGGCACCGTTCTACGCCGGCACGACGGACGCCCCTGCAGTCTGATCAACGATTAGCTTCTACAACCCCGATCTGGGCAAACGGTTGGAAATGCAGTTTCCGCCTGACACCCGGTGCTCAGGCCCACCAGAGACTCGGATGCTCGTGATGGGCCTTATAATTAACTGACAAAAGTGTGCAACGATGTTAAGGCAAACGGACCACCGAAATTTCGGTGGCCCGTCGACGTATTGCTCCGGTGGAGCTGCGGGAGGTTCTGTTACGACTCAGGATATTAGGTCTATTTGATGCCTAATCCAGGCTCTGATCTCTCTCGATTTATATTCACTCAATCAGGTTTTAGTGCTGCGGATTAGGTGAATATCAGGGATTTTTGTAGTTGAGCGCTGAGTTCCGACAGATCCTCAGCAGACAGCTTGCAGCCTACGAACGCGGCGGCGCCCTGAACCAACTCACGGAACCACCACTATGGAAGGCATCTAATTTTTCAGATTTAAACCAGCGTTCTTCACTGTCGGTTTTTACTACAACCCACCGCTTGGCGGCGCGTCGAGCCAGTTGAATCCATTCCGGATCGAGTCTTGTGTCATCGGCGAACCCGCGTAGTAATTCGAAACTGCCGTCTGACCGCTTAGGCACTGCAAACATGGGATCAATGATTACTACATCAAAACTGGCCTTTTCTACGTCAGCAAGAAAACGACGGGAGTCGTCAAGTACTGGCTGAACAACCGCGCTTTCATCGCTTGCTTCATACAGGGAAATACCTTCGCTGAAGAGAGTGAATAGTGGCCAACTCGATTCCACAGCCACGACATTGCCACCGGGCCCAACAGCACGGGCTGCCACGAGCGCATCCCGTCCCAAACCGAGTGTTGCGTCCAGAACCTGGTCACCAGTCTGCAAATCGCCAGCTCGAACAAGCGTGTCTGGATCACCCCGGGCTATTGATTTGAGGCGCAGAGCCGCTGTTCCCAGACTGAACCGCAACTGCGATTGGTTTGCTGACAAACTAAGCCCGTCGTGATCGAAAACAAACATCGCTTCGGCGTTGCCAGCGGTTTTTGCAAGCGAAACATCATGCCGTTCGACGTACGGAAGACACCATTCCGTTGCTTTTTGCTGCGCTCGAGAACGAATCGTGAGATTAGCGTTTCGACTAGTTGTGACTACGATCTTGAGATAATTATTCACTTTGGTTTGGACGCCTTTAAGGGCATTTCAGCACAACCCTACAACCGTCCGCAGTAGGTTGAGTCAAGCTTCCCGAAGCATATACTCAACTCGATTTTAGCGATGGCATTAATCCCAAGGCGCCCAATAATTTCAATTACGGCACGACGATCAATTACTCAGCTGCGAGAGCTCAACGACGACTTCGGCTGGAGGTTCTGTCAGAACTCAGCGCCCTACCCTGTTTTGCGCCTTGAAAAATGGCATCTAACACTGACACAGCTAGGACTAAATCACCGGAATCTACCGCAGAGTTTTGTACTAATCTGAGATTGCGCACTGAGTTCTGACAGAACCCGTTAATACACCTGTTATTGAGAACTTGTTTTCAAGAAAACACGTTCAGCCTTGGCTGTAATCGAACTCCAAACCATCTAAGTCAATATTTGGGATCTCGCTTAAATCTTCTCGGAAATCTTGAGAATGGTGCCATTCTGGCTTAGCTCCACTTTTTGGAAGGAAAGGCATTGCTCGGGTCAGATAGCCCGGATTGAAGTCCTCAGGATCTTGCCAGGGCAGAAGTTCCATTCCTTCATCCTCAGGCCGGAGTTTCACATCAACTCGCTTGGCATCTTTGCTATCCATATGGGTCAACAAGCGGCATACAAAATCCGACAGCAAATCCACACGCACGGTCCAGCTTCCACGGAAGTAACCAAATACCCAGAGTAAGTTAGGGACGCCCGTAAACATCATTCCTCTGTAGGTAACGGTGTCTGACAGAACAAGCGGTTTTTCATCAATTGAAAATTCGATATCACCTAAGACATTCATATTGAAACCTGTAGCAACAACAACAATACCGGCTTCAAGAACAGCTCCGGATTTCAGCACCACACCACTCTCGGTAAATGTCTCAATCTCATCGGTCATTACAGAAACATGGCCCGCCTTAATACTCTTGAATAAATCGCCATCAGGAACATATGCGACTCGCTGACGCCATACTCGATAGTTTGGCGTGAAGTGTGTATCGATATCGTAATCCGGCCCTAAGATATCTATGACGGCATTTAGAAGCTCTTCCTTCACCACCTCTGGTTCATCAAATGCACGTCTCATGAAAATTGAAGTTTCGAGAAGCTTCTTGCGGCGAACTATTTCATGGATCCAGGCATCATCTATTTCGAGCTCACGGAGGGTCTCCGCCAAGTCATCGATATTTCGACCAGTGCTATAGAAGATCGGAGACCGCTGAACCAAAGTCACATGCTCACAGCTATCTGCTATCGCGGGTATTAGTGTCGCTGATGAGGCACCTGAACCAACTACGATAGCTTTCTTATCGGCGTAATCCAGATCCTTGGGCCAGGTCTCCGTGTGCACTAACTGACCCTGATATTTATCCATTCCGGGCCATTCGGGGGTGAATCCTTCTGAATGGCGGTAATACCCTTGGCACATCCACAGAAAATTTACTGAGAAATAGTGAGTCTCCCCGGTGTCGGTTTTAATGCCTTTAATAAACCATTTGTTATCTGCGCTCGACCATTTTGCGGATGTGATTTTATGGTTGTATCGAATGTGGCTACCAAGGTCATTCTCATCAATGACTTCGCCCATGTAATTAAGAATTTCCTCAGCTGTCGCAATTGGCGCGCCAGTCCAAGGTCTGAATCGATAGCCATACGTGTGCAGATCACTGTCTGAGCGGATGCCAGGATAGTTATGAGACCGCCAAGTGCCTCCAAAATGATCCTGACTTTCTAAGACCACAAAGCTCGAATCAGGACGCTGTGTACTGAGGTGGTACGCGCCACCTACTCCGGCAATCCCAGCACCTACAACCAGTACATCGAACTCTTCGATGCTGGTTCGATTGATCTTTTCGGAGGCGGATGTACTGGTCATTCTCTGGGCCGATCTAATCTAAATCGTAGCTTACGGTTATTCAGCGGTGCTAATCGTGCGCAACATAGTGAGCAAATCAGCATTCTATCGCCAAAAATAAGCGAAACTGTATTTGCAGCAGATCCCGATGTAATTCTCTCCCGACGCTGGGTTATGAAAGACCCGGGTGAATCCGAATCCTTAGCGGACACTCATTCGGATTAGCGTTGGTCACGGACAATTTGATGCCAACTCCTAGAACAAAATGACCTGCCCTTCTCAAACGTGTCCATCTGAAAGATCAGATAATGGACAAATTGAAGGGAGGCAGAAATGCCAAGAAAAGGTCATAGCCCGGAACAAGTACTCAATAAGCTCAGACAAGTCGAAGTTGCCGTTGC
>Ga0114993_10007443_pt1 | contig 10129 bp, 13 predicted proteins | sample ArcticOcean_MG_C_FD_87042 | JGI IMG/M metagenome (GOLD analysis project Ga0114993, IMG submission 87042) | Marine microbial communities from western Arctic Ocean - ArcticOcean_MG_CB2_150 | ecosystem: Environmental > Aquatic > Marine > Oceanic | place: Arctic Ocean: Canada Basin | collected...
ATGGAGTACTGATGATACTAAACCAACTAAAGAATGGTATTTAAACAAACAGGATAAAAGGTATAAGAAATGAAAGCAAAAATTGATTGGTTTAATGTATTTGTGTTTTTAGTAGGTGTACCACTAATGACTTTTTTTAGTTGGTATGGGATTTATAAATTAGCAAAGTGGATGCTGTATGGCTAGGAATTGGTACGGTAATAAAAGAATAACTAAAGAAGATTTGTATACAAAAAAAAGAATATCCAGTGGTGATGTACAAAGTGAATATTTGAAAATGGTATGTTGGGTTTTAGGTGGATATTTATATTTTCACTTTGTAATGATGGGGTGGACATGGTAATGAAAAAGTATGAAATACGAATTAAGTTAGTTATACTATCTTTGGTATTATTTGTAGTTGGATATATTATTGGTTCAATATAAGATGATACCATACCAACTGGATGACTGGGAATACTATGGTTATAATTCAAAGTTATATAAAAAATGGCTATCAAGGGTCTCAAGAAACAAGATACATATTGCTTTAAACGATTTCAAAGCCGTGATAGTGATGGATGTAGTATCATTCGACATGGTAACTTGGCCAAAAGATAGAGTTATGTTAACTATGCATAGTTCCACGTATGTAGATATCCTAAATGATATAAAAGATATATGTATACAACAAGAGTGGTATGAGGAATGCCAAGAGATAGAAGATTTAAAGGAATTGAAAGTAAGACTCGTGGTATATGATATATTAAACGAAGTTGATGGTATAGATGTTGGGGATATACAAAAAGATATTATTGATAAACATAATTTGGATTTTAAATAATGAGTGTACATGACGATTTAAAAAGATTTAAAAAGTACAAGGTTCGTACTGATATACCAGAAGACTTACAAATAGTTATACAAACGTTTGTAGAGGCTACTATTATGGTTGGTGAGAATAACTTAGACAGTATGCCTGGTGAGTACTTAGCCAATTTAATGATGACACTTGATAAATATCCAGAATATCACGATACGTTGGTAGACATAATAAGTGATTCGGGGTTAGCCGAGAAATGAATAAAGACCACGTATTAGATAGATTAGAATTGTTAGTTACGTTATGTGGTGAAACTGAGCCAGATGTACCAGATGATAAGACTTTATTTACTGGTCAATATGTAGCCGCTAAAGAAATGTTAGAGAAAGTAGCAAATAAAAATTTTCATTTAACTGATTATTCAATGACAGATATAATGAAGCAGGCTAATAAGTTATGGAAGATGCGAAATAAAGTAAAGAATGGTGAATGGGATAACTTGGAACATTCGGTAATGATAGAAGATATAGAAGACTTCATAGCACAAAATCAGAAGATAAATGCTATTAAATATTATAGGAATGAAATGAAAGAAAAGTTTGATGACGAAGTAAGTTTACGAGAAGCTAAAGAATTCGTAGACCAACTACAAGTTACTATGAAGAGTAGAGGAATGATATCATGAAGACCAATGTTTTAACATATTGTTCAGGTTACCCATATGAAATATTCGAAAGATTTGCAGGAACATTGTATGATACTGGGTTTCAGGGTAAACTAATATATTTCATAAAAGAAAGTGATGTACCAACATTAACAAATTTAATAGATGAATATCCAAAGGTAGAATATGTTGTTACTGAATCAGAGTTCCATGTTCAATCATATAGGTTTGTTTTGTATAATGATTTTTTAAATCGTCAAGATGATGATAGTAATATTTTTATTTGTGATTCGAGAGATGTGATATTTCAGAAAAATATAGAAGATTATCCAGTAGATAGAGAAGTTGATTTATATTTTTTTAGAGAAGATAAGATAACACAAGATTGTGAGTACAATACAAATTGGGTTACTAACATAGATAAACAATTTCCAGAAGAAAAGTTTTGGGATACTATTAAAGATAAACCAATCATTTGTTCTGGTACAACTTTGGGAACAATGAAAGGTATGAAAGAATACTTACGCTTAATGAGTAGTAACTTAGAAAGATTTCCAAGTGACCATCAATTAAAGAATGAACCAAGTGACCAAGGGTTACATAATTATTTATACTACATGAATAAATTAAATCTTAATGTTAAAGTTTTAACTAATAAAGATAATTTAGTAAATACAACTGGGTATAGTTGGATGGGTATGAATAAAAATAAAAAAATTGTTAACGATGACTGGGATGTTTCGTATATCGTGCACCAATACGATAGATTCCCGCTACAAATCAAAAGTAAGTTGTCAGAAAAATATAATTTGAGTTTATAGTAAATAAGGAATAAAGGTTATGAGACATGATTATAAATCAGTAGTACAATGGTTGGGTGGTTTTAATACTATCGAAGATTATTTTGATACTTCATTAACACCACGGGTAAAAAGTTATATAGACTATCTTAGGCCTATAGTGGATAAGGATGTGATGCTGTTATTGGAATTTGTTTTGAATTATATGGTTACCATTACAGATAAAGAAACAAATGTAATAGTTCCATTTAATGAAAGTATGTTAGAAAATTCGCGTGTGTTGGGTGATAAGTATAAAATAGAAAAAAGAAAAACTCGTTGGAAAGCTAATAGAAATAAAATATGGAAGACGAGAGATATTATTAGACTTTACAACGGGATAGTTGGAGATTATGTTGACTCAGCTTTAATTTTATTTGATGTTAAAGCTAGTATTAAATATTCTAAGAAAATGGCCTCTCAAAGTGAAAAAGACTGGAGAGAATTATTGGACGATGGGTTTAAATTTTTACCTTGCGATGGTACACATAAGATGGAAGAGATTACAGATGCATTAATTTCTCATGGTTATTTCAATCAAGATTCTAATAATGAGACTCAATGTCCGATACATTTAGCTATGGAAAAAACAAAATTTTTTGTTTCTATTAAAACAAGTGCTCATCTTGACCAATGGAGTGAGAATTATTTGTATTCAACTTATGGAGTAACACCATCACCAGCGGCTATAAGAACTGGTATTATTGGTGAACTTAGAGATATAATTAAAAAAATGTGTGATGTTGATTTATATGAAGTCATGTCTGCCGTACGAGGAGTAATACGAGAGAAACATGGTGACGAACAAATATTAGCCGAGTGGTCATATTGGTGGATAATTAATGATAGTCCCAGTTCACCTACAAGAGATGATGAATTAACAAATTGGTATCTACACGGCAAAGAAATGAGTAACTCAATAAAAACTACGATAGAAACAGTTACTAAGTATGCAAAATATTTTAAAGATTATGCAAATCCCACGAAGAAAATGTTTAGTAGTTCAACTTGGTGGTTGTGGTTAATGGTTTGTAAAAGTTTGGAAGATAAAAAGATAAACGTTAAAGACGAGCAACAATGGAAACAAGTTGTACAAGAATTTGTTATTTTATGGAATAAATTTTATTTTGATACAACTGTAATGACTATCACGGGTGATTCCGGAAAAATTAGTTCCAGAACTTTTAAAGATTTTATAGGTGGTTTAACAACGGGGTTCTATGGTTGGTTTGATGGTAACTTTAAAAACTCTATGGTTAATACTATAGTAGATAAACTTCATCTAATTGAGTTAGACCCAAAAAGAGCGTTTAACTATGAAGATAGGTGGAACATAATAAATAGAGATGTAAAGTGGCAAGCCGGAGATGAATTAGTACGAATAAAATGTAACGGAAAATATGATGGTGAATGGTATGATTCACAAACTAAAGATATAGAATATATTTATGTTAACAAGTGCGATGCTTTTACGAGAACAGATTTGTATGAAGTTGACCACAAAGACGTACCACACTCCAAGGGTGGGAAAACAAACTGGGAAGATGGTGAGTTAACAACAAGTAAATATAATAATTGGAAATCAAATAAAATAAAAAAGATAGGAGATAAATAATGTTAGATAGTTTATTAGCAGGATTGATGTTATTCAGTTCATTCGCAATAAGAACACCAAATGTACAACCAAACCCAGATGACTATGAAGTTAGTATTGGAGTAAGTCATTCTAATTACTACATCAATCGTCAATGGGAACGCGAACTTGGTGGAAAGTACATTGATGATTTGGTTTGGTTGAAGTACGATGATAAATTATATTTTAAACCAGAGTATAGAGATAAAGAAAGTCAAAGTGTTAAGTATTTAAAACTTGATTATCGTTTGAACTATCTTGGAGCAACTTGGGGGTTTACTACTCGTTCCACCGATGATGAGTTAAATCTTTATGAAACATTTGCTTCTGTTGGTCTTAGTAAGAAGAAGAAATATAAAGATGATAAGGTTGAAGTTGAAATAACATTTGATGGATATATGCCACCCGATGAGGCTGGTGATAATACTACATTTGAATATGAAGATAAATTTAAAATATCTTGGAAACTTACAGACAAAGTTAGGTTATATAATTTAGGTGAAGTATCTAAACTTAAAGGTAATCTATATTACAAAGGTAAGATTGGTATAGAGGTGCTACTTTGACATTGTTAATGAAAGCTGTTACCGCTAACTTTATAGCGGCTGTATTAGCCTTCTTTCAATTACAAGGACACTATGTTTGGCCAGAGATTAAGTTTTTTAAAACAATGTGGTGGGTGTATGGTACAAGTCTTATTATAGCCCCATTATTCTTTTACAGTACTATGTGGTCGTTTGAACACTTTGGTGCGTTTTGGAATATGAGGTTAGCCGGATTTGGTATAGCTACATTTTGTTTTGGTATATTGACTTGGAGTTTGTTGGGAGAAATTCCAACGTTAAAAACTTTTGTATGTTTATTATTAGCAGTAGCTATTATTTTAATACAAATAAGTAATTTACAATAAGGTAAAGGTAATGATAAAAGAAATTAAAAAGAATAGTAAAGAGGTTATAAGAATCTCACAATCAGAATACAAAGGTCATACGTTTATAGACTTACGTATTTATTTTGAAGACGAACATGGTGAGTATCTACCAACAAAGAAAGGTATCTCATTTAATCCAGCTATAGCCGAAGAAATCATTGAAGGTATAGTTGATGTAATTGAAAAGAATAATTGGGAAAATTTTAACGCTTAAACATTGTACGTAAAAATATAGAAAATATATATACGAGATAATTATTAATATGAGTAAAATTACTTTAAGAGACATTAAGAAACCTGTTTTAACCCGTGTACCACCTGGTGATAGGTGGACAGATGATGATGAAGATACACAAGTCTTCCCAACATTGACAGAGGGATTGGAACACGCGTTTCAAAAAACAGGGATAGCAACATTTCAAATAGACGCTTTAGCTGGTGTGGTGTACACCATTGAAAGCGTAGAAGTTAATGCACCACCACCCCCGCCACCAAAGAAGTTTTCTTTGTATGGTGAGGATTACTAAAGGAGTTAAAATGAAATCACTAATGAAGGTTATTAAACGAGTTGTACCAACTGGTGAACTATATGGACATAATAGTGAAGTACGTTATTCGAGTGATGTAAAAACCTTAGATGAACAACTAAAGTTCTATCATAAGAAAGATACATTAGTTTATTGTGTAGAGTTTAATGAAGATGGTTCTACAAAGAAAATAAAAGTTAATAAGGTTTTTTGTCGTGACCATGATTTATATAAGCATGAGGTTATGACGCTTGGATATGAGTTTTAGTAATTATCCTGGGAATAAAGCGTTTGTAGGTAAAGATTGGAATATAGCGTTTTGGATTGGTAGTCGAGGTCTTGGTGACACGATATGTGCTACACCAACATTGAGAAGACTAAACAAAACGTATGATAAACCAATTACCGTATTTACGCACCACCCCGATGTTTTCAGGAATAATCCGCGTGTAAAGGAATGTCTTCACATAGATGAGTTTAACGAAGACAATGATTTTGATGAAGTACTATACACTTATCAGAATCCGCATTCTGAAGAACATAATATGTTCAAACATAATCTTATGGATATCAGACAAATGCATGCTAATGATTTGGGTTTTACTTTACTACCAGAAGAAATGGAATGTGAGTTTTATCCAGATGAGTTAGAGTGGCCTTGGGGCGAAAAAGATGGGTATAGAAAAGAAAATCCAAAGTATATAGTATTCCATTGTACCCAAACTTGGCCATCCCGAACTTGGGCTCAAGAAAATTGGGAAATATTAGCCAAAAAGATTAATGATGGCATACTATTTGAAAATGAAAATGTTTCAGTTGTAGTAATAGGAGAAAACTCTGCAGAGATTGGTACATTTAATACAGATAAACCCGTATTTGATATTCAGCCAAAACTTGGGATTAATTTACAAAACAAAACTACTATACATCAAGTGTGGAATCTGATTGATAAGGCTATAGCCGTAGTTACTAATGATTCTGGTATATTGCATTTAGCAGGAACAACGGATACACACATGATTGTACTTGGTGGCTCGATACATCCAGCTTTAAGATTACCATATAGAAATGGGAGACAATATCATAAATTGAATTATGTTGTTGGTAGTTGTGTAGCTCATTGTACCAACAATATTAAACATGGTATTGATGAACACGGCACTTTTCATGGGATACCACCACTACCATTTTGTTTAGAAGGTCGCGACGCGTATGATTGTCATCCAGTAGTTGATGATGTTTATAAAACATTATACTTCGAGAATGAATATTTACAAATTGATAAAGAGATTTTTGATGATGAGTGTTATAAAAGTAAAGATGTACACGTTCAAGAAGGAGATGTAGTTGTTGATTTAGGAGCGTGTCATGGTTCTTTTACATTATACGCATTTCAGCATGGTGCAAAGAAAGTATATAGTGTGGAACCATTTGAAGAGAATTTAAAAAGACTGACACAACGAATGGTAGACTTTAATTATTTTCGGAATTATATACCAACACAAAAAGCTATAAGTAATAAAAAAGGAAAAGCGTATTTAAGTCTTGGTGATTCGATTCCCGGTAGTGATTTACCTGTAGACGGAGAAGCTTTCGAACCAAGTCCTTCTATAACTGATGATAGTGCTGAAAATTCCATTATGATAAATACAATATCTTTTATGGATTTTATAGATATGCATGATATAGAAAAAATAGATTTATTAAAAATAGATATTGAAGGAAGTGAATATGATGTTGTAGAAGATGAAAGAACCCACGATTACTTTAGAAATAATATTGATAGAATTACTGGTGAATTGCATCTTCATGGGGGTGATGTTCAAAACTTTATGGAACTATTAGAGTCATTTGGATTTGAGTTAAATTTTAAAGCTTGTTTTGGTGATATGGATATCACTACGCAATTTAGACACAATTATTGGTTATCAGATAGACAAATGCATGCTCATGAGTATTATAATGAAGTAATATTTTTTGCTCGCAAACCCAACAAGAAAAAAATAATATATGTAACACCACATTGCTCTACTGGTGGCGGCCCCGAAGTATTAAGAAAGTGGATAGAGATGATGAACGATGAATGTGAAGTTCATGTGGTAGAGTTTACTTTTTATGGTGGGTATGATGTTCAACGTAAACGTATTATAGAAATGATTGGTGAGAGTAATTTTCATACTCTTGGTGGATTGGAATATACAGATGGTAATATTAATTATGATGAATATGTTGAAAAGAGAATGGGATTGTGGGAACTGATTAAGAAAATAAAACCAGATGTTGTACACTTTAATGAAGTTCCAGAACTTACTCACTATGGTGGATTTCCAGAAACACTTGGAGATTTGATTTATTCAGAAGATAGAGAGTATCTTATATTTGAAACTTCACATGATTCTATGTGGGATGTAAATCATAAACTATGGTTACCAGATAAATTTATATTTATCAGTAAATGGCATTTGGATGTGTATAAACATTTTGATGTACCTATGGAAGTTATAGAATATCCAGTTGAAGTCAGAGAAAGACCAGATAGAGCTACCACATTAGAAGAACTTGGTCTTGACCCAGAATATAAGCATGTTTTGAATGTTGGTATATGGTCACGTAGAAAAAATCAAGGTGAGATAGTAGAGATGGCTAGATTAATGGAAAAGGATAAAGTCAAATTTCATTTTGTGGGCCCTTATGCATCAAACTTCGAAGAATACTGGAAACCATATATGGATAATCTACCAGACAATTGTGTTGTGTGGAATGAGAGAGATGATGTAGATAAGTTTTGTAGTTGTATGGATTTATTTTTATTTACTTCACGAGGCGATGATAGTGATAAAGAAACCAATCCAATTGTATTGAAAGAAGCGTTAAGTTGGCAGATGCCTAATATAATGTTATATAATCTTGATGTATATCTTGGTAAGTATGATGAAGAACAATCAATGACATTTTTATCTGGTAATAGAGAAGAAGATACAACGAAGTTAAAAGAGTTATTAAATTTAAATAAAGTTATAGATTGTTTTATGTTTAGTACCGAAGTTGATATGTTAGATTTTAGATTATCTTATTTGGATGATGTAGTTGATTATTTTATTTTAGTTGAGTCTACAAAAACTCATAGTGGAATGGATAAACCATTACATTTCATTGAGAATAAAGATAGATATGAAAGGTATTTAGATAAGATTGTTCATGTTGTAGTTGAAGACTTACCAACGGAAGGAGATAGTTGGAAGAAAGAAAATTATCAGCGTAGTCGAATAGAAGATGGATTGAAACAATTGGAATTAAATCCAAGTGATATCATTATGATATCAGACATTGATGAAATACCAGATGTAGATAGGTTGGTTGGAATAAAAAATAGCGATGAAAAGGAATATTGTTATGTTATGGAACAAGATTGTTATTACTACAATGTTACTTGTAGGAGTAAAGATAAATGGTATGGTACTAAAGTTTTAGATTATGCACATTACATAAAACATCAGAATAGTCCTGATAAATTAGCTAAAGGTATGGATTATTTTAATTGGACTCGATTGTTTGACCATCATGGTCAAGGTGATAGTATAAAGAAAGGTGGGTGGCACTTTTCATGGTTTGGTGATGTAGAATTTATTCAAGATAAAATTAAAGCTTTTGCACACCAAGAATATAATAATGAAAAGTATTTAGATGAAGAGTACATTAAAACAAATATAAAAAATGCTACAGATTTTATGAGTGAAGGTGGCTTGGATACACGAAAGTTAATTAACTTTGAAAAAATACCTATAGAAGAAAATACATATTTACCAAATAATAACAAAATATTTTTCTCCGAATTGGATACGGAAAGTGTAGAACACGAATCATTTGTTATGGAATATTTTAAAAATGATTCTATGGCTATAGGTAGTATAGCTAAAGATATTAAATGGGAGCCTCATGTTTCAAAATTTGTAGAACTTTATAATAATTCATTTCCTATTCAAAATATAATTGATGTGGGTGCTAATTTTGGTTATCATACTTTATTATTTTCTAAGAGTGTAGCAGAAAATGGATTTGTATATGCGTATGAACCACAAATTCAAAATTTTACTTTGTTGTATAAAAATATTAAGATGAATGATATTGAAAATGTTCTGGTATATAATAAAGCGTGTTCGGATGTAAATGATATTGTAAAAATGCCTATGATAAAAAAGGATAGTGGTATAGTAAATATGGGCGATTTTACCCCAAACTGGGTAGACGCGCCACAATTATATTGTGATGTAGAATCAATACTACTGGATGATGTAAAATTTCCCGAAATAAGTTTAATTAAGTTGGATGTTCAAGGATGGGAATCAAAAGTTTTAAATGGAGCTAAAAAATTAATTAAAAAGTATAAACCTGCACTTATAGTCGAGTTTGAACATATTCAATTTTTACACGTAGAAGATGGTGGTACGTGCGACGATTTAGCAAAATTAATTAAAGATATGGGATATAATATTTTTTATTTGGAATACGAGTATCCATCAGACCACATTTGTATTCATGATGATAATTTAAAAGAGTTCAATGAGCAGTTTGGCAATTATATATTACCACATACTGAACAAAATGATGTTAATGGTAATATAAGTTTTACAAATAAAAAAATAAAATTAGATTATAAGGAATAGTATGGATACGAGAGAACAATTTAAATCTGCATATTTTGAAACTACAAAAAAAGTTTCACATGCTAAACG
>Ga0114993_10007445_pt1 | contig 10128 bp, 10 predicted proteins | sample ArcticOcean_MG_C_FD_87042 | JGI IMG/M metagenome (GOLD analysis project Ga0114993, IMG submission 87042) | Marine microbial communities from western Arctic Ocean - ArcticOcean_MG_CB2_150 | ecosystem: Environmental > Aquatic > Marine > Oceanic | place: Arctic Ocean: Canada Basin | collected...
AATTTTTGTTTTATCCATTTATGATAATTAGCTATACAAATGAAGCAAATTTAAGACTAATATGATTTATGAATCTTATTAAGTCAACAGGCACATTTAGTTTTTTTACTATAATAAGCAGATTACTTGGTTATTTGAGAGATATATTGATTGCTGTATTTCTTGGAACTGGTCCTTTGGCTGATGCTTTTTTTGTAGCATTTAGAATTCCAAATACATTTAGGCGGCTTTTTTCAGAAGGAACGTTTAACGCGGCATTTGTTCCTAGCTATGCATCTGAGCTTTCACAAGGAAAAGAGCAATCCAATGAATTTGCAAACAATGTATTTAACTTATTAATTTTATGTTTATTTTTTTTAGTTATAATTATTGAGATTTTTATGCCTACTTTTGTATTTTTGATAGCACCAGGATTTGATGGTGATAATCAAAAAATGGATTTAGCAATTAATCTGACAAGAATAACATTTCCTTTTTTATTTTTTATAAGTTTAGCGTCATTTTTTTCAGCAATATTAAATTCACACAATAGATTTGCAGTTGCCGCCGCCACTCCAATAATTTTGAATTTAATGTTAATAGGAGTATTATTTTATGGAAGTTTTTTAAATGATGAACTTGTATTTTATTTATCCTATGCAGTTATGTTATCTGGAATTATTCAATTAATATTTTTATATATTTTTGTTAAAAAATTTTACCAACCAAAAATTACGTTAAAAATTAAAATAAATGAAAAAGTAAAAAAATTTTTTAGAAAATTACTACCGAGTATATTTTCTTCCGGGGTTACCCAAATTAATATTTTAGTTGGTACTATTATTGCATCTTTTCAAACAAGTGCAGTTTCTTACCTTTATTATGCAGACAGAATTTATCAAATAAATTTAGCCATAGCCGGAATAGCAATTGGAGCAGTTATACTTCCCCAGCTTTCTAGATATATTCAAAATAATCAAAAAGATGAAATAATGTTAATTCAAAATAAAGCTTTAGAATTAAGCTTATTTTTAAGTATACCCGCTACTATCGCTCTTTTAATTGGTTCTGAACAAATCGTGTCTGCTTTATTTGGCTATGGTTCATTTGAAGAAAATGGAGTTAAAAATTCTGCAAAAGCTTTATTTTATTTTAGCTTAGGTTTACCTGCGTTTTCTTTAATAAAAGTTTTTTCAAGTTTTTTCTTTGCACGTCATAATACTAAAATTCCATTTTATATTTCTCTGATTTCAGTTTTATTAAATATTATGATTAGTGTTTTTTATTTTAAAAGTATTGGATTTATTATTATTCCCATAGCAACAAGTATATCTTCTTGGTTTAATTCTATTATTTTATTTATTTTCTTAAAAAAAGAAAACTTATTTAACTTTAACCGGGTGTTTATAAAGAGATTTATAAGAATTTTAATAGCAGCCATTATTATGGGTATATTTTTTAACTATCTAATTAATTTTTTTGATAGTAATTTAACTTATGCTCAAAAATCTAAATCAGTTTATTTAATTGGATCAGTATTATTAGGACTTATCTCTTATTTGTTAATTGCAATTTTGATTAAAGCTTTTAAAATTAGTGATATTAAAATGAAGTATTAAATTAATGAGTAAAAAAATTTTTTCAGGTGTTCAGCCTACAGGAAATCTTCATTTAGGAAACTATTTGGGTGCAATTAAAAATTTTGTAGAATTAAATAATCAAAAAGAAAATGAGTGTATTTTTTGTGTAGTAGATCTTCATGCAATTACTACCAAGCAAGACCCCAAAGAATTAAAAAAAAATATTAGAGAAACAGCCGCAACATTTATTGCTTGTGGAATAGATCCTAAAAAAAGTATTATTTTTAATCAATCAATGGTTTCGGCACATTCTGAATGTGCCTGGATCTTAAGTTGTGTATCAAGAATTGGATGGTTAAACAGAATGACTCAATTTAAAGAAAAAGCAGGAAAAGATAAAGAAAAAGCTAGTATTGGACTTTATTCTTATCCTGTATTGATGGCTGCGGATATATTGCTTTATGATGCCACACATGTACCAGTTGGAGACGATCAAAAGCAACATTTAGAGTTATGTAGAGATATTGCTCAAAAATTTAATAATGATTTTAATGCGTCTGAATTTTTAAGAGTTCCCGAGCCATTAATTCAAAAAGGATTTTCCAGAATTATGAGTTTAAAAGATGGAATGAAAAAAATGAGCAAATCAGATCCATCTGATTTAAGTAGAATTAATTTAACAGATGATAAAGATCAAATATTGAATAAAATTAAAAAAGCTAAAACAGACCCAATGCCTATGCCGTCTGATAAAGAAAATTTATTAGAAAGACCTGAGGCAAAAAATTTACTAGAGATTTATTCCTGTCTTGTAAATCAAAAATTAGAAAACTCAATTAATAAATTTGATGGAAAAAATTTTTCTGATTTTAAAGAAAATCTTTCAGAAATTTTAATTGAAAAAATTTCCCCAATATCAAAAGAAATAAAAAAATTATTAGATAATCCAAAATATTTAGATGATATTTTATTGGAAGGATCAAATAAGGCAGATGAAATTGCTTCAAAAAAAATAAAAGAAATTAAAAAATTGGTAGGTTTTTAATAAAATATATTAATTTGTTTAAATTTAGAAATTAATCATTATAAATAAAAAGTATGTTTGTACAGACTGAAATTACTCCAAACCCAAATGCACTAAAATTTATACCAGGTAAAGCTGTATCTAATAGTGGGTCTTTAGAGTTTACAAAAAAAGAAGATATTAACAATGAACTGGTAAGAAATCTTCTTTCAATTAATGGTGTAACTGGAATTTTTTTAGGAACAGATTTTTTATCGATAAACAAAAATGAAAACACAAGTTGGGAAGATATTAAACATATAGTTATTTCATTGATTAATGATTTTTATTCTTCTGGAAAAGAATTTGTAATAGATAATAAAATAGATAATAAAATAGATAAAAAAAATGTTTCTGATTTAATAGAAATAGAACAAAAAATAATTAAAATATTAGACACAAAAATAAGACCTGCAGTTGCAAAAGATGGTGGAGATATTAAATTTAAAGAATTTAAAAATGGAGTTGTTAAAGTAGAGCTACAGGGAAGTTGTTCTGGCTGTCCAAGCTCAACAATGACTCTTAAGCAAGGTGTTCAAAATCTTTTATGTCACTATCTCCCAGAAGTTAAGGAAGTAATTGCTGTATAAAAATGATTAAAAAAAAATTGAATATAAACGAAGTGAAAAAATATTTACAAAGAAAAGGGTTAATAATAAGAAAAAATAAAAAAATTTCCCCCCCAAACAATGGTTGGGAAGTTATTTCTAAAATTACCATAAGCAGTGTAGGAATAATGTTATTCTTTTTTATGATGCCATCTGTAATTCATTTTAAAAATGAAAGAATTCTTTTTTCAAAAGAATTTAAAAATAATTCTAAAAGCACTTTTAAAAAAACATTTGAGAATAAAGAATTATCTAAACTTAAAAAATTAGATGAAGATGTTATAGAAAAATATTTATTTGAAGATGTTTTTGAATTTAATGATTTACCAAATGATGCTGTTAGATTGAGTGCATCAACTATTGAGCAATTATTTAAGGACACTAATTATTCTTTAGATGATGTTAGAAAAAAAAAATTAGTTAAACCTGTATCATTATCGCTGTTACCTGCAGAAATTAAAATGATAGAAAATACCAAAAAAAGAAAAGAATTTTTTATCCAAATTATTTTACCACTAGTGATAGAAGAAAATAACAGTATTAGAAGTGATAGAAAAAAACTTTTTAAAATTTTAAACAAAAGTAATAATACAAAATTAGAAAAAATATGGCTTGAGAAAAAATTTAAACAATATGGTGTAGCTAAAAGTGATTTATCGACATTAAAAATACGAATGGATGAAATTCCAGTATCCATGGCAATAGCACAAGCTGCTAAAGAAACGGGCTGGGGAACATCTAGGTTTGCATTAGAGGGAAACGCTTTGTTTGGACAATGGACCTGGTCGGGCGAAGGAATAAAACCGGCTAGAGCAAAAGATAGCAGCTCTCACAAAATAATGAAATTTAATATTTTACAAGCTTCTGTGAAAGCGTATCAGAGAAATCTTAATACGCATTCATCTTATAAAGACTTTAGAAGAGCAAGGGCTCAATTAAGAGATGAAGGGAAAAAACTAGATAGTATAATTCTATCCTATCATCTAGATAAATATGCAGAGACAGGAAAAGAATATGTTAGAATTTTACAGCAAATTATAAGACAAAATAAATTAATTGATTTTGATGATGCTAAATTACTTCCTAAAAGTATTGATTTGGAGAGTTTAATTTAATTTTGTTCAATAGAAAATTGAATTCCAAACCACCGCCAAATATTTCCATCATTTAAAGAACAGTTAATTCTACCTCTTCGAAAAATAAATTTTTCTCTAAATTTAATAGTTAATTTATATCCATCAAAATAAGTTATTGATTTTTCCCATTTGTCACCTTCATTTGAAAAACAATTAATATTATTTAAATTTTTTTGTTTTTTGAAAAATTCTACAAAAAATTTAGGAGGGTTTTTTTGTTGGGTTACATATTTTTCTTTAGGGAGAAGATTTTTGTACTGCAGTGGTTGTAATTTAATTAAAAATTTAAACCTTTTTAAATCGCCATATTTTTCATTAATTGGAAATCTAGGCAATTCGTGTCGATCTTTATTAAAATCTATAACACCAGAGTGTTGCCCAAAAGCAAATTTAAAATTTTTAGATATATATTCTTTTATATGATTGCTGTATTCCCCAAAAGGATAAGAAAAAAATATTGGGTTATACCCAAGATTATTAATAAAAATTTTATTTGCTCTATCTATGTCTTGAACAAAATCTTCTTTTTTAAAATTTACTAAATAATCATGTGAATGCGAATGATTGCCAATATATACATTAGGGTTTTTTTCTATTTCTTTGATTTGTTCCCAGTTCATATATCCATTCTTTCCAACAACTTCTGTTGAAACAAATAGAATAAAAGGAATTTCTTTACTTTTTAAGTAAGGCCAAGCAATTTTATAAAATGAGGAAAATGCGTCATCTATAGTTATAAGAATTTTTTTTTCTTTTTTTGGTAAATGAAAATTTTTTGTTAAATCATTGGGATCATAAAAGCTGTAATTTAAATCTTTAATTATCTTAATTTGTTTTTTAAAGATCTCCATTTGTATATTGGTTGAGGAGTATTTTTTTTCATTAAATCTATGATACATCAATGAAAGTATACCCATATCATTAGAATAATATTTGATATTACTTTCATCTGCTTTAGAAGTATTGTTAAATAATATTATTATTATGAATAAGTTAATTATAGACGCAGCTAGAGATAAAATTTTTTTAACACACATTGTTGATAAAAATATTTATACTTGTAGCTATGAAAATAGCAAAATTAATTTTGAAAAATTAATAATCTTAATCAACGAATTTTTAAAAACCAATAAGAGTGCACTAAGCAAAATAGAGGTTATTTATGTTAATAGAGGTCCAGGTAGTTTTGCTGGCATAAGAAACTCACTTTCGACCGTTAAAGCTTTATTTTTAACTAAAAAGATAGACTATTACTGTTTTAGCTTTTTAGATTTTGATAAGTTGGATAAAATTAATTATGAAGATATTCCATATTTATGCGATAAATTTAAAATTAAAAAGAATTTGATTAACCCTATTTATATAAGTTAAAATTAAACATGTCAGAATCCATCGAACAAAAATGCTTATTAAAAGGTGTTAAGCTTACCGATCAAAGAAAAATAATAGCTAAAATTATGTCAGAATCAAAAGATCACCCTAATGTAAATAAACTTTACAATAGAGCATCAAAAATTGATTCAAAAATTAGTATTGCAACAGTTTATAGAACAGTAAAGTTATTTGAAGAGTCAGGAATTTTAACCAAACATGAATTTAAAGGAGGTAAGGCTCGTTACGAAGAACTAAATGAAGGTCATCACGATCATTTAATAGATGTTAAATCAGGAGAAATAATAGAATTTGTAGACGAAGAGATTGAAAAATTACAAAAAAAAGTTGCTGAAAAATATGGTTATCAACTTGTTGACCATAAGCTAGAATTATATGGGGTTAAAAAAAAGTCCTAACTTAATGGATAAAAAAATATTTATCAAAACATTTGGATGTCAAATGAATGAATACGATTCAAAACGTATTTTTGACTCTGTTAAAAAGATTGGTTTTGAAAAAACAGATAAATATGAAGATGCAAATTGTTATCTTTTGAATACATGTCATATAAGAGATAAGGCAAAAGAAAAAGTTTATCATGAAATAGGAAGAGTTAAAAAAATTTTCAGATATAAAAAAAAACCAATGGTTATTATTGTTGGGTGTGTTGCTCAAGCAGAAAACCAGGAAATGCTAAAAAGAGAACCATACATTGATATTGTTATTGGGCCACAGTCGTATCACAAAATTAATGATGCAATATTAAACTATTCTAAAGATAACAAAAAAAAAGAAGAGACGGAGTTTGATACTATTTCAAAATTTAATTATTTAAGTAAAATTAAAAACAAAAATAGTAATGTGTCTTCATTTTTAACAATTCAAGAAGGATGTGATAAGTTTTGTCATTTTTGTGTTGTTCCATATACGCGTGGACCTGAATACTCTAGACCCTTTAACCAAATTATTAATGAAGCAAAAGAATTAATTCAAAGTGGTGCAAAAGAAATTATTCTTTTGGGTCAGAATGTTAACGCATATAGTTATAAAGAAGCAAACAAAGAATTTAGGCTATCAGATTTGTTGCTAGAGTTAGAAACCTTTGATAAAATAGAGAGAATTCGATATACAACATCTCATCCAAAAGACATGACGGAAGATTTGATAAATGTATATAAAAACTCAAATAAATTAATGCCCCTAGTCCACTTACCAGTTCAAAGTGGAGCAAATAAAATTTTGGAATTAATGAACAGAAAACACACTGTTGAAGAGTATTTAAAAATTTATGAAAAATTAAAAAATATTAACTCTAACATAGAGTTCTCAAGTGATTTTATTATTGGTTATCCTGAAGAAAATGATGAAGATTTCAAAGACACTATAGAGTTGATTAAAAAAATAAAATTTACTAATTCGTATTCATTTATTTTTAGTCCAAGACCAGGTACGGCAGCAGCTGATCTTGATTTGGTTGATAAAAAAAAATCCAAAGAAAGACTAGAAATAATTCAAAAAAAACTATTTGAAAACCAAATAAAAAAAAATAAATCTTTGGAAAACACAGTAGTTAATGTTTTAGTTGAAAATCAAATGAAAGATAAAAAAAAATTATTTGGGAGAACAGAATACATGACTTCAGTAAATTTTGAGGGTACTTTAGAAAATATTGGAAAAATTGTGCAGGTCAAAATAACAGATAGTAATCAAAATAGTTTATTTGGAAAATTAAAAAAAAGTTATAAACAAAAGGTAGCTTAAAAATTGAGTAATACAATTTCAAAAAAAATTAGTCCTACATTAAAATTTGTTTATTCTGACAATAATTCTCTAAGTGTTATCTTTCATAATAATGATTTATTAATGGGTGTAGTGGGCGAATTTAATGAAAATTTAAAAGAACTAGAAAAAATTACCAATACAAGCCTGTATTCTAGGGGCAATTCTATTTTAATAAAATCAACACCAGAACAAAATGAAATCACAAAAAATGCTATTCAATTTTTAGCCAGCCAGTTTATTAGCAATGGTAGTATTGAAAAAAAAGATATAATCTCATCTGTAGACAAATTTATGATTGAAGAAAAAGTAAAAAATAAAAATGTTTCCGACATAATTAAAACACCTAAAAAATCAGTTATTCCAAGATCAGAAAGACAGAAAGAATATGTTAGGGCATTGAGACAAAGTGAAATTACGATATCAACTGGTCCTGCAGGAACTGGAAAAACTTTTTTAGCTGTTGCTGTTGGTCTGACAATGTTACTTGATAAGAAGATTGAAAGAATTATCTTATCAAGACCGGCGGTAGAAGCTGGTGAAAGACTTGGTTTTTTACCGGGGGATATGAAGGAAAAAGTGGATCCTTATTTAAGACCTTTATACGATTCACTTTATGACCTTTTTGATTTTGAAAAAATTCAAAGAATGATTGAAATTGGCGATATTGAAATAGCTCCATTAGCATTTATGAGGGGTAGAACTTTAAAAAATTCTTTTGCAATTTTAGATGAGGCACAAAACGCGACAGACACCCAAATCAAAATGTTTTTAACGCGTATTGGAGAAAATTCCAAAATTGTTATTAATGGTGATCCATCCCAAATAGATTTGCCTCATAAAAACATGTCTGGATTAAATCGATCTAAAAAATTATTAGAACATATAAATGAAATTTCAGTTGTAGATTTTGACCATTCAGATGTAGTTAGACATCCTTTGGTTTCTAAAATAGTAAAAGCTTATTCAGACCAAGAAAATGATTAATATTAATGTAGTTTCAGAGAGTAATTTATGGAATAAAAAAATCAAAAAAAAAGGTTTTTTTTTTAACTGCCTAGTAAATTTTTTTCCTAAAAAATATAGGTTTATTAAAAAAAAAATAAGTTTAACAATTTTACTTTCAAATAATAGAAATATTAAAAAACTAAACAAAAAATTTAGAAATAAAAATAAACCTACAGATGTTTTATCTTTTCCTTCTGAAAAAAAACTTAATTTAAAAAAATTTCCTTATATTGGAGATATAGTTATTAGCTATGAATTTATGAATAAACCAAAGTCTCAAGATAAGTTGGAATTTAAAAATAAAGTTATAAAGACTTTTATTCATGGTTTCCTTCATTTATTGGCTTTTGATCACATTAAATTGAAAGATTTTAAAAAGATGATCAAAGAAGAAGAAAAAATTTATAATACTATCAAAACAAAAATTACCAAACTTGTTTAAAAAAAATTTTCTAAACTCACTGTATATTATCTTCTTAGGTGTAATAAGCTCTTATAGTTTGCCACCATACAATTATTTTATAATTAATTTTATTACTTTTTCTTTATTTTTTATTTTTATTTTTAATCAAAAAAAAAAAATTTCTAATAGTAAATATTTTTTTAAATATGGGTGGTTTTTTGGATTTGGATATTTTTTATCTAGTTTATATTGGATATCAATTTCATTAACTTTTGATCAGAGTTTTAAGTTTTTAATCCCATTTGCTATAATTTTATTACCAGCTTTTTTAGCTACATTTTATGGCTTAATAACATACGTATTTTCAATTTTTTATTCAAAAAATGTTGTTAGTTCATTTTTTATTTTTTCAATTTTATTTGGAATAATTGAATTTATTAGAGGGTTTATATTTACAGGTTTTCCTTGGAATTTAATTGCATATAGTTTTTCAGATAGTATTTATTTTATTCAAATTCTTTCTGTCATTGGAACTTATTCTTTTAATTTAATTTGTATTTCTTTATTCACTGTTCCAGCTGTATTTATTTTAAAAAACTCTAGAAAAGAAATTATGCTTTGTTTTTTCTTTATTTTAATTTCTGTCGGGTTTTTAATTTTTGGTAATTTAAAAAATAGTGAGTTTAATTCTTTAAAAAGTGTTAAAAACCCCTATATAATCAGGGCTATATCTCCAAATATTAGCTTAGATAGATTTTATTCAAAACAAGAGGAGTTAAAAATAATTAATGAACTTATAAAACTAAGCAGTCCAAAAAAAAAAGAACCAACAATTTTTTTATGGCCTGAAGGAATTATCCCAGACAGCCAATTAAGAGATATGAGTATGTATAAGAATTTATTTTTAAATAATTTTGGGAATGATGATTTAATTATAATGGGTCTAAATAGTACAGAAAATAAGGAAGATCAAAATTTATTTTTTAACTCAATGGCTGTATTTAATAATCAGCTAGAACTAATACAAAACTACAATAAGGTTAATTTAGTACCTTTTGGTGAATTTACTCCATTTGAGGATACTTTGAGTTTAATAGGGTTTAAAACGATTACAAATGAATATCAATCTTTTTCTAGTGGCAATATCAGAGAACCCATATATATAAAAAATAATAAAATTAATTTAAGTTTACTTCCC
>Ga0114993_10007446_pt1 | contig 10128 bp, 9 predicted proteins | sample ArcticOcean_MG_C_FD_87042 | JGI IMG/M metagenome (GOLD analysis project Ga0114993, IMG submission 87042) | Marine microbial communities from western Arctic Ocean - ArcticOcean_MG_CB2_150 | ecosystem: Environmental > Aquatic > Marine > Oceanic | place: Arctic Ocean: Canada Basin | collected...
CTGAGGCTCAGCGGTCGAACGACGACAAAGTGTTGCGCAACGTCATCGCGCACGAGCTGGGCCACACCCTCGGGCTCCGCCACAATCGCGCGAAGACCTCGCTCATGTGCGGCCCCTGCTCGTCGTCGGCCGCCGAAGCGAGCCCAGGCGAGTGGCTGCCCTTGACCGTGAACGATCGAGCGCGGCTTCGTAGCGTATACGCGAATTAGTACTCAGTACCGAGTTTCACGACTACACGGGGCGCACATTCGCGCGCTCTGGCAGGCGTTGTCGGCAGCCTACCAGCGACTCTAGACCATAGTGGAGTGACCGGCTCGCTATCGTAACGTCGTAGTACACCGTACTCGGCAGGGGTGGTCGGACCCCACCGCGACCGCGGGTTAACCCCTTGCGGTGTTAGAGCCGCACACGAAAGCAGCCGGCGGTTGAAAACGATGCGGGGTTTCCGGGCGACCGGCGCTGCGACGCCGACGCCGTGCTGATAGACGAGACGCCCACCGAGCTCGGCCGTGGTGGCGAGCAGCAGGAGCCCTGCCAGCCCGGCCACACCCAGGCCTTGGGCGATGAGCCGGCCAACCCGCACCGGCCGGAACCGGAGCGCCAGGCGGCCGGTGGTCACGAGCCCGAAATACCAGACACACCAGTACGCGCGGTCCCAGTGCTGGCTCACGATCGCCTGCGCCATCCCTGGCGTGTAGACCACCGGCGCGGCGTCTCTGCCGGTGACGTAGGCGACGACGAGCGCCACCGTGCCGGCGAGATAGAGCCCGGTCGAGACGCTGACCACGGTCGAGGGGTCGCGTCGCAGCATCGCGATCAGGTCGGTCGCCACAGCCGTCACCAGCAAGCCGACCGGCAGATGCACGATGAGCGCGTGCGGGTTGGGAGCCCAGCTGGCGAATTCAGTCATCTGTCTGTGCGGTGGAGGCGCTTGCACCCCTACGCGCGCCGGACCGCGCCCGGCGATCTACTGCGCCACCCGCCACGGCGAGACCTGTGGCCACGTCTCCAGTTCCTCGAGCGCCCAGGCCGTCGTCTGGTCGTCGTGACAGCTCGTGCAGGGGTTCGGGATGCCGTATCGGTCGGTCTCCGCGGGTGAGATGAACTTGAACGTATGGCTCCGCACGTTCACATCGGCGACGGTCCGCGCGATCGGCGGCATGTGACACGCGACGCACTGACTGCCCTCGCCATCGGCCTCGTGCTGCGTGTGATACTCGAGCGACCCGCGTGGGCCGGCCTGCAGCTGTGGGCCGTGGCACTGGACACAGACGTCGTTGCCGGGGGCGAGGAGGTCGGCGTCGTGTTCGGTGCCGTGCACATCGTGACAGCCGGAACAGGTGACGCCCTTCACATACATCTGGCTCTGCACGTAGTCGTTCCCCTGCATCCGGTTCTTGTGCGCCGACCCTTCAGGCCAGTGGGTGAAGGTCTCTTCGCCCAGGTCAGGGCCTTCGAGCTCCCAGAACTCGCTCAACCGGTCCCCCGGCTGGTAGCCCACCGGCCAGTCGTAGTAGACGCCGTTGATGGGGCTCGGCTTCTCCCTCGGCTGACCCTGCGAGTGGCACTGGATGCAGACATCGTCCGCGCGCACCGGGTCGAGCCGCGCCGGGTTGACGATGTTGGCGGCGGTCGGGTCGAGGTTGTGCACGCTTCCGGCACCGTGACACTTCTCGCACCCGACGTTCCATTCGGTGGGGGTCTTCGTCGTGATGTCGTAGTTCACCGAATGACAGCCGTCGCACAGCGGGCCGGTCGGCCGTTGCATCTGATCTTCCGGATAGTGCTCGACCCACCAATCCCTTCCGGGGCGCACGTAGTAGCTTCGCCACTGCCGGTTCTGGATGTCCCACTGCACCGGAAAGATCGCGTAGTCGTCTCCGACGCGTGTGTAATAGCGCTGCTTCCACTTGCTTCCGTAGGTGAAGACGACGTCGTCGGGGGTAAACGTCACCAGCGGGTCGTCAACCGTGAAGTCGCCAAGGATGGCGTCAGGATGCTCACGTGGGTCTTGCAGCACGTTCGCCATCAGCGTGTCCTGCCACCGGGCATGAATCTCGCTGTGGCAGGTCTGGCAAGAGGCCGACCCGACGAAGGTCGCCTCTGACAGGGCAGCGTCCGGGTCGGAACCCCGCGCACATCCGCTCGCCAGCACCGCTAGGAGGAGTGGACCGCACCAGAAGCGGCCTGATCTGGATGATCGTCTGTCCATCGTCGTCCTCGAATGATAGCGTCTGTTCGACGATGCTGTGTTTATCGCGGTCGAAATGGGTGTCCGCCAGCCTGGCTGTCGCGGTGCACTGCGCGGTCTGGTCCGGTTCGGCGCAGGCACAGGAACACTGTGCGTTTCTGTGTGCGCCCGATCTCAAGATCGAGCCGACCCTCACCATCGAGCACCTGTGGGGTGCCGCGCGTGTGGAAACGTTGAACGCCGACGGCGCGGTGGTTGCCACGACGACCCAGGCTCACGAGTCGGTCTTCGAGCTGATTCTCGCCGTCGGCATCCCGACAGAGGTGCCCCGGCTGGGGTTCACGGTCGAGACGATCTTCGTCCCGTTCGGCCAGACCGAGACACACCCGTTCACGGGGGAGACGGCGGCCGAGGCCGGTCGGACCTCGTTCCGGGACAACGGGATCGAGGTGGAGCTCGAGCTCAACCTGTCGATCATCGAGCCTTCGCAGACAGGCGGCTGGGTCGAGAGTCACTTCGATATTGTCGACAAGATCAGCCCGGGCGGGACGCCTGAAGCCGGCAGCGTCTACACGCACAAGCTGAACTTCGAGCTCGACACGGCGTTCCTGCCGTTCTCGCGGCTGCCGGAAGACCACTGGTTGCATCATCTCGAGGTGGAGGGGTCGCTCGACTATGTCGCGACCGGGTTGCCCCGGGCGGGCGACGTCATCGGGGACGAGCGATATCTGGATGACGCCAGCCCCTGGTCGTTCTCGCTGGTAGGGGTCATTCCGTTGGCGCCGCTCGCCCCCTAGTTGTCATTAGACGGGGCTTCGCCCGAGCCCCTCGCGGGTCCGCATCAGACCACCCGGACGCCGGTCCTGACTCCGCCGGCCCGCGGTGTGATCGGTCAAGAGGGCGTCGTCTGGCGTTCCGAACAGGTTCGGCTGTATCGGTTCGGGGCGGCTGAAGTGCGCGTCAAGCTGCTCACGCAGCCAGACGATGTAGCGTCGGTTGCCCTGCCGCACCGCGATGGCGCGCCGGCACAGCTCGCGCACGGCGTGGGCGTGGCGGCGCCACGACCGGCCGTCGCAGTCCACCTCCAGGTAGCACGGCTTTTCATCGAGAAACAGCGGATCTCTGGCGAGGGTCCAGATGTCGCACTGCACCTCGCCGCTCGGTATCAGGCCGAGGCCCGGCGGCTGCACGAGGTGGGTCAGTTCGTGACCGATCGTGAAGTAGGTCACCATCCGTCTTCGGTAGGGGTTGAGCCGGATGAGCCGCTCACTCGGGAAGGCCAGACCGTCCAGTCTCGGACTGGCGGTCACGCCGACCGTGACCCGGTCGTCGCCCAGTTCCGGGAACAGCGCGAGCGCGCGCTCGAGCCGTGAGACCAGTTCGGGTGTCGCCACCGCCGACATCGGTGCCGTGAGGACCAGCCGTGCCATCGCCGCCACACGATACCACCAAGAACCATGGGGCTTCGGTTTCCGTCTAGTACCCCATGCGATCTCTTCGCCGCGCCGTGCGGACCCTGATGCGCACGCCGTTCGTGACCGCCGTGGCGGTGCTGTCCCTCGCGCTTGGCACCGGCGCGAACGCGGCGATCTTCTCCATGTTCGACGCGATCCTGTTCGAGGCGCTCCCGGTGCGGGCCCCCGCAGGGCTCGTGAACCTGTCTGCGCCAGGGCCCAAGCCGGGGTCGCAGTCGAGCAACATGTCGGGTGGCGGCGACCACATCTTCAGCTACCCGATGTTCAGGGACCTCGAGCGTGAGCAGACCGTCTTCACCGGGATCGCCGGGCATCGTCTCTTCAGCGCGAATCTCGCCCACGGTGGCCAGACGGCCAGCGGCCGGGGCACGCTGGTCTCCGGCACCTACTTTCCGGTTCTCGGGCTGCAACCGGCGCTCGGACGGCTCTTCACACCCGAGGACGACCGGATCCCGGGCGGGCATCCCGTCGTCGTCCTGTCGTTCGACTACTGGCGGGTCAAGTTCGACGAGAGCCCGGCGATGCTCAATGACACGCTGATCGTCAACGGCCAGGCGATGACGGTCGTCGGTGTGGCGCCACGCGGCTTCCAGGGCACCACCCTGGGCGAGCAGCCGCAGGTCTTCGTACCGCTGGCGATGAGCGCGACGATGCGTGGCCGTGAGGACCTCGACAACCGTCGCTCGTACTGGGTCTATCTGTTCGCGAGGCTGGCTCCAGACCTGTCGACCGACGCTGCGCGGACCGGCATCAACGTGCCCTACACGGCGATGATCAACGACATCGAGCTGCCGCTCCAGCAAGGCATGAGCGACCAGACACGCGCGCGGTTCGTCGACAAGCAGATCGACCTCGTGCCCGGCTCGCGCGGCCAGAGCGAGCTCCAGCGGGAGGCGACGGCACCGCTCCTGCTGCTGCTGGGGGTGACCGGTGTCGTGCTGCTGCTGGCCTGTGTCAACATCGCCAACCTGCTGTTGGCCAAGACGGCTGAACGCGCGGGCGAGATGGCGGTGCGGCTGTCGATGGGCGCGACCCGCGGTCAGCTGATTCGACAGCTGCTGACCGAGTCGTGGCTGCTCGCGGGTATTGGGGGCCTGGGTGGGTTGCTGGTCGCCAACTGGACCCTCGACGTCATCGTGGCGATGCTGCCGGCGGAAGCGACCGCGGTCGTCGCCTTCGAGCTCGATGCGACGATGCTCCTGTTCACGGCGGCACTGGCGCTGGGTACCGGGCTGGTGTTCGGGTTGTTGCCGGCCCTGCACAGCACCAGACCGGACCTGGCGTCGACGCTCAAAGGGCAGACCGGGCGGTCGACCGGCGGGCGGACGGCCGCCCGCTTTCGGACGGGTCTGGCGACGGCGCAGATCGGGCTGTCGATGGCGTTGCTGGTCCTGGCCGGTTTGTTCACCCGGAGTCTGATCAATGTCAGCCAGATCGAGCTGGGCATCCGGCCCGACAACCTGGTGACGTTTGGCGTCTTCCCAGGTTTGAACGGGTATACACCGGAACGCTCCCTGGCGCTGTTCACGGAGCTGGAGGAGGAGCTGGCCGCCCTGCCGGGTGTCGTCGGCGTCACCGCCTCGACCGTCCCGGTGCTGGCTGGGAGCAACCGCGGTCGGAGTGTCACGGTCCAGGGCTACGACCCGGGTCCTGACACCAATACAGGCAGCAGCACGAACAGTGTCGGTCCAGGCTATTTTGGCACCATGGGTATTCCGCTGGTCGCGGGCCGCGAGTTCACACGGCAAGATACCGCGGACACGCCGAAGGTCGCCGTCGTCAACGAGGCGTTTGCACGGCGGTTCGAGCTGGGGCGCGACGCGGTCGGGATGCGGATGCGTGTCGGCGGCAGCCCCGGCGGCGCTAACAACGAGCTCGACATCGAGATCGTGGGGTTGGTGCAAGACGCCAAATACAGTGACGTGAAACGAGAGGTCCCGGCCCAGTACTTCGTGCCATATCGTCAAGACGGCGCCGAGTTCATCAGTTTCTATGTGCGCACCGAGTCAGACCCCGAGGCCTTGCTCTCGGTCGTCCCGAGGGTCGTGACCAGCCTCGACGCGAACCTGCCGGTCGAGCAGCCACGCACGATGCTCGACCAGGTCCGCGAGAACGTCGCCGTCGACCGCCTGATCGGCACACTGTCGACGGCGTTCGCGCTGCTGGCGACGCTGCTGGCGGCGGTCGGGCTCTACGGTGTGCTGGCCTACGGCGTGACGCAGCGCACCCGGGAGATCGGGTTGCGGATGGCGCTCGGGGCCGATAGCAGCAGCGTACGACGGATGATCCTCGGGCAGGTCGGCCGGATGACCGTCGTCGGTGGCTCCGCGGGACTGGTCCTGGCGCTCGGAGCCGGGCGGCTGGCCCGGTCGCTCCTGTTCGAGCTCCAGGGACATGACCCGCTCGCGATCGCCGGCGCCGTCGTGGCACTGTGCGCGGTGGCGCTCAGCGCCGGTCTCATCCCCGCCGTGCGGGCGTCGCGTATCGAACCGATGCGCGCGCTACGCTACGAGTAAGCCAGATTTTCCCCTCGGTCACTTCTACCGGACACCTAGCACGGTGCTGGACCACGCCCAGGGCCCGCGTGGGGTTCGGGGCGCAGCCCCGTCTAAACGAAGCCCTCAATGTGGAAGGCGTGGTCGCAGGGTTCCGTAGGACCAGGTGCCCAACAGCGCGCTGAGGAGGACGACCCCGTAGACAGGCACGCCGTTGCCGATGAGCGCGAAGATCGGGCCCGGGCACGCGCCGGTCAGCGCCCAGCCCAGGCCAAAGAGGGTTCCGCCTATCCAGTACCGGTAGCCTCTCTCGCCAAGCTCCTTCGGCGGGATCACGATCGCGTCACCGCCGACCGTCCGGAGCCGGCGGGACTTGATCAGCGCCACGGAGGCCATCGCGACCGCCACGGCGGCGGCGATGATCCCGTACATATGGAAGGACTGGAAGCGGAACATCTCCTGGATACGAAACCAGGACACCATCTCGCCCTTGGTGGCCACGATGCCGAAGTACATCCCGATGGCGAGATAGACGCCCAGGCCGGCGCCGCTCAACGGTCGGGCCCGCGTCGGGCCGGTCGAGGCCTCTCGCGCGGATGGCTGCGTCGCTTCGTCGTGTCGCATGTCGAGCCTCGAGTTCAGAGCAGCAACGGAAGGATGAACCAGGTGGACAGCAGGCCACCGGCGAAGAAGCCCAGCACGGCGAGGAGCGACGCCGGTTGCAGGTTCGCCAGGCCCGAGATGGCATGCCCCGAGGTGCACCCCCCGGCGTACCGCGTGCCAAAGCCCACCAGGAAACCGCCGCCGACGATCATCACGAAGCCCGGCACGGTGGCCAGGCCTTCCCAGCTGAAGATCTGCGTGGGCGCCAGACCCCCGAAGGTGGTCAGGCCGACCGCCGCGAGGTCGGCGGTGGTCGCGTCGGAGATGAGCACGGGGTCCGGGGAGGCCAGCGCGGTTCCAGCAACGACGCCGCCCAGCACGACGCCGAGCGCGAAGGTCAGATTCCACAGACCCCTCGTCTTCCAGTCGTACCGGAAGAAGTCGTTTCGGGTCGGGAGGCACGCCGCGCAGATGTGCCGCAGGTTCTCCGAGACCCCGAATTCGCCGCCGGCCCAGAGAAGCAGGGGGACGATCAGTCCGAGTAGGGGGCCCGCCACATACCAGGGCCAGGGACCGGACAGCAGCTCGAGCATGGTTGTGTCCACCAGGTTTAGACGGGGCTTCGCCCCGAACCCCTCGCGGGTCCTCGTGGGGCCCCACAGCCCCACGCCGGCCCCGCGGGGCGCGCATTGTCGCGCGCCCTGCAGGCGTGTTCAGCAGCCTGCTGCATCTCTTCTAGTCTCCTCAGGCAAGAGGGCTCATCAGGCTCATGAGTTTATGACGCAGGTGCCACACAGGCGAAGTTCGCGGCGTCGTCGGTGCTGCCGGTGCCCGACCATCGCGCGACCTGCGGGTACGGACAGAGCGGGCGCGTGCGCACTACCTCGCCGTTATCGAGCTTCGACGCGATCAACTGCTCCGGCGCGACCTCTTCCTCGACCCACCGCTCCAGCGCCGTCAGGGCGTCGAAGCGGTCCGGTCCCGGACCACCGCGGCAGTGGCCCATCCCCGGCACCATGAAGAGACGGAAGAACTCTTGCGTCTCGGAGAGCGCCGTGGCGGCGTCCTTCCCCTCGCCGAGCAGCGTGACGACCTCCTCGTAGTAGGCGATGGTGCCGAGCGGTGAGATGTCGGCGTCGCTCCAGCCGTGATACAGCAGCAGCTTGCCGCCACGGTCGCGCAGCGGTCGCAGGTCCGGGTCGGTCGCGTCGATCGCCGGGCCGGTCTTGGCGAGCGCGATCGGCAGGTCGCGGTCGTAGTCCCACGTCCGGAAGTCCCAGTCCGGGTCGTCGAACACCATATATTTCATGAACCCCTCGGCCGCCCGGAAGTGGGTGCCGGTGAACGGCTCCTGGCCGGTCACCCAGCTCGACCACCCACCCCGACCGGCTTCCCCGCCCGGGACGAGCCCAGGGTACAGGCTGTCTCCGGCGGCGTTTCGTGGGCCGTTCCAGATGTCGGCGATCGCCTGCACCTGCTTTGGTGTGAAGCAGCTGTCTTTGCGCTGATCCACGAGGCAGGTCAGTGACGCCGGGTCGAACTCGCAGCGCCTGGGGTCGTCGATCACGCCGTCCTCGATGCCGTCCAGCGTGTCGCACGCCGCCGTGACGGCGTCACCGAGGATCGCCACCTTGTCGGGCGGCACGTAGCTGTCCGGATCGTCCAGTGTCGCGAGGGCGTACCAGAGATGAGCGCCAGCGTAGAAGCTGGTCCAGGCATGGGCCGGGTCCCCGACCACGAGCCCGTCGAAGTCCTCCGGGTACCGCTGCGCCTCCATCATGCCTTGCTGCCCACCCTTCGAGCAGCCGACGTAGTAGGCGTAGTCCGGAGGCGTGCCGTAGAATGCCTCGGTGATCGCCTTGCCGTGGACCGCGGTCAGGTGCAGCGATCGGTGTCCAAAGTCCTCGATCAGGTCAGGTCGGTCGAGCGCCCAGCTCGCGTCGAAGCCGTCCGTCCCCGGTCGGACGTGCCCGGTGTCCGTGCTAGAGGTGACATACCCGCGGTCGAGCGCGTCAGCCATCGCCCCGTAGCTGATGACCCCGGCCATTCCGCCGTTGCCCGCCGTGTGGAACTTGCCGTTCCAGCCCGTGGCCGGTAACCAGACTTCGAACTCGATTGCCGGGTCGGTCGTGGCCGCGACGCGGCAGAAGGCCGGCACCTGGAGTGGCTGGCTGGCCCCAGGCGGCAAGAACGGGCCCGCTGGCGTTGACTCGGCCAGCCTGATGGTCGTGTCAGGCAGCGCGAGACTGGCGATCGCCGCGCAAGACATCGCCTCTGACCCGGTCGCGTTTGAGGTGGCGGGCGACGCACCGCTCGCGCCGCAGGCCGCCGCCGTGGCAAGCACCACCGCGCAGGTCGCGCTCCAGAAGACAGTCGCCCATCCGCGAGTGCTGGCATTCTGCATGCGGCCGATCCTACACGTCGCACCTCGCCTCATCAATGAGACGGAACGAGAGACAGCGAGACGCCAATGAGACGCAGACGAAACGAGCCAGAAACGGCGGGCACGCGTCGGTCGTCTATGGGATAGTCGTGCAGCAGCATCGCCGCGCTATCGGACGCTGGGCAGGCGCACCGGACGACGCGAGCTTCGCTGCCGACGGGATTGCGCCGTCGCCCGACGGTGGCCGGAGCCGGATCGAAACCGCGCGGAGGTAGAACATGAGCGAGCCGATGAGTCGTCGGGTAGGGGTGGCTGTTCGTCGGGTCTGAACCGGTCGTCGCGAAGGCGGGAAAGTTCGCCGGCGTCGTGATTCTGCAGGACGAACAGGCGCAGGGACTCGAGGTGATGCGAGCGCTGACGCCGGAACAGCGCGTGGCGGCGATTCTCGAGATGTCGAAGGACGGCAACAACAACCTGGGCGAGGCGTTCCGCGACAACATCGTCCTCGACTACGCCGGGGTGCCGGTGTCGTCGTTCACCGACGCCCAGAAGCGCGAATTGATGGATCTCGTCGGGCTCTATGTCGGCAACATGACCGAGGGGCACGCGCGGGTGCGGATGGCGGAGGTCGAGTCACACCTCGACGAGACCTACTTCGCGTGGATCGGTGGCACCGACGACGACTCGGTCTACTACTATCGGGTCCACAGTCCGGTGATTCTCGTCGAGTTCGATCACCAGCGTCCGGCCGGCCTCAGACACCTGCTCCCGGCAGTGCCGAACCGTGAGCACGTCCACGCCGTGGTCCGCACGCCGAATGGCAACGACTACGGGAAGGATCTGCTGCGGCAGCACTACCAGAATCATCCCCACTAGAGGTTTCCGAGCGAGGCGTCCGTCTGGCGGCGTTGCGTCCTCGGTCACAGCCCGCCTGGCTGCTCCCTCGTCGCGCCTGGCCAGACGAACGCCTCGCCCGGAACC
>Ga0114993_10007449_pt1 | contig 10124 bp, 11 predicted proteins | sample ArcticOcean_MG_C_FD_87042 | JGI IMG/M metagenome (GOLD analysis project Ga0114993, IMG submission 87042) | Marine microbial communities from western Arctic Ocean - ArcticOcean_MG_CB2_150 | ecosystem: Environmental > Aquatic > Marine > Oceanic | place: Arctic Ocean: Canada Basin | collected...
AGATACCAACTGTCCCAACCAGCTTGAGAAACTTCCGTCCCTCGGGGCCGATGATGTCCAGGAGCTGGGCGTCCAGGAACTCGACGATGACTTCCATCACCTGCTGCAGTTTTCCCGGGTTCTCCACCGACAGTCGGGTGCTGAGGAAACCAAAGAAAACCAGGCAGGCCAGCAGCGAGAATGTCGCCATCACGACTTGCATCGGGATGATGTGTTCACCTTCGACAATATGGAGGCCCAGCAAAGACGCGATCGGGTGTCCGAAAAGCTCGTTGACCCATTCAACGATCAGCAGTTCATGTTCTTCCATTGTGATCTACTCGAAACAGGGATCTGCCGACTTCGAAGAAACATTCGATAAGCACGGCGAGGACGTATGAAAAAATCCCGGCCAGAAGGAGGGCCAAGTCCAAGACTGTAAAACGAATCGTAACATACAGACCCAGACCGATCAAAGCGTACCGGCCAATGTATTGCCACTTCACCCACCGCCCGACATCCACGTCACCCTCGTTGCGAACGATGTAGTCCACGGCCCGCCTGAGCCAGAGGAAGTTCACGTAGGAAATGGCCCCTCCGAACCCGACGCTTACGGCCCCTTTGACGGAATGGAGGGCCAGGGCCAGGCCTACCGCCCCAACAACGACAACGAGATGCGTGCGATCGACGCGCTTCTCAAACTGTTGATAGAAATCAACCATGGGGGGCGGAGAGTCCGAACCCGAAGGCACTAGTGGTCCCCGCCAGATATAACGATACGATCTGCGAGCGGACCCGTCGGTGACATCCACCGTGTGAAGAGTGTGAGCTTTCTAGTGTGTTGAGCCTTCACGAGGGGCAACCTCCATCGGCCCTGCGGGTTCGGGCGGAACGGCACCGTCTTTGAGGTCGCTCCTCCTCACAATGACGAAGCATTGGCTCCTCGTCTCTCCCCCAAATCCAGTACCGTTGCACTCCGAAATCTAGTAACACTAGATCTTGTCGATTTTTGAAATTGCCCTGAAGAAGCTGACAAATCCGGCTGCGATGCCGAATAACAGGAAGACGACTGTCAGGAAGGTCGTGCCCAGCCAACGATCGAGGTAATACCCCATCCCATAGCCGATGGCGATCGAGACTGGAAAGACGACACCCGCGCTCGTCAGAGCACCCAATTGCTGGAAGGCTTCCCTCTTTTCTTTTCTACTGTCCATGCATCTACCATTGTTATATAATTCGATCCGTTAAAGCATCAAACTCTTTGCTGTAACACTATTTATGTCGACGTCTGAAGGAGGAATTGAATGTTAAAACGGACAACGCTGTTTTGCATCGTGAGCGTACTGGTCCTAACCTTGGCAGGATGCGGTGCCCCGCCGGCACCCGTCGAAGAGGAAGAACCGGCAGCGCCGCCTCCGCCGCCGCCGCCGCCGACCTACGAGTTGACAGAGCTGGAAATCACCGTCGAGGAACCCGATTTCACCAGCCGGAACATCAGCGTTCTGGGTATCAAAGTCGGTGATGTCACTCGAAATGTCGAGGAGAACCTCGGAGCCGTCGTCAACACGCGAACAGGTGAGCAGGATTACATCACGGCCTACCAGAATGGGGGCCTCGTGATCCACACCTTCAAGCTGACCGGTAAGGCACGGAAGATCGAGATCACATCGTTCTTCGCGGACCAGATCGAAGACCCGAAGCTGAAGAGTCTCCTTGAGAACGGTGACCTGGACGAAATGAGGGAACTGTTTGGCGAAGAGCAGGGCACGGAAGAGATCGAAGACGCGGGCGAGACGGATTATATCTACGCAGACCGCGGTATCCGGTTCATCCAGTACGACGTTCAGGGTCAGAAGATCAACGCGATTCGGTTCGAAGAATACCGGGACGACTCCGGAAACACCTAGAAAGACGACGACGAACCAAGAGAACGCCCGGCCACGACTCGGCCGGGCGTTTGTCGTTCCAGCCGCCTCCCGTCAATCGAAGGTCGTTTCATTCGACCGGACCGCCGTAATCATTCGGCAACGGATCCGTCCGCCATCAGCGCGTCACTCGAAACCAGTTCGACGCCCTTCTCTGACATTTCCGCTATCGCACGATCGACGTCACCGGTATTCAGTTCAACTCCCCGGCACCCATCTCGAATGAGAGTCGTTCGGAAGCCCAGACTTCGGGCATCCAGCGCACTGAACTTCACACAGTAGTCGGTCGCCAGACCTAGCAGGTAGACGTGATCCACGCCACCATCTCTCAGATAGTCTCCAAGGCCAGTGGCCTGGCGGTGCCCATTGTCGTAGAACGTACTGTAGCTGTCGATTGAACGATCGGTCCCCTTGTAGAAGGTCTTGCGAATTCGGTCTTTCACCAGAGTCGACACCAGACCGGCACCCATGGAGTTCCGGACGCAATGGACGGGCCACAGGATCTGGCTGATTCTGTCTATTTCGATCACTTCTCCAACCTCGCGTCCCGGGTGGTTGGCAGCGAAGCTACTGTGGTCGGCCGGATGCCAGTCCTCGGTGGCCACCACGAAATCGAAGAACGGTTGGACAGCGTTCGCGACCGGTACAACAAGGTTGCCGTCGGAGACCGCCAGAGCGCCACCCGGCATGAAGTCGTTCTGCAAGTCGACCAGAACAAGGGCTTTCACTGTTTTTCCTTCAATTTGAGAACCAGCTTGTTCCGGAGTTCGAAGAGATTCCGAGACAAACCCGCAGGATACTCGTGTGGATGGATCAGACGTTTGATGCCCGCATGGAGGCGATTCAACTGGTCCGCTGCGTATTGCCGCGATTCAACCAGCGTAGGCAACTCCATCACGCGCTTTCCCGCACGAAATACTGGTACCAGCAGATCGGTCGACCGGGTCTCGCTGGGGATGTGTTTTTGGCGGGTGACGTCGGTCGCGTCGATGACCACGCCGGCGCTTCCGATACCCATCTGCTCATCGTACAAGACGTCGGCGAGAAACTCGGAACCGCTGTCGTACCGCCTCACCTGAAGGACCCCCGGGATCGACGCTTTGTTGACCTGCTCAGAGAGCTTGAGCTTGTACGTCCAGGGATCCAGGGAAGAGTCCCGGACCGCCGTCAACTTGTAAACACCCCCCAGGGCCGGTTCGTCGAAGGCCGTTACCAACTGCGTTCCGACGCCCAGACGCTGATCGTCGCACCCTGTTCCTTGAGGCTCGAAATGACCGCCTCATCCAAATTGTTGCTGGCAACGATCGCGGCTTCGGGGAATCCCGCATCATCGAGAATGCGGCGGGCTTCAATGCTCAGGTAGGCGAGGTCGCCCGAATCCAGACGAATGCCTATCATGCGATGGCCGCGCTCCCGGAGCCATCGGCCAACCCGGACCGCGTTGTGCACCCCCTCCAGGGAGTCGTATGTGTCCACGAGGAACACGCAGTTGTTGGGCATTGCAGCCGCATAAACCTCAAACGATTCGGCTTCACTGTCAAAACACATCACCCAACTGTGAGCCAGGGTCCCTCTGACCGGAATGTCGAACAGCTTGCCCGCCAGGAGGTTGGATGTCGCGGTACATCCGCCGAGGTATGCAGCCCGGCTCGCGGTCAGTCCTCCGTCAATTCCCTGGGCTCTGCGAAGACCGAACTCGATGACCGGATCGCCCCGGGCCGCCATGCACACGCGCGCCGCTTTGGTGGCGACCAGCGACTGGAAGTTCACGAAGTTCAGAATCGCTGTCTCGAGGATCTGGCACTGGAGAATCGGACCCGTGACTCGCACCATCGGCTGGCGCGGGAAAGCGACCGTTCCTTCGGGCATCGCATCAATGTCGCAGGAAAACTCCAGATTGCGGAGGTGCTCCAGAAATTCCTTGTCAAACAACGGCTGGTCATCGTTGCCGGTCAATCCCGCAAGGTAGGCGAGGTCCTCTTCCTCGAAACGCAATCTCTCGATCCAGTCGACAAGCGATCCCAGGCCCGCAACGATCGTGTATCCGCCACGAAACGGGTGCTCCCGAAAGAACACTCCAAAAACCGCCTGACGCTCTGCTATACCGGCCTTCCAGTAAGAGTGGGCCATCGTGAGTTCATAAAGATCGGTAAGGAGGGAAAGAGAATCGCCGTAGATGCGAAGGTTGGACATTTGGTTCGGGAAGAGGTCCGTCGGCGGAAACCTCAGGAAACCGTCACGGCAGCGACTACGACTAAAAGCCTGCCGTCGCGCTTTGGGCCCAGTTAATGAAAGGGTCGGGGTAGAGTCCGATCAGGAGCGTGAGGATCAAGGTGATTGCCAGAACGGATACGAGCCCCGGGGGAAGGCTGAGACCTGTCTTTTCGGTCGCCTCGGACATGAACATCGCAACGACGATGCGCATGTAGTAATAGAGAGACACCGCGACATTCAATGCAGCGATGACCGCCAGCGTCGTGTGCCCGGTCTCGATCACGGCGGCAAACAGGAGGTATTTGGCCACGAAGCCCGCCGTCGGGGGAATGCCCGCCAGCGACAGCATGAAGATCAGCATCGTCAGAGCGGCAACAGGGTGCCTGAAGTACAGGCCGTTCAACTCGTCCAGGTGCTCCCCAATCGCGTCCCGCCGCCTCAACGCCACGATCACCGACCAGACACCGAGATTCATGAACGTGTACACGAGCAGGTACATGGCGATGGCGGTCATCCCTGTATCGTTGCCCGCAATCAAACCCAGAAGGACAAACCCGGCGTGGGAAATCGAGGAATAAGCCAGCAGGCGTTTCAGGTTCGTCTGGGTCAACGCCGCAACGTTACCGAGCGTGATCGTCATCACGCAGACCGCAGCCATGACTGGAACCCACTGATCGCGGAGCGGGAACATGGCTACCATGAAGATCCGCACCATCATGGCGAACGACGCGGCCTTGACCGCAACAGACATGTAGGCAGCTACCGATGTCGGCGCGCCTTCATAGGCATCCGGCGTCCATTGATGGAACGGCACAGCGGCGACCTTGAAAAACAGTCCGGCGGCTACCGTGACCATCGCTATCAGGGAAACAGGATCGGTCAGGCTGCGGCGGGTCAGAGCATCCGCGATCTCCACCAGGCTGGTCGACCCGGAGAGACCATAGAGGAACGACATGCCGTAAAGCAAAATGCCAGAGGAGAAAGCTCCAAGCAGGAAGTACTTCAGAGACGCTTCGTTCGAACGCTGACTACCTCGCAGAAACCCGACCAGCACGTATGTGGAGATGGCCATCGTTTCGAGGCCGATGTACAGGGTGACCAGGTCCGTACCACCTGCCATGAACATCATACCCATCGTCGCGAACAGGATCAGGGCGTAGTACTCACCGTGATGCTCACGTTCGATATCCAGGTAGCGTGTGGACATCACGATCGCCAGACCGGATGCGATCAGAAAAATGAATTTAAAATAGGCGGCGAAAGGATCGACAGCCAGCTGCCCCCCGTAAGCGGAAACATTCACGTCGCCCAGCCTGAACAGCAAGAAGGCAGACACCGCCAGGCCGGCAAGGCTGATGTAGCCGAGCGTCCGTTTCTGCTTCGTGATGAGGTCGGCCACCAGAACGATCAGCCCGAAAACGGTCAACGCCAATTCCGGAGCGATCCGGCCGACGTCCTGCAACTGGAAGAAATCGCCCATCAATTTATCCTGGCGACTGCAACGTCCTCAGCCTCGGCCGGCTCCGTATCGTCTTCGACAACAGAAGTGACGGTGTCGTCCGAATCGGTATCGGCGGGTACCTCGGCAGCGGCGAGGGGAACGGTCGGTTCATCCTGGACGCCGAGTTGTTCGGCCTGGAAGAAGTCCGGGTCCACCGCAGCGACGATCTTGTTGACGGGCTCCTCGAGCGCGTCGAAGAACGGGGCAGGATAAAGTCCGATCCAGAAGGCCATGATAATCAGCGGCAAAAGCGTGACGATCTCTCGAAAGCTCAGATCGAGGAGCTTCTCGTTGGCGGGGTTGTCGAGTTTGCCAAACATCGTTCTCTGGTAAAGCCACAACATGTAAGCAGCGCCCAGGACGATTCCAGATGCGCCGGCGACTGCCCACCACAAGTTCTTCTGCAAGGCACCCTGAAGGATGACGAACTCACCGATGAAGCCGTTCAGCAAAGGAAGGCCGATCGACGACATCGTCATGATCAGGAAGACTGTCGCGTAGACCGGCATGATCGATGACAGGCCGCCGAACTGAGAGATCTCTCGAGTGTGTCGCCGCTCGTAAATGATGCCCACGATCAGGAAGAGCGCGCCGGTGGAAATACCGTGGTTGATCTGCTGCAGGATACTGCCGTTCAGTCCGTTCGGGTTCAGGGCGAACATGCCAAGCATGATGAACCCCATGTGACTCACCGACGAGTAGGCGACCAGGGCCTTCATGTCCTTCTGCATCATCGCAACCAGCGCGCCGTAAATGATCGCGATGATCGACAGCGCAATCATCATGGGCACAAACGCCACGGTGGCTTCAGGAAGGATGGGAAGGCTGAACCGAACGAAACCGTATGTCCCCATCTTCAGGAGGACGCCAGCAAGAATAACAGACCCGGCGGTCGGCGCCTGTACGTGAGCATCAGGGAGCCAGGTGTGGAACGGGAACATCGGGACCTTGATCGCAAACCCGACAAAGAACGCCAGGAACACCCACCACTGAAGGTCGTAAGACAGGTACGGCGCAATCGCGTGAAACGCGAGAATGTCGAACGTGCGGTCCCCGAACTGAGCCAGTATCTCTGGCGTCGCAACCCGGGGATACTCAAAGTAGAGGGCCAGGATGCCGAGCAGGAGTAGAACCGATCCAACCAGGGTGTACAGGAAAAATTTTATCGCGGCATAGAGTTTCCGCGGGCCTCCCCAGATACCAATCAGGAAATACATCGGCACGAGCATGACTTCCCAGAACACGTAGAACATGAAGAAGTCCTGGGCGATGAAGACGCCTAACATGCCGGTCTGGAGGAGCAGCATGAACGCGTAGAACTCCTTGGTGCGATCCTGGATGGCCTCCCATGACGACAGAATCGCAATCGGCCCAAGCAGCGTTGTCAGCAACACCAGAAGCAGGGAGATCCCGTCAATTCCCACGGCGTAGTCGACACTCAGTGCGTCGATCCAGGGGACTCGCTCGGCAAACTGCATCTGAGCGGCATTGTCGTAGTCGAACCAGAAGAAGAGGGGAACCGAAATCAGGAAGCCCGCCAGGGCGACCAGGTTTGCCCACAACCGGATCAGACCCTTGTTCTCCTTGTTGAAGAACATCAGGACGATGGCCCCGCACGCCGGCAGGAAAGCCACAATCGTCAGGATGTGCTGCTCAAAAAAGCCCATGTATCGAAACTCCTAGAGGAAATTCATCCCCACAGAACGTACCCGATGAAAACCAGCGCCCCCAGCATCATCATGAGGGCATAGTTCTGCACATTTCCGGTCTCTATCAATCGAACCGGCCAACTGAACGTCTTAACGAAGCCTCCGACGAACCGCACCAAACCGTCGACGACCCACGTATCCCACCATATCGACATCACGGAACTCTTGATCGTTGAACCCGCAACCCCATTCACCGCACCGTCCACAACCTTGGCGTCGAACGTCCACAGTCCGTCTCCAGCGTCCTTTGCCCGGTTGACGAAAAGAAAGTCGTAAAATTCGTCGATGTGATACTTGGCTGACAACGTCTGGTATGCGCCCTTGTACTTTGCGGCCAACTGCCCGGGCCGGTCGCTCTTCTTGTAGTACATCGAATACGCGATGAAGAAGCCGATGAACGCGATACCCACCGAGAAGGCAGCCATGCCGCCTTCGAACAGGAGGCTATGGTGCGCTCCTTCGGTTGCGGCCACGACCGGTTCGAAAACCGGTTCCAGGAAATGTTCGATCATGTTCCCGCCTTCCAGCATCCAGGGGGGCAAGCCCACATAACCCGCAACGACGGAACCGACAGCGAGGATCATCAACGGGACTGTCATCGATTTCGGCGACTCGTGAATGTGGGACTCGACCTTCGGGTCTACACGGGACTCACCAAAGAACGTCATGAAGAGCATGCGGAACATGTAAAACGCGGTCATACCCGCTACGAGGACGCCAATGCCGTAGAGAACTATTGATCCCTGAGGATTAGAGAAAGTCCGCCAGAGGATTTCGTCCTTCGAAAAGAACCCGGACAACAAAGGTGTTCCCGCAATGGCAAGCGTTCCGATCGCCATAGTCCAGAATGTCACCGGAATCTTGTTCTTGAGCGCACCCATATTGCGCATGTCCTGCTCATGGTGCATCGCGTGAATCACACTTCCTGATCCCAGGAAGAGCAGGGCTTTGAAGAACGCATGCGTCATCAGGTGGAAGATAGCGGCCGTGAACGCGCCAACTCCAAGAGCCAGGATCATGTAGCCGAGTTGGCTGACGGTCGAGTAGGCAAGGACCCGTTTGATGTCGTTCTGGACCAGTGCAATCGATGCGGCCATGAAAGCGGTCAGCGCACCAACGACGGCCACGACCAGCATCGCCTGGGGCGCCATTTGAAAGATGAAGTTGCTGCGGGCGATCATGTACACGCCGGCAGTCACCATGGTCGCGGCATGGATCAGCGCACTGACCGGTGTCGGGCCTTCCATCGCATCCGGCAACCACACATACAGCGGGATCTGGGCCGATTTTGCCGTGGCCCCGATGAACAGAGCGATGGCGATACCGACGAACATCATGTCGCCAACGTGGTAGCGCCCTGCCTCCACGCCCGCATGGACGGCTTCGGACACGCCGCTAAATTCGAGCGTTCCGAACGTGAAGAAGATCAGCATGATGCCGATCGAAAATCACCAGTCCCCGATACGGTTGACGACAAACGCTTTCTTCGCGGCGTCACCGGCACTGCGTTTCGTGATGAAGAAGCCGATCAGCAGGTAGGAACACAACCCGACCCCTTCCCAGCCGACGAACAGCATCAAGTAGCTGTTGCCGAGAATGAGCGTCAACATCGAGAACATGAACAAGTTCAGGTAAGCGAAGAACCGGTAGTAACCATCCTCTTGGGCCATGTACCCGGTGGAATAGACGTGGATGAGAAATCCGATCCCCGTCACGACCAGGACCATAATCGCCGACAGCGGATCCAGCAGGAAACCCCAGTCAATTCTGAATCGGGTCAGCTCCCCCGCCGAGGTGTGGGCCAGACCGGCGTTGATCCACTCGAAGACCGTGACCGTATGCGATCTCGAATGTTCCTCGAGCCCGACAAGTTGAACCACCGCACCGAGGGCGAAGACAAACGACAGGAGTGCGGAACCGCAGGCAACGAGATTAACCACCGCCTTCGGAAACCGCTTTCCGAATAAGCCGTTTATGGCGAAGCCAGCGGCCGGAAAGAGCGGGATGAGCCAGATTAGGTCGAGAAAATTCATGTTGTTGGCTTTCGGCTGTTAGCTGTTGGATTCAGTGGACCTCGGACTCCTGATAGCCGCTACCATTTCATCAAGTCAATTTCGTTAACGTTTACCGTTTCTTTGTTGGCAAACATCGCGAGCACGATGCCCAGACCGACGGCTGCCTCCGCCGCGGCAACGACGATCACGAAAATCGCGAAGACCTGCCCGGTCACCTGCTGGAGCTGCGTTGAAAATGCAATCAGGTTGATGTTGACCGCATTCATCATCAGCTCGATGGACATCAGGATGATCAGGACGTTACGGCGCGTGAGGACCCCAATCACGCCGATGGTGAACAGGGCAACGCCAAGCAAGAGATAGTGATGTGTCGGTACCATCGTTAGTCAGCCGTTCCTAATCGCCGGCATGGTCGGTCGCCGGTTCGTCCGCCGGTGTCGGTTTCTTCGAAAGAACCACAGCTCCAATGATCGCAACCAGCAACAGAATCGACGCGATCTCGAAAGGCAGCAGATAGTTCTGGTACAACGCAAAGGCCACCAGTTCGGTGTTGCCGGCCGTTTCAGCCACGACCTCACCGGAAGGGGCGGGAAGGACGAACGAGTCGCGTCCCTGGATGATGCCGTACGCCAGCTCCGCAACAAGAATGGCTGCGGTCACGAGGGCGACCTTACCCTGGTGATTGTACCGGCGCTCAAAAACGGCCCTGTCTGTCGGGACCAGCATGATGACGAAAACAAACAGGACCAGAATGCCGCCCACGTAAACGATCACCTGGACA
>Ga0114993_10007450_pt1 | contig 10123 bp, 8 predicted proteins | sample ArcticOcean_MG_C_FD_87042 | JGI IMG/M metagenome (GOLD analysis project Ga0114993, IMG submission 87042) | Marine microbial communities from western Arctic Ocean - ArcticOcean_MG_CB2_150 | ecosystem: Environmental > Aquatic > Marine > Oceanic | place: Arctic Ocean: Canada Basin | collected...
TAGCTAATTTGGCGAGGTGCTTCATGTTCTATTTCCTCTAGTTTGGGTGAACTGTAATGTTTAGGTCCTTTCAGCGTTCAGCTCGAAACGGCCGACCCAAGCAGGCCGGGGCGTTGAGACGAATTTTGATCGCATCCCTAGAGATCAAGACTAATACAACTACGGTCGCAATGTAAGGGAGCATTGACATGAATGCGGCAGGAATTCCAAGACCCGCTGCCTGGGCATTGAGTTGCAGGATCGTGATTCCGCCAAAGAGAATTGCACCGAGGAGTACCCGTCCGGGACGCCAGCTGGCGAAAACTACAAGGGCCAGCGCAATCCAACCGCGCCCGGCTGTCATGTTTTCGGCCCACAGCGGTGTGTACACGAGCGATAAATATCCGCCGCCGAGCCCTGCCATGAGGCCGCCAAATGTGACCGCACCGAAACGAATAGCGATAACGGGATAGCCGATGGCATGGGCGGATACGTCGGAGTCGCCTACTGCGCGTAGCACCATGCCCCAGCGGGATCGGTTCAGAAACCAGCTGGAGCTAAACAGTATGAGGAGCGAGAGGTATACCAGAGGGTCGTGACCAAAAATCAGCCTGCCGACGATCGGAACATCGCTAAGAACCGGAATATGAATAGATACAATCTGATTAATGTTTTCTCCTACATAGTCAACTCCGATCAACGCTGAGAGGCCTGTGCCGAAGATGGTCAACGCTAGACCGGTTGCTACCTGATTAGACAGCAAGTTAAGTGTCAAGATAGCAAAGATTAAGGCCGCTAAAGCTCCCGATGTTGCGGCCACTAAGAGGCCCAGTGGTGCATTACCCGTGATGGCAACAGCAGCAAATCCGAAGACTGCACCGATCAGCATCATGCCCTCGACGCCCAAGTTCAGCACGCCCGATCGTTCACAGACGAGCTCACCGGTTGCAGCAAACATCAGAGGTGTGGCTGCGGTCATCATCGTCATGATGGAAGCAGTGATGAGTTCAGTCATTGCCGCGCCTCTTGTCTAGCGGGTATGACGATTTTGTAGCGTGTGAAGAGATCAAACGCTAGCAAATAGAATAATATGATGCCCTGGAACAGGCCGGTGACGGCACTTGGCAATCTAGCTGAGATTTGAGCGCCTTCTCCACCGATGTAAGTTACCGCAATGGCAATGCCAGCTAGTAATACGCCAATCGGATGTAAACGACCGAGAAATGCGACGATGATTGCGGTGAATCCATAACCTGGGGAAATATCCGGTATCAATTGGCCAATGGTGCTCGTCGCTTCGATAACCCCGGCAAGTCCAGCTAATCCTCCGCCGATCAGCAGCGACTGCCATACCATTCGTTGACCCGGCACTCCAGCATGGCGTGCGGCCAAGGGCGCCAGCCCGAACAGCCGAATTTGGAAACCAAACTGGGTGCGCGCCAGGAGTAGCCAGGCAACAAAGGGGGCTACCAAGATAAGCGTGTTACCGAGGTGTACCCGCTTGCCTGTGAACAGTAGAGGCATGGTTGCGGCATCCGGAAACATGCGGGTGCCAGGAAATCCCCAGCCCATGGGGTTTCGCCATGGGCCTTGGACCAGGTGTATCAATAGTAGTTCGGCTACGTAAACCAACATCAGTGACACGAGAATTTCATTGGCGTTGAAGCGAGTTTTTAAAAGTGCGGGAATTGCGGCCCAGGCCATCCCACCGAGAATGCCGGTTAACAACATTGCGGGAAGTAAGAGCGAGCTTGTACTTTCATACCAGTAGACGGCCAGTCCACCGCCTGCGATGGCGCCTGCGATGTACTGTCCTTCAGCACCGATGTTCCAGATACCGGCCCTAAATCCAAACGACAAACCGATGCCAATTAACACAAGGGGCCCTGCTTTGACCGCGACTTCCGATAAGCCAGAAGCGGATGTCAGAGGTTCAATAAAATAAATGTAGAGCACTATCCCTGGGTCTTTACCCATGGCGAGGAAAATAAATCCGCCCGTCACAGCAGTTAATGTTAGCGCCAGCATTGGTGACAACCAGGCGGCCCATAAGGACTGGGTGCTTCTTGGCTCAAGCCGTAGCATATTCTGTCTTTTTTTGTTGTGTATGGCGAACACCCATCAAAAGGCCGACATCCTCCGGTGTAATTTCTGTTACCCGTGTTGTGGTTGATAGTGTGCCTTGGGAAATTACAGCGATCCAGTCGCAAAGCAGGAAGATTTCATCAAGGTCTTGGGAAATTATGAGTACTGCGGCGCCAGTATTAACGAGGAGTTGAATTTTCTCATGAATAGCGGCAGCCGCGCCGGCGTCCACGCCCCAGGTGGGTTGCGATACGATCAGAAGTCGCGGTTCTTGAAGAATTTCTCGGCCGACAATGAACTTTTGCAAGTTACCGCCTGAGAGACTGTTGGCTAACGCACTGACGCCGGTTGTTCTGACATCAAAGTTACGTACGATATTTTGTGTGAAACCACTTACGGCACCCCAATCGATCAGCCCATTGCGGACAAATTTCATTCGGGTGGCGGCGGTCAAAAAACTGTTTTCAATGAGGGTCATATTGGCAACCGCGGCTTGCCCGATTCGTTCCTCTGGCACAAATGCCGCACCGAGATTCCGCCGCTCGTTCGTGTCTAGGTGAGTTGCTTCCACGCCTAGAATCTCAATCTTGCCTGCGACTGGGCTGCCGGCTTCTCCCGACAGAGCGTCCATCAGTTCGATTTGTCCATTTCCAGCGATGCCCGCGATACCGAGGATTTCTCCACCACGGACCTCAAGTTGGACATCACTTAAATCGACGCCGTAGGGTTGATGGGAGCGGGTTGCAAGGGAGGATACCCTCAGGCTGACGGGTTTTTGTTGAGTTACGAGCTGTTTTTTTACCGATTTGACTCGCTTGCCAATCATTTTTTCCGCAAGTGATCGGACAGTTTCTGTTGACGGAATGCAGTCGTCAACTCTACGACCTTCCCGAAGGATTGTGGCCTTATCACACAGTGACCGCACCTCTTCCAGTTTATGGCTTATATAGAGAATCGCGCGACTCTCTGCAGCCAGTTTGCGCAAAGTTTCAAACATTGTTTCTGTTTCCTGTGGAGTTAAAACAGAGGTTGGCTCATCGAGGATCAATAGTTTTGGGTCTTGTAATAGACAGCGGACAATTTCGATTCGTTGCCGTTCACCCATTGAGAGTTCGTGCACGTGTCGGTCGGGTTGCAGTGCGAGACCATATACCTCGCCAGTTTTTACCAGCCGGTCTCGTAATTTATCGTGATCTTCGTGTGGCAAGGCAAGAGCGATGTTCTCGAGAGTTGTCAGTGCTTCGAATAGTGAAAAGTGTTGGAATACCATGCCGATTCCGAGTTCTCGCGCCTGCGCTGGATTCGCAATCTGGACGTCAACTCCGTTCCATCGGATATTTCCCTGATCAGGTCGCAAAACGCCGTAGATGATCTTGACCAGTGTGCTCTTTCCCGCGCCGTTTTCGCCGAGAAGGGCATGGATTTGCCCGGACTGCACATCTAAGTCAATCGCATCATTTGCGATGCAGTCAGGGAAGGTTTTTTGGATTCCAGTGAGAGACAAAAGTGGAGGGTTAGTGGTCTGCATTGGTCTGTTGAATTACTAGATCAATAGGGAATTTTGTCTTTTTTTTGTGCCCACTCTTTCATGGCGAGCGCTGCTATTGGATTTTCACAGCGGATCATTGGGATGTGGCGATCTACAAGTTCACGCCCGACTTCACGATAGATCTCGGCATCATCGAAGCCGATCTGAGCTGCATCTTGGCGTGTGTTTGCATAGTAGATTTCTTCCAGTCGCGCCCACCAAATGGCAGCAAGGCACATGGGACAGGGCTCACAACTTGTATAGATGATTGCATTGTCTAGGGAGAACGATCTCACTTGCGTGCATGCATCTCGGATAGCAATAATCTCAGCATGGGCAGTTGGGTCGTACTGAGATGTCACTTGATTCCAGCCTTCGCCAATAATTTTATCATCACGAACGATAACGGCACCAAATGGCCCACCTTCTCCAGAAAGCATTTTTTCCCGAGAAATTTTCGATGCAAGATTCATGAAATGAGCTTGTCTTAGATTCATTGTATTTGTCCTTTTTTCTCTAAAATCAAGCCCGATGGAAATTGTAGTTTGGCATGCTTTTCGAAGTTGGTATTTTCGAACGCTATCATGATTTCCGTAAGGGTCGAAAGCGCAATGACACCGGGTTCCTTGCTACTTAGGTTGTTTTCGCCGATTGGACTAGTTAAGTTGCTGATCAGCAGCGGGTCTACGCCATCACGTCGAAAGCGATGCCGGAATCGGGCAGCTTTGCTATGACTGCCAATCAATCCGATGAATATCAGTCCTGGTTTCTCAAGCAGAGCGCGGCACAACAGATAGTCAAGTTCATGACTGTGAGTCATTACAAGAGCAGCTGCACCGTCAGGGATTTGATTAGTACCGATGTCCGAATCGACCATGTCGATTACCGTTACATTTCTTGCGGGGGGAACAAGTGCGCGCATTGCATTTCTCTGATCAAGCGCTACTAAGCGGAGTGGCAATTGAGAAGCTATGTTGCAGATCGAGCGCCCAACATGACCAGCACCAAATAAAAATAACCACGGTCGTGGATCGTGCAGTGACTGCAGATGCGTTCCGGTGGTAACAGAAATGCTGGAGCTCATCGTAATGATACGCGGTGGAGCGTTCGGATCGTTGGTTGGGAACAGTATCGCATTATCTGGAGAGGTTTCTAGAGATTTTTGAGCTTTTTCTAGCCAAGTAGCAGCTCTTGCATCTAGAAGTTCTAGCGCAAGAGCGACAGTTCCTCCGCAACATTGATTTGCGTCTGGTCCAAGGACATAGCGTATTATTGATCGATACGCGCCTACTGAAGAACACAATAGTTTCCTTGCCTCTTCTTCCACCATTTTTTCGAGTTGCCCCCCCCCGAGTGTACCGAAGGCTTCCTCATGATCCACTAGAATCCAAGCACCGGTGTCTCTTGGGGTTGACCCTGCCTTTTCAGTTATCATTGCAAGGACCACGGTCTTGTCAGTAGACACTCGATCTAAGGCTAGAGTTACCCAGTCTACTGGGCCTAATACGTTAGTTGCACCCCCTGGATTTATCGAGTTCATGCAGAATTTTTGACGCGCAAGCTATCTATTGCCGCGAGGATAGTCTCTGGGGTTGCAGGGGTCGCCAGAGTGGGTAGTTCGCGACATTTATCGATGCTCGTGATAGCATCGACGATTGCTTGATGGACAGATAGAGCAAGCATCAATGGCGGCTCCCCAACGGCCTTTGATCGATGTATTGTGGCTTCTCGGTTCTCCCCTGCTTCAAAAATTCGTATTTGGAAATGTTCAGGTCGATCACTGCAGGTTGGGATTTTGTAGGTCGAAGGTGCATGGGTTTTGAGTCGACCGTTGCTGTCCCACCAAAGCTCTTCTGTGGTCAGCCAACCCATGCCTTGTATGAATCCTCCCTCAATCTGCCCCGCATCGATTGCTGGATTAATCGAACGTCCAGCGTCATGCAGAATATCGACTGCCAGCACACGGCTCTCACCGGTTAACAGGTCAATTGCAACTTCTGTTACCGCAGCTCCATAAGCAAAGTAGTAGAACGGTCGACCTGTTGCTGTGCTTGGATCCCAGTGAATTTTTGGCGTGCGATAGAAACCGGTTGCCGAGAGCTGTACTCGGTTGTGGTACGCTTTTATGACAAGCTCTTGAAACGAAATTTGTCGGACGCCGATGCGGATATGTCCAGAGTCAAAATCAATTTCTGATTCTGGTACGCTATAATAACGAGCCGCAAACGCAATCAGCCGCCGACGAATGGTAGAGGCAGCATTTTTTGCGGCCATCCCGTTCAGATCAGCGCCAGACGATGCTGCCGTTGCTGAAGTATTGGGTACCTTGCCTGTGTGGGTGGCCGTAATTTGTATCTGATCAATATCGACCTGCAGTTCCTCTGAGACCACCTGCGCAACTTTAATGAAAAGCCCCTGGCCCATTTCAGTTCCGCCATGATTTAGATGGATACTGCCGTCTTTATAGATATGGAGTAGGGCGCCTGCTTGGTTCATCATCGTGTTAGTAAAAGAAATTCCAAATTTCACTGGTGTTAGAGCTAGGCCTCGCCGAAGTACAGGATTTGTTACGTTGTATTCTTGAATCTCCTTTCGACGTTGCCGGTAATGGCTGGTGGTTTCTAGCTCCTCAACCAGCTCGTCGAGTATAAAATCCTCGACTCGCATGGAGTATGGGGTTAAATCACGCCCGTCCCCGCCATAAAAGTTCAGTTTACGGATATCTAGCGGATCCTTACCAACTTGGTGGGCGATAGTTTGAATGATTTGTTCTGCAATTAGCATTCCTTGCGGCCCGCCAAAGCCTCTAAACGCGGTATTGGATACGGTATTAGTGCGACAACGGTCAGAGCGAATTCGAACAGCTGGGTAAAAATACGCGTTATCTACATGTAACATGGCTCGATCATTGACTGGATCAGAGAGATCTCTTGAGTAGCCACAACGAGAGGCCAAGCGAATGTCAACGGATAGAATCTGGCCGTTTTCATCGAAACCAACCTCCCAGTCACCCCTAAATTCATGGCGCTTACCCGTCATTAGCATGTCATCGTCACGATCAAGTCGGCACTTGACTGCCCGACCTGTTTTCACAGCCGCAAGTGCGGCTAGGGCGGCCCATTGAGCAGCCTGGGACTCCTTGCCGCCGAATCCACCACCCATACGGCGTACTTCCACGGTAACCGAGCGATCGGTGAGGCCTAATACAGCGGCTACGATATGTTGAACTTCAGAGGGGTGTTGGGTTGAGCAGTAGACGTGCACGCCCCCATCTTCGCTTGGCACAGCTAGAGAGATTTGACCTTCGAGATAGAAGTGATCTTGGCCACCTGTTTCAGTGACACCGTTTATATGGTAAGGGGCATTTCTTGACGCTTTGCGCCAATCTCCGTTTTCGATCTTTCGTTGCTCAGAAATGAAAGATTCAGCTTCAAGAGCCTCATCAATAGTTAAGATTGGAGCTTTGGTTGTGACTTTAATGTTTGCCAAGCTAGCAGCCAATCGGGCCTCCAGGTAACTCTCGGCGATAATTGCAAAGACAACTTGACCATGGAAATAGATTTCGGAGTCTGCTAGCAGAGGATCATCACCGCATCTTGTCGGACTAACGTCGTTATTGCCTGGTATATCCCCCGCTGTTAACACATCCAACACCCCAGGAGCTTTCCAGACTTCGGTTAGATCTATTTGGTCTATGACGCCACAAGTTTTATCGGCAAAGCCGGGCGCAATATAAAGAGTGCCGGCCGGTTCGGCGATATCATCTACATACAACGCTTCTCCGGTTGTGTGTTTGAATGCGCTGTCATGATGCAAGGCCTCTCCAGATTTCCCCCGGAATTTGGATTTTTTATTCATTAGGGTATACGGGGTTTTAGAGGTTCATAAATATCTGGAAGTTCGGTTGCTGACATTGCGAGAAAAAATTTTTCTAGAAGGTTCCCGGCAACTCGTTGCCTGTAGTGCGCGCTCGCTCGTATATCCGTAATCGGGCTGAAATCGCAGGTCAACGCCTCACGAGCCTGACTCAGTGTCTCATTATTTAGTGGCTTGCCAGCGAGTATTGCTTCACATTGCCGCGCTCTTTTAGGGGTCGCCGCCATGCCGCCAAAGCAGATTCGAGCTTGATGAATATACCCATTCTCAATCTTAGCGGAGAAAGCACCGAGTACCGCACTAATATCTTGGTCGAATCTTTTAGAGACCTTCCAGCAGCGGAATTGAAAATCATGATTGATCGCAATCACGACCGACTTGATATACTCACCTTGTGTTATATCCTGTTTCCCATAATCGACGAAAAACTCTTCTAGGGGAATTTCACGTAGACCGAGCTCCCCGGAGATGCGCAGTTTAGCTCCAAGCGCAATAAACGCTGGAGACAGGTCACCAATGGGCGAGCCGTTGGCGATATTTCCGCAAACCGTAGCTTGAGAACGAACCTGTCGGGATCCAAAGCGGCGGACTAGGCGATCAAAATCAGAGGCAATGTCACGAAGCGCAGAGCGTGCATCTTGCAAGGAGACGGCAGCCCCAATTTCTACTTTCGTGTCGCTTATATCAATACGTTGCAGGTCGGACACATGACCCAGGTAGATGATAGTCGACAAACGCACACCCAGTTTGGTGATCCAGATGCTAATGTCAGTCGCTCCGGCAACCATGGTTGCGTTTGGATAGTCCAACAAGAGCTTCTCTAGCGCAGCTCTAGACCGAGGCGCGGCAAACATACTGTTACCATTTATGCAGCAAAGTGGTTGATCTTGATTTTCCCATTTGCGAAGAATAGTTTTGGCAGTTATAGCTTGTGTTTGCCAGGATTCAGGCAGTGGTGCTGAGCAAGATGTGAGAGCAGCGCTAATGATTGGTCCATACCCTGTGCAGCGGCAGAGATTCCCTGCCAGATGCTCGTTAACTTGCTCACGATCAACCACGCTTGATTTAACTTTGCTGGACGCTGCAAGCCACTGTAAGCCTGTAAGTGACATTACAAACCCTGGAGTACAAAAGCCACATTGTGAACCATGCTGGTTCGCAATAGCGTGTTGGGTAGGCGACATATCGCTCTTAGCGATGTGCTCAACCGTTAAGATCTGTTTGTTATCTACCATGGCTAAGAGAACAATACAGGCGTTGACCGACCGGTAACGTAAGTTCTCATTAACAAATTCTCCGATCAGTACCGTACAGGCCCCACAGTCTCCTTCGGAGCAGCCCTCCTTCGTGCCAGTTAGACGGGCACTAGTGCGGAGATAATCTAGTAGGGTAAGGTTCGGATCAGTAAATTCGATCTCGGTCGGTTGAGACCCGAGCAGAAAACGAACACGCTCTCTCGCATTTTTCATTCGACTTCCTTAACTAGTGGACAGAGTTAGCTGCCTCGATAAGTGCTATACCCATAAGGTGAGATAAGAAGCGGTACATGATAGTGTCCATCCGGTTCCGCTATGCCAAATCGAAGTACCACCTTATCTAGAAACGGTGGTTTAGGTAGATCTATGTCCCCTGACCGAAAGTAATCACCCGCCATAAAAATGAGCTCATAAGTGCCAACTTTGAAATCTACACCCTTAATAATCGCATTATCGTTGCGCCCATCTTTATTGGTCTCTCCCGCTTGAATTTTATTACGGTACGGGTCAACTTGGTACAAAATCCAAGCCATTCCCTGAGCTGGCTTGCCAGTCGACGTATCCAGAACGTGAGTTGTTAGTTGACCCAATTGGTTTCTTCTCCTGTTCTCATGATTTTGTGAAAGCGAACTGGCTAATTATCAACCTGTTAGGGCAGAGTAACGTTATTATCGATTTTTTCAAAGCGTTGGGGATGATTTTTCTTTCATCTGACCAACCATTCACGTGGATGAATGTTACAGCACAGAACACGCCGCTACAGATGAAGTCTTGCGGGCGTTAAGGGGCATAGAGATGACAGAACCTTTATCTTATCTTCGGGATTTTCAGGGTTATGGCCGAAATCCACCTCCGGCCCGTTGGCCTAATGGCGCTCGCCTAGCCTTGCAATTTGTCCTGAATTATGAGGAAGGGGGTGAGAGTAGTGTACTGAATGGCGACCCAGCATCCGAAAGTTTTCTATCAGAGATTGTTAACGCAGTGCCGAGACTGGGTCAACGACATATAAGTATGGAGTCGATCTATGAGTATGGTTCTCGGGTTGGTGTCTGGCGACTATTGGATCTTTTTTACCGTAAAAATATTCCAATCACAATTTTTGCTGTTGCGATGGCCCTTGAGAGAAATCCAGCTGTAGCCGATGCAGCACTTGAAGCTGGTCACGAAATTTGTTCACACGGGTATCGCTGGATTGATTATCATGATGTGCTCCTTGATATAGAGCGCGAGCATCTTTACAAAGCAATTGAAATCATCAAGCGATTAACTGGTGAACGACCATTGGGTTGGTACACGGGTCGGACGAGCGTAAACACCCGGAGGTTAGTAGTCGAAGAGGGAGGGTTTTTGTATGACGCGGACGACTACAGTGATGATTTGCCTCACTGGATTCAGGTCA
>Ga0114993_10007452_pt1 | contig 10120 bp, 3 predicted proteins | sample ArcticOcean_MG_C_FD_87042 | JGI IMG/M metagenome (GOLD analysis project Ga0114993, IMG submission 87042) | Marine microbial communities from western Arctic Ocean - ArcticOcean_MG_CB2_150 | ecosystem: Environmental > Aquatic > Marine > Oceanic | place: Arctic Ocean: Canada Basin | collected...
AGAACCCGGCATTCGTAAATATTTTGTTTCTCCACCTAGCGAATCTTGGAACCCTAAAGAAGGCTCTTATAGCTTCAATTTATCCTGGACTTATGAAATGGATAAATAATGGCTTATAATGCAAACCCTCCATACACTAAAACACCCTTGACAGAAGCAGAAAAGGTTTTAAAACCCAATCTGCCAAGCGGGATGTTGCCTTCTGGCGAGGCTAACTTTTTTGATGTGGCTCAACACCACGAACATAACGACGGCAGTGGTATAAATGCTATCTTTCCTAGTCCAGAGAGCTTTATTGTTAGTGGGCCAGGTCAATCTGGTGCGTATGTAACAAACCCTGAAAATCCAGATCTAAAAGTAGAAGATACAAGTGGTATATTCAGCTACAACAGCCTTAGTGGTGTTTTTTCAAATGGCACTCAGTCACGGAACGCTAGTGGTCTCATAGATTTTTCTTTTGGTGGAATTTCTGCCGGTAGTGTTACAGACTTTACGGGGTTTAATAACTATGTACATTATTATGGAAGGCCGACCCCTCCCACGGCCTTAGGGGCTGGGGTTACACCAATTAAAATTCCATACATTTCAGACGTGATTGTTGCTATTAGCTACAATCGATATTGAGTCAGGAGAGGAAAATAAATGGCTGCTAAATCTATCATACCGCCATCGGGAGAGTACGGCCTAGCCTGGCCCTCTAAGTTTGTACTGCCTCAAGGGAAAGAGGGTGCGATATCCTATGGTGGCTGGACCAAAGGTAATGAAGGTTTTGTTCAGCAGACCTTCTTGGGCGCGTCCATTAGAAACTTTGATCTTAACGCTGGATTTGGTGATACTACTAGCTCGCTATCTGTTGCCGTTGTAGAAGACGAGTATAACAAGTCAGACAAGACGGGACAAAGTGAAGGAGACGACGTTTATCATCATGGCGGTAGGGATGTCTTCGACCCCCCAATAGTAGGATCTCCTGTATTCTTTAAATTCGGCAAAAACCTAGCGGATGTAGAACAAGCTTGGAGAAAAACCTTTGACGACACCTATGGGTACAATACTTTAAGCTTACCTATTACTTTTCCGACTACCAATACAACTGGACCTATTACGGCCATACCAGCACACCACCACTTCCTTAAAAATAAAACGGGTACAGGATCTTCTCAGGTAAACGAATGGGAAGATAAGTCCATAATGTATGACACGGCAAGCCCAGACTATAGGCGTGGGTATGCCCATTTTGTTTTTGGTGGAATACTACAAAGTTATACTCAGAACCGTGGCCCTGGTGGAAATCCTGCCTATAACATTTCCGTACAAGACCCACGAGAAATACTGTCTAACGCTACAATGGTACTAAACAATTATGCAGGTACTACCTACAACAATAAAAACCTGTTTAATCTCTATGGGTTTTTAGAATACGATGTGAGTGATAGTCTAAAAGCGGCTATAGATGCTGTTCGTGAGAGTAAAAGTGTGCTTAAAAAGTCTGTTTCCCTGGGTGGTGTCGTTTCTTATGGTGGAATTATAGAGGACACGTCAATAGGTCTAGACGGTACGGTCTCAGCTTACAATCCAGATCTTTATAAATTTCCAGAGTACCTAGTATTTGGTTTGCAGAACTATCCACCAACATTTCCGGTCACCGGACAGGGTTTTGCGAGAAGGTCCGATCAAGGTATACCAATCTATAGGGTGTTTCAAGCGATGGAAACCCTGTTTGAAATGAAAGGAAATCTACCCGATGAATTTAAAGAAAAGGGGTTTGGCGGGGCTATAGACTTTCGTGGGTTTAAATACGTAGTAGACTGGACAGGAATACCAGTTGAGAAAATTCCGAATATGTACTTTATGGATTTTGACCAAATTGACATGCTGTCATTTGCTCAGGAGTTGTGTGACATTATTAGTCACGATATGATGGTCAGCTTACTACCTGTTATAGACCACCCAGGCTGTAAATGGCTACACCAAAAAAACCAATACCATATTAGTAGATATGAATATAGTAAGGTTATTGCGGGTATAATTCGTATAGACACAATTGATAAGTCAAAGCAGCCATCCTATGGGGCTATTAAGGAATACCTGGACGATCTTGAGAATAGAGACATCTATGTCGAGAACAGGGATGTTGGGTACGAAGTTTCAAACGTTACCACGGACAAGTTTGTGGTGGGCGCTCAAGAAGTAGAGATGTATTATTTCCACAACATTAAGGATCGAGATAATTTACAATTGAGAAGACACCAACACGGGATGCCAAATCAATACGCATTACTACAAAGAGACCAATGGTCCCTAAAGACTGCCCTTAATCAGCAAATGCTCCCCTTCTATGGGTTCCTCGGTAAAGACGCCCTTACTATTCCGCGTGGTTGGGGTTCTTACCAACAGATAATGCTGGATTCAACCGGGCTAGATGCGTTTGGTGTTGGCAATTATTATATAGCTACAGAAATGGAACTTAGGTGCGCAGCAATCTCTTACAATACCTGGGTCCAGTTCTTACTTATGTATAGTGAAAGGTACATGTCTGAGATAGGAGATGGCCAACAGTTGACCTCTGCTCTGACCAGACAGTTAACGGCGGGTGAAAATGACGAAGGAGGGAATAATGCCCCAGCAGCCTTTCAAGCGCAAATGGCCGCTAAAGAGTTTGGGGTTGATGTTCCCCGATGCGTATTTAATTCAGACAGAAACCATATGGGTTCTGATGGATTTCCCGCAAGCCCCTGTTCTCCACCCTTTGGATATCCCCTTTACTACAAGCGTGCCGAAAAGATTGGCATACCACAGGCTGGGTTTACGGAAATAGTTAGCTCTAGAACGACAATGATGTCAAACTTTGAGAGGATGCAAAATCTTGAAGATAGATTTGAGACACAACAAAGTGATAACAAGGCGATTGTAGATAGTCTACAAGATCAACTGAAGGGAGCTAGTAAAGACCGAAAGGCAAATCTCCAGAAACAGATCGCGGAGATAGAACAGAAGGTGACAGACAGTGTAAATGCTGTGAGTGCTTTGGGTGAACCAAAAAGTAGAATCAAAAATACTCTAAGTGCTAATGAACACTTGTACAAACAGGTAGACAGACTTGGACAAGAAACCATTAAAAATGCTATGAAGGTTTACAGCTTTGTTAAAAAGGTTGCCGACGAACACCTAGGTAAGAAATTTCTGGTTAAAATACCAAAAGGCTGCAATGTAAACTACGACAAACAAATTTCTGTTTTTCCAACAGATCCCACATTCAATATAAAATCTGGACCCTTTGGGTTTAAGCCAGAGCCAGTTAATAGCGGCCTGGACTATTATAACAGTTTAGATTTCAATATTGAATTACAGCCGTTAAAAGCTGCTATCGGACCTACAGATACACATGAGCATTATTTAGACAATGAAAAACTCAACCCTCCGATTACGCCCCTTCTTCCTTATAAGTATACCTACGGGGCGCTTAAGAATAATTTTAATCCAATATCTGAGAAATGGGAATTCAACTACAACCCCGAGCCTCAAGGTGGATTTTTTAACTTTGCTATTTATGATAAAAATTTATCCTTCTCTGAATCTTTAGCCCTACCGGACTCCCAGTTACCTCCGGGAACTCAGCAGTTGCTAACGCCTAAAGACTTGACTAATTTTGTCTCTGACAATGGTAGGGTTTCGTGCTATGCTAGGTATAATAATAGTCAGTATTTAGATCTGTCATCCGTAGGAAAAGACAGCATGTCTCAGGAAAAACTGTCGGCGGCAGGGTTTATTCCAGACATAATGGAAGATATAAACAACCAGAAAGCTGATGCGTCTAAGAATTTTGGGGCGATAGCCAAAAGGCTAAGTCAATCTGATCCACCAAATCCCGCCGTGGCCTATGTTAAGTGTCAGGTCGATGATAAGCTTTATATGCCGCCTAGGACACATTCTGTATCTACCAAGGTTTATGCTAGAGAAGTTAAGAGGGTAATGCACGATCCAGTATTCACTATGATAGAAAGGACAATAACACATCCCGGCCCCACATCTGGTTGCAAGGAGCTGGTGAGGTCTGCTGAATTTCCCGTTGTTTCTTTTAAGCCCGCTGACGATGGTGGTGCTGACGGTACTAGCAAAAACAATGACGATTTTATCAGAAGGTATGATTCCGTACTCAATGGCGACATTGTTAGAACCCAACTGGAAGAGTTAGACCCGGAGAATGTTTATGCTATAATCACTGTTCCTGGTAGAATAAAAGCAACTCAAGATCAAAGATATCTAGACGGTGTTGTTCAGGCTATTAACGCTCCGAGACTTAAGAGTGCTATGACCGTAGATGTTGTAAAAGGGGTCTTAGGTTTTGAAAAACCAGCGGCTAAGGCTGCTAGTGTAGACCCGTTTTTGTTGGCTTGTCGTAATGATAATTTTTCTGCAACAGAAATGCTCGAAGCGATGGCTGAATATCGGGAGAATAAATCTAAAATAACGCTGGGTTTACCGGAGTACCAAGCGGGGTTTTCGTCTCCGTCTCCTGTTTTCCCAGACCTGGTTGCTGTACCGTTAATGTCAATGGAAAGATGTTATGGGCCTTGGCAGTCTGCTTCTGTTCAAAACTTTACCGGAAACACACAGGTTAGATACTCAAATATTGGGGGTAAAATAGAGTTTGCTAAAGATGAAAACCTCGCCCCTTGGAACTATGCAGGGTATCAATTGATGAATGAGGCCGGTCAGCTACAGGCTCAGTTCTCGAATAGTTTATTATTGTTTACAGAGCGCGGGGGGTTTGTAATGCCAGAGGCGCCAACTGGTATATCTTTGGCAAGAGCATTGAAAAGCGGAGGGCCACTTGTTACTTCCATATCTGTAAGCATTGGAGATAGTGTAAAAACAACCGTTAAAATGGATCTTTATACTTCTAGGTTTGGTAAGCTACAAAAACAAAAAGAAAATGCTATAGGCAAGGCCGCTAGGGAGAGGCAGAAAATAATAGACGAGAAGAATGCCCTAACCAGAAAGGGGATGGGTAAGGCTGCAAGTTCTGCAAATATGTTTGGGGGAATGAAGGCTGCGTTTGCTGATGCCGTCCAGTCTATAGGTTCCTCTAGTGATGAGATTGGTAACATTGAGAAGTCTCCAGACAACTTTATTATGTCTGTGAAGAAGAATACGACCAAGGCTCTAGACGAAGGGGGAGAAGAAGTTGATGCTGTTAGCACTGATATTGAGGGAGGAATAACGACTACAGATGTTATCGAAGTTGTAAAACAGGGGTGGAGCTATGTTCAACAAAAAATCGAGGAGCAAAACAGTGCTGGGGGTAAAATGGCAGACCTTCACGAACCAATCTCTTACGAGGTGTACAGTCCGGTAATGCCGCACCTAGACCCAGGCTCTTTCACCGACGACATTGGCTGAGGAATAATTAACTAATAGGAAAAAAGGGGCGAGGAACATATGACTGAAAGTAATAATTATCACGTAATAACAACAGATAGCCCACTCTTTGAGGCTCTTGGGCTGTCTGTCTTTACTACTGGTACAATGTGGGATTTTCTTACGCACAAGGATCAGGCAGGAGTGGAGAACTTTAGGTATTTTAGTGGAGATGCTTTGTGGCCTTGGACTCCTAGTGATATGACTTTTATATTTAGGGCTGATGGGGGCGGCAACCTAGTCTACTGGATGGAATCTTACGACCCCATCTCGAATAAGCACGCAACAAAAGAAGAGGATAAAGATATACTAGACAATTGGAAGTTTGTTAGCAAAAAGGCTGATACTTACAACACCGGACATCTTCCAGCCTTGGGGGTTGACCGAACTTACTCGTCTAGTGACGGGCCATTTCTGGAACCTGGTTCTGCTAAGTTTTGGAGAGATCCAGTTTTGCCTCCTCCAGCCCCACAGACATATCTAACACACGCGGATATTTTTGGACTTGGAAATGGGGAGAAAGTTGCCCAAGTCATAGAAACAAACAACTGGGTTAGGTTGAAAAAAGAAAAAGAAGATAAAAAACCACTTGGAGAATGGACCAGTGAAGGAGGTGTAACCGCAGCAGAAGCTATTGCGGCATTTTACTGGATAGCGGACATTAAGTCAAGTAAATATGGAAAGTTAGAGTGGATAACTGACATTACATTCAATCTTACTCCTCGCCTAGACGCCTCTCACCCAGACGCCTGCTTGAAGACCGAGCCTGTTCATTTTAAATTAAGCCTATTTGACAATGAAATTCCGCGAAATCCAACTAAGTCAATAGTCACAAAGAGTGTGCCTACTTTTGTTGGCCTTCCGATGAGTGAGATTGGAATAAAAGGTAAAACCGAAGACGGCCATCCTATAGACGAGTCTACGAAAACGGTTCACCCAATAGACATAGTTACCGATTCTATCACCGGAAAAGGTCGTAGTGGTAGCTTGCAGGTTATAGCTAAGCTTACAACCCCTCTACCTGCGGCTGATGACACTATAGATACGCCATCCGTTAAAGATCAGAATTCCAACGCCAGTGATTTTACTATTAACGATCTGTATGCAGCTTTTAGACCGGGTTCAGGGCTAGCTATGCCCCTACAGGCCCAAAACAAAAATCCAAATCAGTGGAGTCCTGTTTGGTCAAACGCAAAATGTAATAGTAGCGATAAGAACACCCCACAGCAAGTCAAGGTTATGAATTTCTCTAAGAGGTCATACGCCGAAAACAAAACCGTTCTATTGAATCAACTGGGTGGTAGCCCAGGAAGTAAAGATGTTGTTTGGTGCGTAATTGATTTTGGTGACGAGGCAGCGGAGGTGGTAAGTCAAACTTTTGAGGGGAAGTGGGACTTTACGTATCTTATGGCAAATGGGGATCATTACTTTAGGAAGTGGGAGCCTGACCAAACCGCCGTTCAGGGCACACACGACTCGTTTAAAAATACGTATTATGAGTTGCAGTTTAGACATCAGTATTACGGGTCTATTAATAATACTGCGGTACTACATCAAGCGACAAAAGATGACGGTAAATTGAATTGGCTAGAGACGGATGGAGCGTTTGCGGGATTGGGCAGCGGTGACGGCCCCGCACTGACAAATCCGTTCAATCCAAGAGATATAGAATTTTGCGTAGAAGATCCCTCCAAAGGTTTTTATCAAATTACATCCTGGGACTTTATGCACGGAGCAATTGGCGGAACAAGAGGTACTCATAACTCTATAGTTCAAACCCAAGCTGAGTTAGATTATGATGGGGAACCTTACGGGGCGAGAAATGAAGAACCCGAAGATAAAGATGGCATTGAACAATTACCTTTCTTTGGAGCTGTTTTTCCGGGGGGGTATAACCACAACAGCGTTAATAGTTATAAGACTCAGCCTGTTACATTTAAGGCGATTAATAATGATGATGTTTTTTGGACTGCTGGTAATCCGGGGTCCCCTTTTGGGGAATCTCTGACCTCGAATAACCTCACGGACCCACCCCCACCCGCACCTTCAAAAGGTATGTTTTCTGATAAGCTGGTAGGGGCTGGGCTACCACACTTCCCGGCAGATATGGCCTTACACTCATCGCCAGACGGTGATAATGGCCGTCCCATATCCAGTGTAAATTGGATGAAACAGTATATGACTCTAAAACCACTAGGGGGTGACTTATACACTGATACTATTGGGTATTTTGGAGGAAATGCTGCGGCGACTACTGCGCCTGCTGACCAGATAGACCCATCCCTTTCGGGCATCCCTACTCGATACTCCTACCTACAAAAAGACAATGGTGAGGAAGCTTTTGATTTACCACCAACTAGCCAAAGTAAGGTTCAGTTTAGACCTCTAATGGCCGAGACGTATTTGTCTTTTGTTGGTAGTGACCAAACAGGGACGACAAATCCTAATGATAACTCAGCATACATAAACTTAGTGGGGAATCCTGTGACTGGTCCGGGTGGAAATTATGAAGTAATGCTTACAATGTCCCAGAAGGGGTGGGCTTCTCAAAATGGACAGGGATCGACAGGATCACCAATCAGTCCTGTATTTTTAGCAAGGAATGGTTTAACCGTAAGCGCTGATGTCAACGAACAGGGACCACGAGCCTCTAGTAGTTTACGGCGTGGGATAAAAGCTAATGGAAATTTCCCAGATGAAGTTTGGGGTGCAGAACCAGCCAACGCCTTTGGTATTATCGGTGCCGTCTGTACAGTAAAATCTGTCGGTTCAAACTCTTTATCTTTCGATGTGGGTTGCAACATAGGAATTCGAAACGGAGGAGGTACAACACGCGGAGGAGGGTTTAGTATGATGTCATCATTCATGCAGGTGAATTTCTCAATCGGTCAAGATAGAACTGATGGCGAGGTGTACTACTGGGGTAGTTCATCCGACAATCCAGAAAGTTTTTTTACTACAAATCTACATGTCAGGGTTTTCAACGCCTGGCCACGAAATCTTACAGTTTACGATACCAGGTTTTATGCCGTACATCACTTCAACCACGGAGTTGGGTATGAACTAGATGATATTGATTACGATGTATTCCATAAACACAAGGCTGTTGGCTGTCCTGCGTTGGGTGGTGATACTAATTTGACAGCTCTATTTAATCATGTTTGTCCTGCTGGCAATGGGAATAGGATGGAAGATGCTACATCTACAGCCTTATATGATTCTGATAACCAAATTTTTCAAGGCGCTGGGTGGTCAGACAAATTCGTTGGAAATGACTTTGTTTACTATCCCGTTGATAAAATCAAAATCCCAGAAGCAGACTTCAGAGAACCTACGTATTCTAATAGGGGTGGACATACCGACAATAGGCTTGTAGCCATTGCAGGCCGAGTCTTTAAAGATAGTGGACTCAGGTCCGAAACGGAATGGCGAGTGAATGCAAAGGCCAGGGGCAAGTTGTTACCATTCAGGTACAATAGAAAGACTATTGGAGTTGGTCAGGTTGGTGATTTACTCACCGTGAAAGATAGAAATATTTTTACTGGTAGTATATCAAACGCCAAAATAGTTACCCAAAGCGTTGGAACGGGCTATATTTCAGAAGTTCTTGGAGGAGGAGGGGCAATCATAACGGCGGGAGATACGTTTACTACAAGAGGCGGTGGCGGTACGGGTGTGGTGTTAAAGCTTAAAAGATACATTCCCCCAACAGTGCCAGGTGCAAGCCCCGTATTTGATCTCGAAATAGTAAACCCAGGAAAGGACTTCCAACCCGGAGACTTTCTAGACCAATATGATGACCCTACAGTACCCATTCCCGTGCCAAATAATGTCGATACAGACACACAGTCATCCGTAAAAATCGTACCACTATCACTACAGGGGGCCGGTTCGGGTTTTGAGGGGTGGATTACTTTTGGCGAAGTGGTAAATACAGTAGAGGAAATAGCAAAACCGGCTGAGTGCGGTCAGGAACTCCTAAGCCCCGCGACAAAGAATTTGGGGTATATTAATGTCAATGGATATAGGCAGTTTCTTACCTGGGGTGATGAAAAAAGGTCTCCAGACGATAAATATGACGTGTTTCTCTATTTTCACAATGATATAGGCCACACCCTTGCCTACGTGCAGGATTATGGGATACCCCCGATGAATTCGAAACAGCAGTGGCTAAATGTTACTGTGCTTCCAAACTAATTTTTGTGTATAATAAAACAGAAACCCTCAATAGGAGATAAAAATGGCTGCAATTACATTTTACGGCAATACAGAGAGCGCAGGAGCCGCTAATTTAATAAAACACGGGGATGGTTCTGGCATTGGCTTCTACGGAGCAGGATTTGGTATATCCGTGGCCGTTGGTCAAAAACAGGATAGCACCTTCGTGACTAATTCTGCCGGTACAGATCAGGGCATTAAGCTCAGAAATACAAAATACGACTCAGTTAGTGGCGTTTCGCACAACGGCAATACGGCAATTGACAATGAGGCTATGCCAAATTACTATGCCCCTCTTAATGTTAGATTTTCCCACTCAGAGGCCGTAAGGGTCCAGAACTGTAAGATGAGGATTTTTGACAGAAACGACATAGCAAAACAGGCCAGTGGGGTTTCCACCTATGTATATGAGGTGAGACATCCACACACAGAAGCGGTTAGTGGTAGCGCCCTGACAAACAGAGGCGAAGCCCTTCACGGCTGG
>Ga0114993_10007457_pt1 | contig 10112 bp, 6 predicted proteins | sample ArcticOcean_MG_C_FD_87042 | JGI IMG/M metagenome (GOLD analysis project Ga0114993, IMG submission 87042) | Marine microbial communities from western Arctic Ocean - ArcticOcean_MG_CB2_150 | ecosystem: Environmental > Aquatic > Marine > Oceanic | place: Arctic Ocean: Canada Basin | collected...
CAAATTACGGTGAACAAAAAAGGTCGGGCATAACTCGTTGCGTCGGTACCAACAGCGACTGAACTTCCTCTACGTTGACGCCGGCAAGGTGCGATGCGCCGCACGTAATACTGATCCAGAAAATCTTTCTTCCCTGCGTATTGAATAAGTACCACTTGATCGCTACGGTGAAGATTGAATAATTCGGCGGATCGGCTTTGATTGCTTGTGGGGTAGGTTTGTAACCTGCCATTGCGCTGGAAGATTGGCAGGTTACAAACCTGCCCCACGTACCCGCTCACCCAAAAACCCCGATCATGAAACTCTGTAAGAGCATCTTTGGTGATGTGCCGAAGAGCCCTCGGAATGACCTCCGGCGCGCTCGAAAAGTCGGTGAGCTCTCGAGCGCTTTTGGGGGTCCATCTAGGGGTGTTCGATTAGTCGCGCTGAAGTCGAATCGGTTGTTTGAAAAGTCGGGACGTTTTGGGAAAGGAAAAGCTGGTGGCCGGTCTGCACTTTGGCGACTGACAGCAGGGGGGAGCGGGTTGGCGGTTGGACCGCGTGGACGCGGACGCGAAACCTGGGGTGGTGATGTTTGTGAGATGTCGTAGCGGTGGCTGATCGCTTGGCGGCGCGATATATTGGTAGTTTGGCCAACTCTCGAAATTCCTTCCCGGGGCGAACTGTCTGTGTCACGTCGTTCGATCATGCTGAGAGGCGTCGAGGTGCATAACCTGCAGCACCTCGATCTCGATCTGCCTCACGGGCAGTTGATCGCGTTTTGTGGCGTCAGCGGCAGCGGCAAAACGAGCCTCGCGCTCGACACCCTCTATGCCGAAGGGCAGCGGCGCTATATCGAGAGTTTTTCGGCCTATACGCGGCAGTTCCTCGAACGACTCGAAAAACCAGCGGCCGATAGCATCACCGGCATCCCGCCAGCGATCGCGGTCACGCGCGGCGGCGGCAACCGATCAAGCCGCTCGACCGTCGGCACCACGACCGAGACGCATGACTATCTGCGGCTGCTGACGGCCAAAATCGGCCGGCTGAGCTGTAGCGGCTGTGGCCAGGAGGTCCGCCGCGACTCGCCCGAGGTGGTGGCCCGAGAGCTCGAGTCGCTGGCCGATGGCACGCGATATATGATCACCTTTCCTCATCCGGCGGGCGAAGATCTATCGGCGACGGCCCAGGCGCTGCGAGAAGACGGTTTTGTCCGGGCAGTGATCGGCGAGCAAACCGTGTCGCTCGATGGCGAGGTGCCCGCGCAGGGCTCGGGCGTCCAGACGCTGCACGTCGTGGTCGATCGCTTGGCGGCCGGTCGCAGCGAAGCACAACGGATTCGTGACTCACTGGAAACCGCGTTTCAGCACGGCGACGGGCGCTGTGACGTGCTGACCGAAGAGACCGCCGACGCAGATCGTGGCACGCCGCTCACGCTCGACGGGCGGCGATGGCGACGTATCGGTTACAGCAAGTCGCTGACCTGCCACGATTGTGATCTGTCTTATCCCAACCCGGAACCGCGGCTGTTTAGCTTCAATAGTCCGCTGGGTGCGTGCGGCGAGTGCGAGGGCTTTGGCAACACGATCGACATCGACATGGATCTGGTCGTGCCAGACCGGTCGAAGTCGATTCGCGACGGCGCGATCGCGCCTTGGACAACGCCCGCCTATGCCCACGAACTCGAAGAACTGTTGGCCCTGGCCGATGATTATGACGTTCCGGTCGATGTGCCGTTTGCGGAACTCGAAGAGCGTCATCTGACGCTTCTGCGAGAAGGCGTGCCTGAGCGAGAATTCGGCGGGTTCGACGGGTTTTTTGCCTGGCTGGAGAAGCGTAAGTACAAGATGCACCTGCGGGTGTTTCTCAGCCGGTGGCGAAGTTATCACCCGTGTACGGCCTGCGACGGTGGCCGGCTTCGTGATGAGGCGATGGCTTTTCGGATCGGTGACTCCCACGGCGAGAAAAACATCGCCGAGATCTGTCAGATGAAGATCGGCGACGCCCATGCGTGGTTCAAACAGCTCGAATTGACGGACTGGCAGCGGCAGGTCGGCCGCACGATGCTAGAGCAGGTCGAAGCCCGATTGGGATATCTGGTCGATGTGGGGTTGGGCTATCTGACGCTCGACCGGACGCTGCGAACGCTCAGCGGCGGCGAGGCGCAGCGGGTGGCGCTCACTTCGGCACTGGGCTCGACATTGGTGAACATGCTCTATGTGCTCGACGAACCCTCGGTGGGACTGCATCCGCGTGACGTCGAGCGGCTGGTCGGTTCGATCAAGGGTCTGCGCAATCGACAAAACACGGTCGTGGTGGTCGAGCACGAAGAGGCGTTCTTAAGGGCTGCCGATCAACTGGTGGAAATCGGCCCCGGGGCGGGCGAGCGTGGCGGGCAATTGGTTTATCAAGGTCCGCCAGACGGGATCGTTGATTGTCCCGACAGCACCACCGGTGACTATCTGGCCGGTCGTCGCGGCGGCGGAATGCCAAGCAGCCGACGCCCGCCCGATCATGGCTGGATCCGGTTGGCCGGGGCGCGGGGCAATAACCTACAGAATGTGACGGTCGAGTTTCCGCTCGGCGTGCTTTGTCTGGTCACGGGCGTAAGCGGCTCGGGCAAAAGCTCGCTGGTTCAGGAAACCCTCTACGGGGCTCTTTGCCGGCGGATGCGCAAGGATGCGCCTAACCCGCTCGACTATGACGACGTCTTCGGCGATGGCCAGTTGGACGATGTGCTGATGGTCGATCAGAGCCCGATCGGCCGGTCTCCGCGGTCGAACCCGGTGACCTATATCAAGGCGTTTGACGAGATTCGGGCCGTGTTCGCCGAGACGGTCACGGCCAAGACGAGCAACTTCACCGCCAGCCACTTTAGTTTCAACGTCGATGGCGGGCGATGTAACGAGTGTCACGGCGATGGCTGTATCGAGATCGATATGCAGTTTCTGGCCGATGTCTATATGGCCTGTCCGCAGTGCCACGGGACCCGCTATCGCCGCGAGGTGCTCGAAGTCCACTACCGAGGACGCAATATCGCCGACGTGCTGCAAATGACGGCTCGCGAGGCGTTCACCTTCTTTCGTGGTCGGCCCAAAGTGCAGGCCCGACTGAAACGGCTGATCGACGTGGGGCTCGATTACTTGCGTCTGGGACAGCCGGCCAATACGCTTTCGGCCGGCGAGGCGCAGCGGCTGAAGCTGGCGGGCTATATGACGGCGACGAAGCGAAACCGCACGCTGTTTTTGCTCGACGAGCCGACGACGGGTTTGCATTTCGCCGATGTGGTGCAATTGCTCGACTGTTTCGACGCGCTGCTGGCGGTGGGCCATTCACTGATCGTGGTCGAGCACAACCTACAGATGATGAAGGCGGCCGACTATATTGTTGATCTGGGCCCCGATGCTGCTGACGAGGGCGGGCGGGTCGTGATCCAAGGTACGCCCGAGCAAGTGGCCCGCAACGAAGATTCGGTCACGGCGAGGTTTCTTCGTGATGCCATGGCCGAAGCCCTCGCGCAGCAGTCCGCCTGAACGACCAAATAAGAGTTTTTTCGATGACGACACTCGACACAGATCCGTCCGCCATGCTCGCCAGGGTCCGATTGTTCGTCGGCGCGGCAACGGATGTCGAGGCACACGTCTATGCGCAGTTAGAGCAGGGCAGTTTGCCCGAGGGGTGTACGCTGAGCGGTTCTCTGTATGGCCCGTCGTGTCCCTACGCCCGGACACTTCCGGCACGGATCGCGTTGAAAGACGCTGGTCCGGGAGAGACGTTGCTGGCCCGCTGTATCGTCCCAGACCCGTGTTTCTGGTCGCCGGCACTGCCGTATTTGTATCAAGCGACCGTGACGCTTCGATGTGGCGAGCGAGAATTGGCGACGATCGAGCGGCCTGTGGGACTGCAACGCTTCTGTGTCAGCGGGACCGATCTGCGGCTGGATGGGCGAAGAAGTGTGATTCGCGGGGTCCGTCGGGCGACGTTCGATGATCGTCCGCACGAACAGTGGCGAGAGGCGTCTGCGGCGATGGTGGTCGACGATCCCGGGGAGTCGCTCTGTGAGCAATGCAGCCGCGACGGCGTGCTGCTGATTGCGGTGGTTAGAGCGTCAAAACCAGAGGTGATCGCCAAAGAGCTAGCGCGACTCGGCAACTGGCCCGCAGTGGGCGTGGCGGTTCTCGGCAGCGATGTGCAGATTGACGGCGAAGTCGCAGTGCTTGCGGGCAACATGCTGCTTGCACAGCGGTTGGAGGGGTTGGGACCGATTCGGCTCGCGCCGTGGGCGAAGCTCGCATTCTGTGAAGTCGGCGTTCAAAATAGACTTCCGACTGGCGTGGAGCACAACGTGCCTGTGTTGGCGTTTCGGGCCGCCGCCGACCTGGCCACCGTGTCAGACGCCCGGGCGGCTTGTGATCAATTACAGCGAGATTTGGCGCCCGCGGGCGATTTCGCGGGTTACCTTGTTTGATGTCCTATGAAAGCCACTGATGTCCATTGACGCTGACAGTCCGAACCTTGATCGCTATGTGCGGCAGATGCGTTATCCTCCGCTAGGTGAGGAGGGGCAGCGGCGTTTGATCGTGTCACGCGCGCTGGTATGCGGCTGTGGTGCGTTGGGTTCCGTACTGGCCAACACGCTCGCTCGCGCCGGTGTGGGGCATTTGCGGATTGTCGACCGGGACTTTCTGGAACTAAACAACCTGCAGCGACAAGTGCTCTATGACGAAGATGACGTCGCCGCGCAGCTTCCCAAGGCGGTCGCGGCGGCCGCGAAGTTGCGCAAGATCAACTCGCAGATCGAAATCGAGCCAATCGTCGCCGATGTCGAGCCGGGCAACATCGAATCGCTTGTCGAGGACGTCGACATCATCGTTGACGGCACCGACAACTTTGAAACCCGATTTCTGCTGAACGATGTGGCCGTGAAACACGGTATTCCGTGGGTCTATGCCGGCTGCCTGGGGGCGGAGGGCCAGACGATGACGATCCTTCCGGGCGAGACCGCGTGTCTGCGATGCTTGATGCAGGATGCCCCGCCGGCCGGCACGTCGCCGACGTGTGATACGGCCGGCATTCTCTCGCCGATTATCAACGTGATGGCGTCGATTCAGGCCAGCGAAGCGATCAAGATCCTCAGCGGCAACCGAGACGCCATCAGTCGTTCTTTGACGGTGATCGATCTGTGGGACAACACGATCCGCCAGGTAAAGCTCGACTCGCTCCGCGATCAAACGGACTGCCCGGCCTGTAAGCAAGGAGAATTCCCCTGGCTCGATGGCACTCGTGGCAGTCACTCGGCGGTTCTGTGTGGTCGAAACGCCGTGCAGCTAAGCCCACCAGCCGGTGGACGAGTGTCGCTGGAGTCGCTCGCCAAGGAACTTGCCAGTGTCGGCCAGGTGTCGGGCAATGCGTATCTCTTGCGGCTAGCGGTCGACGAGTATCAGATCACCGTCTTCCCCGATGGCCGCGCCATCATCGGCGGCACGGACGACATCACCACGGCGCGGACCGTGTACGCGAAATACATCGGGAGTTGAGCAGCCGGGGCGAGCTACGCCACTTCGCCGGTAAGCGTCGCGGCTTCCATGATCTTCTGTTCAGTCGCTTCGCTGCGGCTCAACTCGGCAGTGAGTCGTCCCTCGCAAAGCACGAGAATGCGATCGCAGAGGGTCAGCAATTCGGGCAGTTCGCTCGAGGTGACCAGGATTCCCAGCCCGTCGTTGCAGAGTTTGTCCATCAACTGGTACAGCTCTGCCTTGGCGCCCACATCGACACCGCGGGTTGGGTCGTCGAGCAGCAGCACTTTGGGCTCGGTGAGCAACCAGCGACCGATAATCGTTTTCTGCTGATTCCCGCCCGAGAGGCTGGTGACCGGCTCGCCAATACCGGCCGTTTTTACCGAAAGCTGATCGACGACACCAGCGGCCATTTCGGCTTCTCGTCGGCCAGACACAACGCCCTGAGTCGCCACGTCCTCTAGGTTGCAGATCGTGATATTTTCGCCGACCGACATGTGGCTGAAGAGGCCAAATCGCTTACGGTCTTCGGTGACCATCGCCACACCAGCGGCCTGTGCTTCAGACGGATGACGAAATCTCACGTCGCGGCCTTCCAGCACAATCCGCCCCTGCGGCGGGTCGTCGCTGGCGCCGAAGAGACACTCAAGCAGTTCCGTTCGCCCTGCACCCATCAGTCCGGCGATGCCGACGATCTCCCCGCGACGCAACGAAAAGTTGACGTCCTGTAGTCGCCATTGCCGCGCGTGGCCCGGCCAGGGAAGCGAAAGACCGTCGACTTCTAGCACCACGTCACCCGCCGAGCGACCGTCGCCGATCTTCGTTTCTTCGATCTCGCGGCCGACCATCAGGTGCGTAATTTCCCGTGGACTGGTTTTCTCGCGATCGACCGTTTCGATCAAGCGCCCGTCTCGCAGCACGGTGACACGGTCCGAGAGGCGGAAAATCTCATTCATCTTGTGCGAGATATAGAGAATCGTGACGCCTCGCCCTCGAAGCTTGTCGATCACACGGTACAGTCGCTCCACCTCGGCATCGGTTAGCGCGCTGGTCGGCTCGTCCATGATGAGGATATCGGTCTCGAGCGACAGCGCCTTAGCGATTTCGACTAGCTGCTGGTCGCCGACCCTCATCGAGCCGGCGGACTGGCTGGGGGCGACGTTACATTCCAGTTCGGTGAGCAATTGCCCCGCCGCCTGCTCCATTTTGGCATCGTCCAATAGGCCGAATGACTTGCGGATTTCGCGTCCGAGGAAGATGTTGGCGGCGGCCGAGAGCCCTTCGACCAAATTGAGTTCCTGGTGAATGATGCTGATCCCGGCGTCCTCGGCGTCGCGCGTGCCGCCGAAGCGGAACGGTTCATCACGAACACGCAGTTCTCCTTCGTATTCGGTGATCACCCCGGCCAGCACCTTCATCAGCGTGCTCTTGCCGGCACCGTTCTCGCCGCAGATCGAGTGTAACTCGCCTTTACGAATGTCGAGTGTCACGTCGCTCAGCGCCACCACACCGGGATAACGCTTCGTAACGCTGCGGATTGAGATGATATCGGACACGGCAGTACGGATGCGAGAGTGAGCGGCGGCAGCTACGCGTTGTTTGGCTTCTTGGGCAAGTGCGTTAGGATCCGGTGTCTCGCTGCGCAAAACGGGCGGCGTTCACCAGCACAAAAACGACCCCGCCGACGATCACGCCGTAAGTGAGGCTGGACGCAACGAACACGACCGCACCGATAAGGACGCCAAGGATGATCGCCATCAACACCCCAAGCATCCCGGGAAAGAACGCCAGACGCTGGCCGGCGCCCTGTCGTCGGTATTCGTTCACGGCGACGGCCAGAACCACCAGAAATCCGACAATCATCCCTTGGAAGTCGTCGCTGCCCCGATCGACCACTTTGTTGATCGAATCGATAACAACGCGCAAAAAGAGCACGCCAAGCATAACCCCGGGAATCAACCCCAGCCCGCCGCGCAAACTGCACCCGCCGACGACCGCTGCCGCAATGGCGTTGAGTTCGTAGCCGACGCCCATGTTTGCCGGGTTCACCGAGCCGACCTTGGCGACGTAAAGAACGCCCGCGATGGACGCAGTGACGGCGCCAATCGAATAGGCGGCCCACTTCATGCGATCCGTGCGAATCCCGCTAAGCCGCGCCGCTTCTTCGTTTCCTCCCAAGGCATAAATGTGCCGCCCCCACACGGTGTGATTCATCAGCACATAGCACGCCAGCGACAACACGAGAAACACAACCACCGAGACCCACCACTCTGATAGTATTCCGAATCGTATGGAAGTGGCGTTGAGCGTCGTGATTCGTTCCAGTCCCATCGCTTCCGTAAACGCCGGGTTGAGGACCTTGGCTAGGCTGCGCAGGCCGACAAGTGACGCGAGCGTGGCCACAAACGGGGGAAGCTTGATCACGGTAATCAACCACGTGTGAAGCGTACCGATCAGTAGCCCAACCAACACAGAGACGCCGATGGCCAACATCACCGCAGACCAGCCAAGGTCGACCATTTCAGCGGTCCCGGGGTTATTGGGGCCGCTAGGGTAGGACACCGGCGAGCAGGCCAACATGACGAGCGTGCAAATTGACCCGGAAAAAACGATGACCGAGCCACTCGACAGATCGATGCCGCCCGCAATGATAACGATCGCCGCGCCCAACGAAAATACCCCCAACAGTGCCGTCTGTTGAAGGATGGTCTTGATGTTCAAACCGGGCAAATCGATATAGGCTTGATCAAAAATCAGCGTGAACAGGATCACGGCCATGATGGCGACGACCAAGCCAATTTCGTTTCGATATTTCGCAGTAAAACCCATAAGGAATGCCGGGTTGGTCCGAGACGAGTTAAGACGAAGTCAGTACGTTTCGTGCTAGGTGGCCGTGCCTATACTAGTCCCCATCGCGCGAGAAAAGAGTAACGGCAAAGACACTTCAGGCTGGCAGTTTGTACGGCAAGCGATGTTCCGGGCTGTAATCCCTCGATGTATAATCCCACTGCCGCTCCCCCTCGACGAAAGAATAGGGAGGGGCAGGTCCACGACGCATGACTAAGAACTCTGCAGACCCCGCTCGTTAAGCCATGCCTTGAATTGCTTGTAGTAAAAGAACTGGACCTCCGGACGGAACATTTCCTTTTTTAGGGGGGAGGTTTCGTCGGGTACGACGACGCGGAGTTCCGTGTTGAAAATGTCACCGTCGGGCGTGGTGAACTCCTTCTTCTTGGGATCGTAGTCCTTGAAGATCTCTTTGATGCTGGCGTGATCCTCTTTGACGCATGCCGCCATGAGTTTCGCGCTGAGATAGCCCATCTGATATGGATTCTGTACAACCATCGCATCGATTCTGCCGGCTTTGAGATGTTCCAGCGCGAGGGTTGCCGCGTCAAACACGACGACCGTCTGTTGATCACCTGCGTTACGTTCCTCCACTACCTTTACAATGGCGTGTGCGTTGTATGCCCAAATTCCGACGAGCATGTCGATCTTGGCGTCGGCGTGCCGGTCGAGTACGACCTTAACATTTTCCTGGGCGACGTTGCGGTCGCCATCGTCTGCCATGCTGTCGAGACTCTGGAACTCGCTACCAGCGCCATCGGCAAAACCTTGGATGCGCTCGATGGCATTTGCGACCGTCTTAAGGCCGACAAATGTTGCGTATTTCGCTCCCTCGGGCTTTAGTCCCTTGGCGGTCTTGCCAAGTTCCTCGCCGCCGACGCGGTTATCGGTACCGACATAGGCGAATCGGGAGTCGCGGAAATGCTTCGTGTCCATGTCCGAGTCCAGACAGATGACAACGACACCTTTGTCTCGCAAGGCCTTCATTGCCTTGGCAATCTGAGGGTTCTTTGCCTCAACAGGTGAGATCGCTACGGCCGCAATATCCGTCTGCGTAGCATATTGCTCGAGTTTTTCGAGTTGTTTGTCGGCCTTGAATTCGCTGCCCTTGTCTATCGCGTGAACGAGGTTGTCTTTTTCGATCTTGAAGTCCTTCGCGCCCGCTTCCATACCCTTGAAACATGCGTCCCAAAACGGGTCGTCACCGTTGGTCAAAATCACGATACGCTTCTTGCCGTTGGTGTCCGCCGTATTACCGCCACATCCCGTCACGGTAATCGCGACCATCGCAGCGAGCGTGGTCCACTGTATTAGTTCCAGGAGCGTCCGCATGTTTTGGGCCTTTCTTGCAGGGTTGATTAGATCCTCGACGGGATCCTTTGGTATCACTCGAAGCCACGATTTTATGTGGCCTACCGGCCGCAAACAAGGGGCAGCCCAGCATTTCGTGGTCGTCGAATTCCGCCTCCAAGACGGGAGTAACGGCGATTTTACGGCTCGCTCAACTCTCAGTGGTCTCCGAACCGATAAAACCCTTAGACCCAACTCTTTTCTGACTGCTTTTCCCGCTTCATCTCGATTATGCCGATTCCCGAGTCAACACGGGCCAACCGCGCTGGTGCTGCGCGCCGGCAGAGTCTCGCTTCGCCGTCTCGTACCTTCGGACGCTGGCAATTGGACGAACCGCTCGGCCGAGGACGCCTGGGGTGTGTCTATGCGGCGCGACCGTGCGGAACTGGCAACGCGACACCCGCATCGTACGCCGTGAAA
>Ga0114993_10007458_pt1 | contig 10111 bp, 6 predicted proteins | sample ArcticOcean_MG_C_FD_87042 | JGI IMG/M metagenome (GOLD analysis project Ga0114993, IMG submission 87042) | Marine microbial communities from western Arctic Ocean - ArcticOcean_MG_CB2_150 | ecosystem: Environmental > Aquatic > Marine > Oceanic | place: Arctic Ocean: Canada Basin | collected...
AAATCTCTCACATAGCGTTATTTGGCGATTCGCAGAATCTGGCGGCTGCGGATCGCAGGCGATATCTCCTCACCGTTTGTCAGGTTGGGATCCAGATCGACACCGAGTGCCGCAGGTGATTTCCCCATCCACTCACTGTGGCGACCCTCCACGCCGATGGTCAAGCTCTGCGGGTCAAACGTGAATGTCGCAAAAACGGAGTCGCGGTAGGGGCAGGTATAGGATATCCAGGGATATTTATCATGGATTTCCTTGGGGTAACTGTCGTGTCGGTACGACCCACCCACCCACTGGTACGAAGCCGAATTGACATGCATGTAGGTCACGTTTTTGACCCGCAGTACGTCGTCAATATGCGAGTGCCCGTTGATGACCAGCACAATCTTGTCAGCAGCCGTTGCCAGAATGGTTTGTATTTCATCAGCATTGTTCACGGCCCAAGCGCCTGCCAGCGGCTGGTGACAAACGACCATGATCGGCCCCGCCAGCGTCGACAGTTGATCTTTGAGCCACTCGATCTGCTCCTTGCCGACATACGACACGTAGCCACCTTTATGGGTGGGGGAGCCGCTGTCGTTACCATCGAGAACCAGTAGCTGAAGCCCTTCGATGGTCTGGGTGTAGTAACGCTTCGGCATCCCCCAGACGTCGAGGCACTGTTGCTTCGTATGTCCGCTGTCCGTGTCATGGTTGCCAATGACATGCAGCGTCTGCTCATGTGCTTGGTTAAAGAGTTTAATGACATCGCTGTTTTTGGCATTGGGATACGCAAAGTCTCCCAACTGCAGGAGGGCGTCCGGTTGAACCGATTGCATTTGTTTGACGAAGGCTTGGACGCGTTCGAGTCCGTCGTGCATCACGTCATGGTGCAGGTCAGCAATCACGCCAATTTTCACCGGTTTGTCTAAGCTTCTTAGTGCGGCAGTCGAGGTATGCGGCAGTGTGAGCGCAAGGGTGGTGGCAGTCGTGGCTTGGATAAAACCGCGACGGGTAATGGGATTGTCGGATGGATTTGGCAAAGGACGATCTGTCATATTTCACCTTTGATTCAGTAAGTGTTTGAGACGGCAGTAAGGGACTCCCCCATTCTACCGTGTGAGAAGAAAATATTTCAAAGGAAAAATGTGTAAAAGCAGCGGTGCGGCGTAACTTGCGGTTCGCGGTTTTCTCTCAGTTTGGTAAATCATTGTGGGCTAAACGATATTCATACGATTGTTCTTTGCGACATCTGTTGATCACTGTGGTTTCCTCGATAGGCTCGCCCATTGTCCAATACACCAGATTTGAACAATCCAGATAGGTAATGTCTTTTGCATAGAACTTACCAAGATAGCCATGATTTCTTATGTGCCTAACCAGTTCAACGAAACTGTCTTCGTCCACTTGATCCCGGACGATATACTCATGCGGCCATGTCTTGGCATACGTCTTTGCAAAGATCCAATCTGAATTATCAACAAAGCCCATTAAAGCGGTTGGTAGATTATTCATCATTCGCCTTTTCAATTGTTAAGACAAGTATGCGGGTACACCCGAGTCCATGATCTCAATACCTAGTTGGCGTTTCTCATTACTCATAATATAATGCCACTGACTAATTTTCCACTCGGAATCGCTGGTTCGAAGATAACCCACCGATGCTCGTGCTGCAAAACCGAAAAACGATGGCGAACATTAGGTTCAAAAAAGTTTGAAAACAAACAAGACAAAGAAAAACAACGAGGCCTCACTTGAAAACAACAACCACTGCCCTGGCCTTATTGGTCATCATTGCGAGCCCCTGTTTGGCAGCCGAACGGCCCAATATTCTCTACATCATGTCTGATGACCATGCGGCGCACGGAATCTCCGCCTATGGAAGTCGACTCGCCAAAATCGCCCCCACTCCGAATATAGATCGACTGGCCAAAGAGGGGGCACTGTTTACCAACGCCTTTTGTACCAACTCCATTTGTTCACCTTCTCGCGCCTGTGTTTTGACCGGCCAATATAATCACGTCAACGGTTCCTTTGATCTCAGTGGCAGGGTTGTGCCCGGCAAACAAATGTTGGCCATCGAAATGGGAAAAGCTGGCTATCACACTGCCATGATCGGCAAATGGCACCTAAAGGTCGAACCCGCGGATTTTCAGTACTACTGCGTCTTGCCCGGACAGGGTAAATACCATAACCCCGAATTCCGTGTTCGGGGCGACAAGCCTTGGGGTAAAAACCTTATTAAATTCGACGGCAAACATTCCACCGATGCAATTACAGACCTGACCCTCGACTGGCTGCAGGCAGGCTGGGATCAGGATAAACCGTTTTTTCTGATGCACCACTACAAGGCACCTCATGACTACTTCGACAATGCACCCCGTTATGAATCGTATCTCGCCGATGTGAATATCCCAGAACCGGACACACTCTGGAAACGCGGCGCCCAGTTTGGCTCGATCGCCACCCGTGGGGCGGATGATGAACTGATTCCCCACATTGGTACGTCGATTGGCTCACGCAACCCCCGCCGCTCCTATCTGCGCGACCTTCCCTCTCGCTATCCAAACGAATTTCCTGCAAACTTTGACTCGGCGAATCACACTTACGAAGAAAATACACGACTCGCCTATAACGCCTACCTAAAAAAATATCTGCGTTGTGTCAAAGGAGTCGATGATAACCTAGGCCGGTTGTTCAAATACTTGGAAGACTCGGGGCAGCTTGATAATACCGTGATTATCTATACTGGCGATCAGGGCTTTATGCTTGGGGAGCATGACTACCAGGATAAACGTTGGATGTACGAAGAGTCCCAACGCATGCCGTTTTTGGTTCGCTACCCTAAAACCGTCAAGGCAGGTCAGCGTTTTGATACGATCATCGAGAATGTCGACTATGGACCAACCATGCTCGATTTCGCTTCCACTGATATTCCTGATTCGGTCCAAGGTCGGTCATTCAAGTCGCTTTTGGAAACCGGCAAGGAAGCGGATGATTGGAAACAGACCGCTTATTATCGGTACTGGATGCACATGGCGCACCATGACAACCCTGCCCATCTGGGTATCCGCACAAAAACCCACAAACTAATCTACTATTATGGATGTAATTACGACGGTGGATATCAAACCCCGCCTGGTTGGGAACTGTATGACCTCGTTGCCGACCCTCACGAAACACAGAACCTGTATCACGACCCGACTCACGCAGAATTGGCCGCTGACCTGAAACGGCAACTTGCCGATACTCGTGTACGCGTTGGTGATGATGGAACACACTATCCGGCATGCGAGGTGATTGTGCAGCAATTCTGGGACTATGATAAAGCAGATCAGGACAACGCGCGGGAGATTTCACACCAGTATCTCCAGCGGCGACTCGATGAATTGAAAGCCGGGAAACGGAATATCCAGACTTTTCGAGGAAACGTCAAGTGACCCGTCTAAAACACATCAGTCGCCTGTGGGTAGCGTTGGCATTCGGCGTGACGCTGTTGCCACAACTGCAGACGACCTGCCGCGCGGACGAAGCCGATCCAGTGCTTTCCCCGGTCGAAGCAAATAGGCTCTTTACGCTTAAAGTGCTCCCGTTGCTGAAGACGAAATGTTTCCCTTGTCACGGTGATGATGCGAAAGATCTTCGTGGGGATTATCAATTGCTGAGCCGCGCGGGGATGCTCGCCGGTGGTGAATCGGGTGAACCCTCACTCGTCCCAGGAGCACCGGAAGCGAGCCCGCTCTATCAGGCCGTGCTCTGGGAGGGATCCGAAATGCCCCCCAAGGAAAATGATCGACTGACCAAACAGGAAACCGAGTACATTCGTAAGTGGATCGCCGCCGATGCCCTCTGGCCTGACGCGGAATCACAATTACAGATTAAGAAGCGTGAATGGACGGTCCGAGAAAACGAAGATGGAATCATTGTTGATACCAGTGGCGGACTGTCCGACGACTGGACCTATCGTCGATACGATCCGGCGGATATCTGGGCATTCCAGCCACTCAGGCAGGTCGACGTCTCCGGTGCCAAAGCCGCCGGACAAACCCCAATTGATTTTCTGATCGACCGGAAACTTGAACAAGCCGACCTCGCGGCCGCACCGGAAGCAGATTTTCGGGCGCTGATTCGCCGAGTGACCTACGATCTGACCGGCCTGCCGCCTAGTCCCTACGAAGTCTTTCAATTCCGTCAGGCTTGGGAAAAGGACCCTCAACAGGCATGGCAGGTATTAATCAAACGTCTTATCGAGAGCCCGCAATACGGCGAACGGCAGGCACAACATTGGCTCGACGTGGTCCGCTATGCCGACACCGCAGGATTTTCTAATGACTATGAACGATCCAATGCTTGGCGGTACCGCGACTATGTCATACGGTCACTCAATCAGGACAAGCCGTTTAATGAGTTCGTGCTGGAACAAATTGCCGGCGATGAACTACGACCGAACGACCCAGCAGCATTGATTGCGACCGGTCTGCTCCGCATGGGGCCGTGGGGAACTGCGATGCTGCCTAAAGAAGAGGCGCGACAGCTTTATCTAGACGACCTTACGCATAACGTTGGACAAATATTTCTGGGTATGCCGATGCGCTGTTGTAAATGTCATGACCACAAGTTTGATCCCATCCCGACACGGGACTATTACAGCATGTACGCTACTTTTGCATCAACACAACCAGCCGAAATGAAGGCCGAGTTTCTGCCTGAGGAAAATCGAAACGGGTTTGAACCTAAACAGGAATTGGTTGAGGATCTGTTAGCCTACGCCAGAAGCAATCTGGCCATTGTGGATAAGAAACAAGAGGATGCCGCGAAAAAGTGGTACGAAGAACATTCCCTTCCCTATAAAGGCGAAAACGCTCGCAAGAAAGACCCCGAGGATAAGAAACCGCCCCGACATGTTGGTCTCACGCCCGCAGAACGAGGGATCAAGAAAGTGCGTGAACAGGACGTCTGGATCTGGGAACGTCGCCTACAACGCTTTCAACCAATGGTTCAGTCGATCTATAACGGACCGCCGGGCAATTCTGTAAACAGTCGCAACCTGCGGTTGCCGAATAAGATGGATCAGAAGTGGTTGCCGGAGAACTCGATTCTTGGTGGTGGTGCGTTGACAGCACCATTGAAACCGGTGGAGCCCGGCGTACTCAGTGCCGCGGTCCTTGCCATGGAACATGAGGAGGGGGAAACTCCTTGGCGGATAACTGCTGCTGTTCAGGGAAGACGACTCGAACTGGCGCGTTGGATCGCCAGCGACGACAACCCGCTTACCCCGCGCGTTATTGTAAATCGGGTCTGGCAGTCGCACTTCGGAAAAGGGCTAGTACAGACACCCAACAGTTTTGGAGCGAAAGGTCGCCGGCCAAGCCATCCCGAACTTTTAGATTGGCTGACGGTCGACTTTATTGAGAACGGGTGGAAGTTGAAACGACTGCATCGGCTGATCCTATCTTCCGCCGTCTATCGACGTTCACACCAGTCATTAGAGCCTGTAAAACTCGCCAAGGTTGATTCCAATAATGATCTTCTTTCCGTTTTTCCGGCACGCCGACTGACTGCGGAAGAACTTCGGGACAGTATCCTGATGGCCAGCGGCGAACTCAACCCGGAAATGGGGGGTGTACCGGTGATGCCAGAGATGAACATGGAAGTTGCGCTGCAGCCTCGGATGATTCAGTTCTCGATCGCCCCTGCTCACCAACCTTCACGCACACCGGCGGAACGAAACCGGCGGACTATTTATACCTACCGCGTACGTGGTCAGGCCGATCCGTTTCTTAAAATAATGAATCTTCCAACCCCGAATGAATCATGCGACATGCGTGATTCCGCCTCCGTTGCCCCGCAGGCGTTCACACTGCTCAACAGCGATATGATTACGGATCGGGCCATCGCGTTTGCATTACGCGTGGAAGAGGAACAGAAACAAAAGCGGGGAAACCTGTTCCCTGACGATAGCGATGTCTATCTGGTTCGCCGTGCGGTTCAGATTGCGTACCAGCGTGTTGCTGATCCAGAGGAATTGAAGAGTCTGTTGGCCTATCTGAAAGAAATGCAAACCTATCATCGAAAACATACCCCCGAGGTCATAGAATACCCGACGCGTGTCACGCGATCTTTGGTAGAAGAGGCTACGGGCGAACCGTTTGGGTTTATCGAAAAGTTGAATGTCTACGAGGATTATGTTCCCAGTGCGAAGCCATGGACGGTGGATGCTGACATCCGGGCCCTCGCCGACGTTTGTTTGATATTATTTAACGCCAATGAATTTAACTACGTTTACTAAATACCCATAAATCGACTCGTTCCGAGAAGAGAAATAAGCCATGACTCCCCTTGCCCGCCGCGAATTTATATACGGATTAGGTTCATCGCTTGGTGCGCTGGCGATGACCGATTTGCAGGCGACGGAGAAAAAGGCGACCAGTCCCCTAGCGGCCAAGAAATCGATGCACGCTCCGCAGGCCAAAGCGGTTATTATGCTCGTGATGGAAGGCGGACCGTCTCAAGCCGATACGTTTGACCCCAAGCCCAAACTCACTGAACTGCACCTGAAAGAATCGACGCGTGTCGAAGGTCTCGCTACGGGAAAACGATTCTTTGTCGGAAGTCCGTTTAAGTCCCGTAAAGTAGGAATTGCCGGAATCGAAATGTCCGAGCCGTGGCAGTTTCTTGCCGATCCGGAGGTCGCTGACGAATTGTGCGTCTATCGAGGTTGCCAGGCCGCGTCGTTGAATCACCCCGAAGCACTACTGCATCTGAATACGGGCAGTCGCTTGGGCGGCGATCCCGGTTTGGGATCGTGGATCACCTATGGTCTGGGTTCGGTGAATCAGAATTTCCCCGGTTATGTCGTGATGACCGAACTGGCGCTGCCACAGGCAGGTGCAGCGAACTGGGGCAACGGTTTTCTACCGGCGTATTATCGGGGAACGCGATTGCGTTCTAGCGGATCGCCGATCTTGGACCTGAACCCGCCTCGTTACAAAACCCGCACGCATCAGCGTAAGGCTCTCGATCAGTTGGAAATGCTTAATGCCAAACATGCGGCGAAGCACCCACAGCACGCAGAACTGCAGGCGCGTATGGAGAACTATGAACTTGCTTTTCGCATGCAGATGTCAGTTCCCGGTATTGTTGATGTCGACCGTGAACCCAAACACCTGCAGGAGTCATATGGTCTGAATCGCAAAGAGACTGCCGCTTTTGGCCGACAGTGCATGATGGCCCGCCGCATGGTTGAAGAAGGCGTGCGGTTCGTACAAATTTTTGCGGGTGGCTGGGATAGCCATGACTACTTGGAACAGGGCCATTCCTCTCGTATCGCCAGTGTGGACCAACCGATCGCCGCGCTCATCAAGGATCTGAAAAGCCGAGGACTGCTGGAAGATACATTGGTAGTCTGGACAGGGGAATTCGGCCGGACACCGGATAATAATTACCGCGGCGGTGTGACCGCGATTGGCCGAGGGCATAACGTGGATGCGATGAATATGTGGTTCGCAGGTGGTGGCGTGAAGCGAGGTGCCGTCGTTGGCGCGACGGATGAAATTGGGGCGAAGGCAGTGGAAGTGGTGCATCCAATCCGTGATGTGCATATTACCATGCTCCATCTATTGGGACTCGACGATAATAAGCTGACATACTTCCACGCAGGTCGCTATAAACAGCTTTCGCAGTTCGGCGGTGAGTTGATCAGCGAGATCATAGCTTAGGGACGTTCTATGTTCTCAGGGCGGTATTAAAAGACGCGGCCCTTAGGTTCTTTTGTAAATGGGATTTATCTATGATGATGGTTATCATCATAGTAGTTAGCTATAAACCTTTAAATGGGCCACAAAATGCAGTTTGATCTTTTCATGACTAGATATCTAAAATTCGTTTTTGTTTTGCTGGCAATGGGCCCCGCCACGCTTTTGCCCTCGGCTCAGGCGGCAAAATACAAAGTCGTCGAGCTACAACCTGAAATTGCCACAGAATACGATCTGGATACTGATTTTTATAAAAAGACTACCTATGTTCAGGGTATCCTGATCGCAACTTCTGATAAAGTTTCCGACTATGCGCATCTGGAAGCGGCTTACCTGTACGACAAGATCCTGTCGACCATCAACCCAGATGTGGCGCAACGAGTTCGCGACCGCAAGGTTCTCTGCATTCTAGTGGGCCACGACGAGCTCACTTCGCAGATACCGCAGTTTAAATCCGATAAAACCGGTAAGGAATTAGATTTCTATAATTGGCGAAGTCGCGGGTTTCTTACCAAAGTGGGCCAGCGCAGTGTAGTGCTGTTTGCCGAAGAGGATGTGATGGAATATGAAGGTGGCATGAATCTGGAAAGTATCTTGATTCATGAATTTGGCCATGTAGTTCAGTTCGCGGGGATGGATGAACAACAGCTTAAAGAGCTAGAGGACTGTTTCCAGCGGGCCAAGGCTGCCGGCATCTGGAATGATGGAAGGGCCGCTCAACGGTACCGTCGTATTAAGGGTGATGCCGCCCTCAGTCTGCTTGATTCCCTAGTGCAATCGTTTCCCGATCAGTCACCGGAACTGATCAAACGATGCTTGGATGGAGGTGACATTCTTGTTAATGGAAAAGCGACGACTGCGGCGGTAAAAGTAAACGGCGACGATAAAGTGCTGATTGTTTTTGGCGGCCCCAAGAAATGTTATGCCCAGCGCAACAAAGCGGAATACTGGGCCGAGGTATTGCAGTGTTGGTATGACACAAATCGCACTATGGATCACGATCACAACCATATTCATACCCGCGAGCAACTTCAGGCCTACGATCCGCACGCGGCCAAACTTTGTGCCGAGGTTCTCAGTAACCACCGCTGGCGATTCGTCTCGCCCCGAGATCGATACGGAAAAAAACATTTAAAGGGATACGATCCCGCTGAGGCTCCGAAAGTTTCGCTCCTTCCTCATATAGAAATCGCCGCTTTGGATTACTACGACAATTACTGGAAAGAATTCTGGCAACGTCTGAAAGAAAAACATTCCATCGAATAAGTCCATTCACTAACGATTATGAATAAACAGATACTTAACAAAGCCAGCCTGTTGCTTGCCCTGCTCTGCATTTCGGTACCGAGTTTCAGCAGCGCACAGCAACCTAAGCCGAACATTCTTTTTATTGCCGTGGATGATCTGAATGACTGGATTGGTTGTATGGGTGGGCATCCTCAGACGATCACACCCAATCTGGATCGTTTGGCAAAATCCAGTATGTTTTTCACCAATGCGCACTGTTCCGCGCCGGCCTGCAACCCATCCCGAACAGCCGTTTTTACAGGAATCTCACCGCACCGCTCGGGCCTATATGCCAATAACCAAAAAATGCGAGAGATCATGCCAGAGGTGGAGTTGCTCCCGAGAACCCTAAGTCGACAGGGCTATTATTCCGCCGGTTCAGGGAAAATGCTGCACTACTTTATCGACGCCCAGTCATGGGACGAATATTTTCCTAAAGCTGAGTCAGAAAACCCGTTTCCGCGGACACTCTACCCGGAAACACGCCCGTTGAGCCTCCCGCGTGGTGGACCCTGGCAGTATATCGAAACGGATTGGGGACCACTGCAGGCAAACGATCAAGAGTACGGTGGGGATTTCCTGGTCGCCGAATGGATTTCGAAAAAGCTCTCTGTTAAACACGACAAGCCGTTTTTTCTAGCGTGTGGCATCTACCGTCCCCATGAACCTTGGTTTGTACCGGAAAAATATTTCAAGCCGTTTCCATTGGACTCGATTCAACGTCCCACAGGGTACAAAGCCGATGATCTCGATGACCTGCCAGCGGAAGGACAAAGACGAGGCCCCAATCGCTACTTTGCCCATATTCAGAAAGAAGGTCAGTGGGAGCAAGCCATTCAGGGGTATCTGGCCTCGATCCATTTTGCCGATGCGATGGTAGGCAAAGTGCTTGACGCGTTGGAGGCGAGTCCCTATGCGGATAATACCATTGTCGTGCTGTGGTCTGATCATGGCTGGCACTTGGGTGAAAAGCAGCATTGGCAGAAGTTTACGGGCTGGCGAGTCAGCACACGGGTTCCCCTGATGATACGTACACCGGATGGTAAATCTGGCGTTTGTGCCCGCCCGGTCAGTCTCACAAGCCTTTCACCTAC
>Ga0114993_10007459_pt1 | contig 10109 bp, 10 predicted proteins | sample ArcticOcean_MG_C_FD_87042 | JGI IMG/M metagenome (GOLD analysis project Ga0114993, IMG submission 87042) | Marine microbial communities from western Arctic Ocean - ArcticOcean_MG_CB2_150 | ecosystem: Environmental > Aquatic > Marine > Oceanic | place: Arctic Ocean: Canada Basin | collected...
CCCCAGTCGGTGGTACCGACGAACCTCTCAGCCTGAACCTCTCAGCCTCAACCTTTCAGCTCAAACCTCACAGATTAGGACCCTCTTGGGCTACAATAAGTCTTATCGATGTCCTGGGAATTTTATGCGGGTCTGGTTTTCTTTTTAGCCGTTGTGTTTACGGTGTTCTCAGCGGTGGCTTACTCTGTCGGGTTGGGTATACGGGACAACTATCGTCGTTACTATCAGAAAGCTGAGCTTCAATGGACGGAACCAGGGGACAAAGGCAGGGCACGACTCAACTTCTGGTGGTTTGCGGCCACTGCATTCGCAACCGCGTGGTTGGTTGTGGAATTCATCATCAAGCCACGATCATGATCCGGTACCAAGGGCGAGATGATCAAAGACAGTTGGTTTTTCTCTGAAATTCATCGGAAGATCGTCATGGCGATCCTGTCCCTGATCACTGTTCTGTCCATCGGCACGACCGGCTACTGGCTGATCGGGGAGGGAGGGTACTCCCTTTTGGATTGCCTTTATATGACCGTCATCACCATCTCCACCATCGGTTAAACTGAAGTCATTGATCTCTCCGATAGTCCCGAAGGGAGATTGTTCACGATTGTCCTCGCTTTGTCGGGGATTGGGGTTCTGACGTATTTACTTTCCAACATCACGGCTTCGGTGGTCGAAGGCGAGCTCAACGAAGTCTTTCGGAGAAAGAAGATGGATAAAATCCTCCAGACATACCACGGCCATTTCATTGTTTGTGGATCGGACCCGGTGGCTGAGTACATAGTGGCGGACCTCCACGCCACCAAGAGAACGTTTGTAGTCGTTGCCTCGAACCACGACGAGCTTGAGGCCTTGATGGGGGATTATCCTGACCAAGCTTTTGTGGAAGGCGATGCGACCGACAACAACGTGCAACTGAGAGCCGGCATTGAGAAGGCTGAAGGATTGTTTGCGGTGACTGAGGACGACAATCAGAATCTGGTAATTTCCCTCACTGCCAAGCAGCTGAACCCCAAGGTCAAGGTCGTGAGTCGGTGCAGCCATGCGAAAAACAAAGAGAAGATGGAAAGAGTCGGAGCCGACAGCGTGGTATCCACGGCATCTATCGGGGGCTTGAGAATGGCGTCGGTCATGGTGCGTCCCACGGTGGGGTCGTTTCTGGATGTCATGTTACGAGACAAAAGGAATCTTCGAATTGAAGAGGCCTCTGTGGGCGACTCTCTGCTGGGGGAATCCCTTTCTTCTCTCCATCTGGAGAAATATCCGAGCACCCTTGTTCCTGCCATTTAAAAGGGGAAGGACTACGTCTACAATCCGCCTCGCACCCATCGTCTCGAGGCAGGAGAAGTGTTGGTCATCATGACCACACCCCAGGAACGGATCGAGTTCCAGAAATACCTTCGATCAGCATGATCGTGTAGGACCGCCCGACCGGGTTGAATCTTCACCACCAAGACACGGGGAAGATTGCCACCACAGAGACACCAGGGAAGGCTGACCCGATGACCCGCTGACCACGGGCGCACGGCCGTGCGCCCCTATACTCCTTTTCCTGAAACCTGGAACCTGAATCGCGCTGGTTGCCCACCCGCGTTCCGAATTGATCTGGGATTGACGGAAACAGTATCATGTGAAACGTGGAAGCCGCTATTCCAATACCTGAACTCGAGAGCAAGATCAAAGCATTTCAGGCCTCTATTGGCCATGTCATCAAAGGCAAGCCTGAGGTGGTTGAGCTGGTGAGTGTGGCCCTTCTGGCTCAGGGACACTTGCTTATCGAGGATGTTCCTGGAGTGGGTAAAACAACATTAGCTCACGCGCTTGCCCGTTCCTTCGACTGCACCTTTCAGAGGATCCAGTTCACCAGTGATCTTCTTCCCTCCGACCTTATTGGAGCTTCCATCTATAACCAGTTAGAACATCAGTTCGAGTTCCGCAAAGGACCTCTGTTTGCCAACGTGGTTTTGGCCGACGAAATCAATCGCACCACACCCAAGACCCAAAGTGCCTTGCTGGAGGCGATGAGTGAGGGGAAAGTCACAACTGACAACAAAACCTACGATCTCCCGAATCCGTTTGTCGTCATTGCGACCCAAAATCCCATTGAGCATCACGGTACTTATCCTTTGCCGGAGTCGCAGCTGGATCGCTTTCTGATGCGAATCGAGATGGGCTACCCCAGCTATGGAGTGGAGAAGGAGATTCTTCGGTCGAACATCAGTTACGAAACGGCTGATGATCTCGCTCCCGTGATGTCTGCGGGTGAACTTCTGGAGGCGCAAAAACTGGTTGAGAAGGTGGAGATGGACGATATTCTCCTGGAATATCTGATGGCACTTGTGGGGGCCACTCGGAGAAGCGAATACCTGACTCTTGGAGTCAGCCCTCGGGGTGCGATGTCTCTGTACCGAGCGGCTCAGGCGAGAGCCTTTGCACAGGGTCGCCACTACTGTATTCCTGACGACGTGAAACAACTGGCCTCACCCGTTTTCTCGCACCGCGTCATGGTCAGCACCAAGCATTCCTCACCCTTGCAGAAGACCGAAGAGTCTCGAGCCATCATCCAAGAATTGATTGATGAGGTAGAGGTTCCACTTTAATTCAATGCCCACCTGGGTGAACATCAAAGGTATCAAGGAATTCTTCTGGCCTCTTTTCTTTCTGGTGTCGGCCTTTGCTCTGGCCCTGTCCAGTTCCTTGGCCCGGCACAACAGGCAGTTTTATGCAGCCGCTTTTTTGGCCTTTGTTTCCCTCCTGTTTGCCTTCATCGTATGTGTGACCCTGGTTCCCAAGCTGCTGGCCCGTATCAAGCTGGATTTCCTGATGAATTTGCGCTTTTTTCGTTTTACGAGAAGAGGTGTCACTTTCATTCTTATCGTTTTCATTATCGCCTTTGCCACTTTCAATACCGGGAACAACCTGCTCATTTTGATCCTTTCCTTTCTCTTGGCCTCCCTGATCGTCTCGGGTATCGTGGCAAACTTGGTTCTCTTCGGCCTGAAGATCAGTCTCAGGGTTCCCAAGGGGATCCATGCGCGGCAAAGAGCCGTCTTTCTAATAACTCTGCTTAATCTCAAGAAATTCTTTCCCTCCTTTGCCCTTCAGCTCAAGGGAGAAAATGAAGGGAAGAAGGGTTCTCAAGATACCGATTTGTTCGTGCAAGCCAAGCGTTTTCCTTATGTTCGGGCCGGTGAAAAGTTGCGATTGAGACTGCAATGTCGATTTGGTCGAAGGGGCGTCTATCCCGTAGAGGGCTTTGAGATCAAGACCACTTTTCCATTTGGATTCTTTTGGCGTGGGCGACAGCTGGATGCCACGGGGAACATTATCGTCTATCCTGAGATACAGGATCTGGCTCCGCTTTTCACCCAGCAGCCTGACATTCTTGGTGTGGAAGAGAAGAATCGCAGGGGAAACGGCAATGAGCTCTACAACATACGGCACTATGAAGCCGGCGATAGTGCTCGATTTGTTCACTGGAAATCGACGGCTAAATTAGCCAGTCTGATGGTCAAGGATTTTGCCTTGGAGCAGGAGATCCCATTGAATGTGCTCTTTTCCACCTACCTGCCGGATCCCTCTCCTTCAGATCTCGAACAGTTTGAGAAAGCCGTTTCCTGGGTGGCATCTCTGGGTCGTTACTATCGGCTCAAGGGGCACAAGTTCAAGTTTGATTCGGGAGAGTTCGATGTTGCCATCGATGGGCGCACTGAGCAATACGAGAGCTTGATGGAATATCTGGCGCAGGTGCAGCCTGCTGATGAGTTGCGGCTCGATGTTAACAAAGCTGCCTACCCCTGTGTCTTGTTCACGGCTGGAAATCGGATGGAATTGGAGGGGCTCCCTCAAGTGGATTACCTGCAGATATGAGTTTTGAGAGAGCGTTTAGAGCGGCCAGTTATTTCTTGCTGTGCTCGGGATTTATCTCCCTGTTTGCGAGTGAAGCAATAGGTCCCGTGCTCACCGTCCTCTACCTGTTGGTTTTGGTAGCGAGTTGGAGGGTTGGGAGGATCAACCTCGGAGGTCGGATACAACTGGTCTTATTCGTGCTATTCGTCGCCTTCTTCCTCATCGACGGGATTGCCCTTACGGATTTTGTGTCAGCAACTGTTCACCTGTTGCTTCTGGTCAGCCTGGTCAAGGTGTTTACCCTCGAAGCCGAAAGAGATTACTTGATTCTTTACTGTATTTCCTTCGGTTACCTCTTGTTCGCGTCTGCCTACACGATCTCTCTTGCCTTCCTATTGAATCTTATTTCGTATATTTTCCTGGCCATTTTGACCTTGATCCTGTTTGAGAGTAAGCAGGCCTATGAAGAGAATCGGTCCGCTTATTTTTCACTGAAGGGATATGCCAATGTGGCTCTGGTCATCACGTTGCTGATCGTCCTGATTTCAGTACCCATTTTCGTCGTCATTCCCCGGGTTTCATTTGGCTGGTTCAGGGTGGACAGGGCACTGGACCTGAATATGAGCGGTTTTTCGGACAAGGTGAGTCTGGGTGACATCGGGAAGATTCTCGTGAATACAAGTGTGGTCATGCGGGTGAGGGTGGACACTGAGCCGGGAAGTCTGCCCCCAGATTTGAAGTGGCGAGGTGTCTCCCTGGACCACTATGACGGCAGGGATTGGTCCAACACACGGGACCAATATCGGCGGCTTCGCAGGAACCGCCAGTATGGGGGCATTCTTGTGGCCGGAGATCGCCGCACTAATGAAAATCTAATAGAACAGGCTATTTTTCTAGAACCATTTAGTGATGTGATTTTTGCCGCACCGGAGATGGTTTTGATCACCGGAGAGGCTCTCAACCGAACTCTGATGTTTCAGGACGGAAATGACGCAATTGGCGTATTTCGTCGCATGCAGGGCCCCTTGAGATATGTCGTCTATTCGGATGTGATGAGCCGTGCCGAGAAATTGGCTGTACCCCTGGAGGGATCGATCCCGGAAGCCATCCAGGATCGCTATTTGCAGCTGCCCGAAATTCATCCCGGTATTTACCAGCTTGTGGAGGAAATCACAGCAGGCTACACGGGCAGCATCGAGAAGGCTCTGGCCATCGAACGTTTTCTGAGGGGAAACTACGGATATTCTCTGGACAACAGGTCGGCAAGTGCCGATGATCCGCTCTATGACTTCCTGATGGAAAATAAGACGGGGCACTGTGAGTATTTCGCCGCGGCTCAAGCGATCATGATGCGAACCGTCGGTATCCCCACTCGAGTCGTCAACGGATTCAGAAGAGGAGAATTGAATCGATTCAGTGACTACTTCATTGTGCGGCAGTCGGATGCCCACAGCTGGGTCGAAGGCTATTTCCCAGGTCCCGGCTGGATAGAGTTCGATTCGACTCCTGTGGTGGATACCGGTCCACAGGGATTCGCGTTGACTCGATGGGCTGGTCAACTGCTGGACAGTGTTGATTCCCTGTGGGTCGAAATCATCATGTTCGACAGGGTCGCACAGATCGGGGTCTTTCGATCATTGAGATCCAATGTGAGCAACACCTGGAATGAAATCTCCCGTATCTCTACGCGTTTGGATGAATTTGCCAAATTTCAGTGGTTGGATGGCTTCAAAGCCTGGGACTTCAGATCTGCCGCATTTCTCCTGGTGAGTGGCCTTTTGGCGACAGCTTGCTGGATGATTTATCGTTTCCGCAGGTATTTCCGAATCTTTTGGAAGCAATGGTTTCCGGGGAAGGTGAACTCCAGCATTGCTCCCGAATACTACCTGGAAATGCTCGATCTGCTGGGACGAAAGGGTCTGAGGAAGGTGCCTGCCGAGACCCCGCATGAATTTGTCGAGAGGATTCAGGCTGACTTCAGCAATCCTGCGCCTGCTCTCATTACGCAACTCTACTACCGCAATCGGTTTGGCCATTTCCCTTTGGGAATGACCGATCTGTCCAGGGTCTACGGCTGGTTAAAGGAACTGCGCCGATAAAGTCGAATTCTACGATTGTGCTACTCCTGATATAATTTCGCTGATGCCGAAAGTTGGGTTCATCAGCTTGGGATGTCCGAAGAACCTCGTGGATAGCGAGGTGATGCTGGGGCTCCTGAATCAGGACGGATTCGATATTACCGCCAATGAGCAGGATGCGGAGATCATCGTAGTGAACACCTGTGGTTTCATCGAGAGTGCCAAGCAGGAGTCCATCGATACGATTCTGGAAGTGGCACAGCGGAAGGGCAACGGTACTTGCCGTAAACTGATCGTGACCGGTTGTCTGGTCGAACGATACCGGAAGGACATCATGGCCCAGATTCCGGAGGTGGATGCGGTCATCGGTACCAGCCAGATTCCTGAAATCGTCAATGCTTGCAGCGAATCTCTTCAGGTCTCTGACCTTCCGCACTACCAATCCCGCGAGGCCTACCTGTACAGCGATTCGGATCCCAGAGTGATCACCACTCCTGGGTACAGTGCCTATCTTAAAATCGCGGAAGGCTGTGACCATCCGTGCAGTTTTTGCGTCATTCCCCAGATGCGAGGGCGATTTCGCAGTCGTTCCATGGAGTCGATTGTCACCGAAGCACGAAATCTGGCATCTCAAGGCACCAAGGAACTCAATCTGATCGGCCAGGACACCACCATGTACGGGTGGGATTGGGGGAACACCTCGGGTTTGGCTGAGCTCATCAGGGGTCTGGGGGAGGTCGAAGGAATCGAATGGATCCGTGTCCTGTATATCTATCCCAATAATGTCTCCGATGAGTTTCTGGAGGCGGTTGCGCAGACTCCCACCGCCTGCAAGTACATTGACATTCCTCTTCAACACGCCTCGAGCAAGGTCTTGAAGCGGATGAAAAGAGGAGGGAATCGACACTCTTTATCGAATCTGATGAAACGCATTCGAACCATCATTCCTGAGGTCACGATCCGAACGACAATGATCGTGGGATTCCCGGGTGAAACGCCAGAAGATGTTAAAGAGTTGATGGAGTTTGTTCGGGAGACGCAGTTTGACCGTCTGGGCGTATTTTCGTATTCCGATGAAGAAGGGTCGGATGCCTATGAGCTCGATGGTAAGGTTCCCGAAGACGTGAAGGAGGATCGTCGCCGACAACTGATGGAGCTCCAGGCAGGAATATCCAAGAGCAAGAATAGCCAGTTGGTGGGAAAAGTCGCACCTGTGCTGGTGGTGGGGGTGACGCAGGAAAGTGAATTTTTGTGGGAGGGGCGACTGCCTTCTCAGGCTCCGGATATTGATGGAGTTGTCTATTTGACTGATGGAGTTACTGACGAGGTCCGGCCTGGAGATTTGCGTTCGGTCCGAATCACTGATGCCCATGAGTACGACCTGGTTGGAACCGTCCTGCCATGAACCGTGAAGGTTCTCCCTGTCCTGCCTGCGGCCTGAAGGTCTCCAAAGCCACCGCTGAGTGTTTCCCCTTCTGCAGCCAACGCTGTCGTCTCCTCGATCTGGGGAAATGGCTTGATGGGCGCTATCGAATCGCAGGCAAGAAAATTCAAACTGAGACGGACACTGAGGCGGAGGACGAGTAGTGTCTCGCCACAAAGGTCACCGTATTGATGAAACGAGACACTAAAGTATCTCGACTGATTCGAGGCGTAGTAACCGGATTCGGAATTGGCTATCTACCTCTGGCTCCAGGAACATGGGCTTCAGGGGCAACTGTAGGCTTGGTTGCCCTGATCCACTGGGCCTTGCCCACCAGGGAAGGGCTTGTCCTGGTTGGTGCTCTGGTCTTGCTCACGCCTGTAGCGATCAAATTTTCAACACGATTTTCCCAGGCCCTGAACCACTCGGATCCTTCCCAAATCGTGATCGATGAGATTATCGGACAAATGGTTTGTTTCCTATGGGTTCCGGTTTCGACATTCTCCCTGTTCGCTGGATTCTTGATGTTCCGTTTCTTTGATATCGTCAAGCCGTTTCCAGTACGAAACTGTGAAAGATTGCCGGGCGGGATGGGGATCGTCTTCGATGATGTGGCGGCCGGTTTATATGCGGGTGTTTTTCTGAGCCTTCTGCTATGGCTCATGTCAGGGTAACTTCGTGCTCTTGACCCTCTTTGTACGGGTATAGGCCTTATGCGAGCGGAAATTATTGCCGTCGGAACTGAACTGTTAACGCCTTCACGCCTCGATACCAATTCACTTTTTATCACCAGGCGGCTCAATGAGTGCGGGCTCCGAGTGATGAGGAAGTTCGTGGTAGGAGATCGCCAGGAGGAGATTCGTGGGGCTCTGGAAATGGCTCTCCAGGAGTCTGAAGTGGTCCTCACCATAGGAGGATTGGGTCCGACCCATGACGACATTACCCGTGAAGTGGTGTCTGCAGCTTTGGGGCGGGATCTGGCCTTGGACGACGCCCTGGTGAATGGATTGAAAACACGCTTTCGTCGAGCGGGTTATCAGCTAACCGACAATAACCTTCGCCAGGCCAGGGTTCCTGAAGGCGCCGAGCCCCTGGTGAATCCTAACGGCAGTGCGCCAGGGCTGTTTCTGAAGGAAGGAAAGGCTCTTTTGTTTTTGCTTCCGGGGCCACCCCGTGAGCTGGAGCCCATGATGGATCAGGTGATGGAGTGCATTCGCAAGCACAAGCAGGTTTCCCAGACGTTTCACCGGCGCCTGAAGGTGGCTTCACAATCCGAGTCGGTGGTGGATGCAGCGGTGGGACCTATTTACAAGTCCTATCCACAGATTGAAACGACGATTCTCTCTTCTCCCGGTATCCTTGAACTCCTTTTTTATTGGGTAGGTGAAGCCGATCAGGAGATGGCCGAAGGTCAGCTGGAAGAGCTCCAATCTCGCCTGGCGGATCAGTTGGGCGACTCAGTGTTCACCGACCAGGAGGAAGGCCTGGAGGAAGTGGTGGGAAGAATTCTTAGGGAGAGCGGTCAAAGCGTGGCTACGGCAGAGTCCTGTACGGGGGGGTTGATGGGGAAGATGCTCACCGATGTGCCCGGTAGCTCGGAATACTATCAGGGCGGAGTCGTTTGCTACAGCAACAGCCTGAAGGTCGATCTCCTGGGAGTGGATCGGGATTCTCTGGAACGCCATGGAGCCGTCAGTCAACCCGTGGCTCAGCAGATGGCAGTCGGCATCCGCGAGAGCACGGGAGCGGACTTTGGACTTTCCGTGACAGGGATTGCAGGACCGGACGGGGGTACCTCGGAGAAGCCCGTAGGCCTGGTGTTCATCGGCCTCTCTCATGACAAGGACACCCAGGTACAGGAGGAGCGATTTCCGGGTTCCCGAGAGGCTATTCGGATGCGGGCCTCCTGGCATGCCCTGGACTGGCTCAGACGGACGGTGCTGACTAGCTGACCGGCTGACCGGCGCTGGTCTTCAACCAGCGCGTTCCAAGTTCCAGGTTCCACGTTTCAAGAAAAGAAGGTAGGGGCGCACAGCCCAGGCTGTCTCAAAACCTAAAACATCTAGGTCATCACAGATGGGCGTCTTTCGAGCAGGTGGCAAGCCCAGTGTAGCGGCCGCTCTATGAGCGGCTTTCCGGATTCGGCGCACTGAGGCGCCTCCCACACTCCGGACACACTCTACCGACCCATCCGAATTAACTGGGTTTTGAGACGGCCTGGGCCGTGCGCCGATTTGTCCCAAGCCCCTGGCTTTGGATCAGGGGTCAGGTGGTTAGCAGGTCAGCAAGTCGGCCTATTCCCCTTGCACCAGGACTCGGATCGCTTCCACCACTTCCGGATTGGCCAGGGTCGTCACATCTCCCACATCGGCTTTGTTGGAAATGGCTGCCAGGACGCGCCGCATGATCTTGCCCGAGCGAGTCTTGGGCATGTCGGGCACAATGTAAACGTGTTTCGGCCGGGCAATCTTGCCTATATCCCGTTCAATCACCTGGATCACCGCCTTCTCGATCTCCTCAGAGGCTTCATGTCCGGGCTTCAAAGAGACATACATGTCGGGCATCCTGCCCTTCACCTCATCCGCCACCGGAACTACCGAAGCCTCGGCCACCGCCGAGACGGTAAGACAGGCGGATTCCAACTCCTTGGTGCCCAGTCGATGACCGGCCACGTTGATGACATCGTCGATCCGGCCCAGGATTCTATAATATCCATCCTCAGCCTGAGTGGCTGCATCACCCGTGAAATAGGGCCAGTCCCGCCA
>Ga0114993_10007464_pt1 | contig 10103 bp, 8 predicted proteins | sample ArcticOcean_MG_C_FD_87042 | JGI IMG/M metagenome (GOLD analysis project Ga0114993, IMG submission 87042) | Marine microbial communities from western Arctic Ocean - ArcticOcean_MG_CB2_150 | ecosystem: Environmental > Aquatic > Marine > Oceanic | place: Arctic Ocean: Canada Basin | collected...
ACACGACGACTCGACTCACTCCGCGAACTGTTAGCGGGCCCTGGAGGATCGCCACATCGCCACTACAGCGAAGGCCGACGCCGACGCCACAATTCCGAGCAGGCTGGAGTTCAACAGTGGAGACACGTCGGAGAGGCCGGTGCGCTCTACCGTAATGAGCGTGACGACCCCGGCGCCGCATGCGGCCAACGCCTCGGGCACACCCGGTAGCCGTGTATGAAGTCCCGCGACCACGGGCACGAAGAGGCAGACCGCCATGAGCGTATAAAAGACGGTGAGGGCGTCGATCACGGACGGAAGAACCAGCGCAAGCAGAATCGCCAGACCGCCTCCGGCGACAGCGGCTCCCCGGGCCACCCGGAGCACCGCCCTGTCACTTGCGTCGGGGCGCACGAACCGTTTGTACAGGTCCTTGGAAAGTGAGGTTGCGAGCATGAAGAGGATGGCGTCGGCGGAGCTGATTTCCGCCGAAAACACGGCGGCGAGTCCCAAACTGCCCAGCAACGTCGGGAGTCCCGCGGCGAGCACCAACATGAGGGCCTGTTCACTGTCGGCCAGCGCAGGGTCGAGGGTATGGGCGATCAGCCCGAAGACGGGGGGAGCCAAAGCGAATATAAAAAGAGCGACCGCCGCGGCGGCAACGCCGATCCGAATGGCCCGCTCATCGACGGCCCCGTACACCTTCTGAATCAATCCCGGCGAGACCATGAAGTTGGGGACGAGGAGCGCCAGGTAGATCCATCCGGACTCCCCCCCGTGCCAAAAATTCAGGTAGTCCGAAGTGGGTGGGGCCGCCTCGACCAAAGCGGCCCAACCGCCCACTGCATGCCACGCCCACGGTAGGGCCACCGCAAAGCCGACGACCAGGACCACGACCTGCACCATGTTGATCCAAGCCGACGTGAGGAGCCCGCCTGCGGTGAAGTACGCGGTGACGACAATCCCACCGATCAAGACTCCCACCCAGTGAGGGGTCCCGGCGACGAAGCCGAGAATCTTGGCCATGGCGATGAGTTGGGCGGCCAGAAGCCACGGAGTCCCGATCCAGAGGAGCGTGGTGATCGTGGCTCGAACCGAAGAGCCGTATCGAAATTCCAGGTAGTCTCCGGCCGTGTAGAGGCCTTGATCAGCGGCAATACGCCAGATCCGCGGCCCGATCCAGAACGCCAACGCCAGCGTGCCCACCGCTGCCGAACCCACCCACCACCAGGCGGACATGCCGTCGCGGTATCCCAGACCCGCCGCTCCGACCGTGCTTCCAGCTCCGATGTTTGCCGCCAGCACGGTCGAAAACAGGAGGGCCGCATTGAGGCGGCGATCGGCCACGAAGAAGCCGCCGCTGGTTTCGACGCGGCGGCCAATCCACACACCGAGTCCGATGAGACCGGCCGAATAGGCCAGAAGCAGTACGAGGGTAAGATTCAACGTCGGTCGTGGCGTCCCAAACGCGGGAAGCGCCTGAGAGGCACCCTCACCTCCCGGTGTTCAAGTCGCGGGCGGCGGGGAAGCCAGGAATCCCCGTGGCCGCCCGCACCGCGCGTAGGATCGCTTCAGCCGTCACATCGGCCGCGAGGGCTCCGATCCTCAATACCGACGCGTTGCCGGAGAGCGTACCCGTGGCCAAAGAGAACACCGTATCGCCGTCTCTGGGTGTGTGCGCGGGGTAGATCGCACGAGCTAGACCATCCTGGGCCATCTGCGCGACTTTGGTCGCCTCGGCCTTCGTGAGCGTGGCGTTGGTCGCGACCACCCCGAGGGTCGTGTTGGCGCCGCCTCGTGCTTCATTCGACGCTCCGGCCCGAAGCAGCACACGGGCATCCGCGAGTCCGAGGCCATCCGCCGTACGAACACCCGCGACGACGGAGCCCGTAGCCGGGTCGATGATGTCCCCAACGGCGTTGACCACGATGATGGCCGCCACGATGAGCCCGCTTTCGAGAGTGATCGAGGCCGTTCCGACGCCGCCCTTCATGGCACGGGCCATGCCGCCGGATTTTCCGACGGTGGCACCGGCACCCGCACCGACGTTCCCCTCGGCGGGTGTCTGGGCGCTCGCGTGCGTCGCGGCCCGATAACCGCAGTCGGCGTCGGGCCGGACGCGCGGGTCGCCCCCGATCGGGAGATCGTAGATTACGGCCGCCGCGACGATGGGCACCACGATGTCGCCCATCCGGTAGCCGACCCCTTTCTCGTCAAGGTATCGCATCACCCCGGATCTCGCGTCGAGCCCGAACGCACTACCACCGGAGAGTACGACCCCGTGTATTTCTTGAACGGTGTTTACCGGGTCGAGTAAGTCGGTTTCACTCGTGCCCGGTGCGCCGCCCCTAACGTCCACCCCTCCGACCGCTCCACCCCGGGCGAGTACCACGGTGCAGCCCGTTGGTCGTTCAGTGAGAGTGAAGTGACCCACCTCGAGACCGGGAACGGCCGTGAGTCCCCAAGCGAGTTCCTGACCGTGGGAGGTCGACGGGCTGGCCAATACCGCTGCCAGGGTAGCCGCGGTCGCGGCAAGTAAAGCGATGCCGAGAGGGCGCCGACGTTCGCGGGGGCCCATCCCAACCCATGGACGTTGGCCGGGGCCGATCACAACCCATGGACGCTCGCTCACAAGTCGATCCTCCATGCGCGCCGCTCCTCGCGTCGCAACGTTGATCCCCCTACCTGATCTCCATGGTGATTGTGTACAGCGGACAGCGCGAATGTTTCCCTACAGCCCCACCGCCGCGAGGGCGGCCTTCACGTTGTCCTCATCGTCTTGGGAAGGCGCTCCGCTGGCCCCCACCGCTCCGACCGTGTAGCCGCCTCTTACGATCGGGACTGCACCCCGGAAAAACCGCAGCCGGCCTCCCGTCGCTTCGTTCATATTCTGGTAGAGGGGAGAAGTCGAGTTGGCGGCGAGATCAGCGCTCGGTCGCCCGAAAATCGCGGCACTCATGGCTTTGCCGATCGCCGTGTCCATCGTCGTCCCGCGGGCATTAGGCATCCGAGTGGCCGCGATCAGATCGCCTCGACCATCGACCACGGCGATGCTGAGTTGAAGGTTTTTGCTGGCCGCGTCCCGCTGCGCCGCCTCGACGATCGCCTGGGCTTCGCTGAGCGAAAGGCGTTGCGGGGCCGACTGCCCCGCGAGCGCCAACGGTGCGGCGAGCCAGCCGCCCACGAGCACGATTGTCAGCAGGGCCTGCGAAATTTTTTTGATCGGGTTCATCGAACGCTCTCCAGAAAAGATCAGCGGCGTGGGTTTAAAAAACGGAAAGCGCGGAGCGCACTGCGTCTTCGTCCACCTGTGATGCCGCGCCGCTGCAGCCCATGGCACCGATCACTTCACCGTCCCTGGTGATCGGCAACGCTCCCTGAAACGGATAAAGCGGCCCCGGCATCGTCTCATTGAAGCTCTGGAAGGCGGGGGAGTTACCGAAGTCGGCCATGGCCGCACTCGGCTGTCCGAAAAGCGCGGACATACGGGCCTTACCCCGGGCGACGTCCGTGGTGTAGAACCGAGCCCCATCCATCCGGGCCAGGGCAATCAAGTCCCCGCGGGAGTCGACGACCGCGCAGCTGAGGCTGACGCCCAGATTCTCCGCTGCTTCCTTGGCGGCGGCGAGCGCCGCCATCGCTTGATCGGCCGACGGGCCTGGCGGGGCGGCCGGCGCGCCTCTCTGCTGCGCAATGGCGGGTGTCACGAAGATCACTGCCGCAAAAGTGCAGCTAACGAGGACCGACCAACGATACTGACCTCTAGACATACCGATCTCTCCGAAAAACGGGTGACGTCGCCGTGCAAAAAACGGTGGCTATGCGCCGAACTGGTCGCCGTGTGCCAAACATAGGCTAGTCCTACCGGGGCGACCAACTCAGTCAGCGGTAGTTGCCAAACTGAAGCTCCACCCCCCAGTCGGACCCTTTCAGCAAAGCCTGTACGCCCTGAAGCTCGTCCCTCGAAGGGCTCGTAACTCTCAATTCATCTGCTTGGATCTGAACCTGGACCTTCTTGAAACCGCTGTCCTTGACCGCCTTCACCATCTTCTTCGCGGTTTCCTGGTCAATTCCTTGTTTGAGACCCAACGTCTGGCGGGCGCGCCCAAGCGTCCCGACTTCGACGCCTCCTTGATCTAAGTTCTTAATCGGAACACCTCGCTGAGCGAGCTTCTCGCGGACGATCTGAAGGACGGCCGTCAGACGATATTCGTCATCCGCGTCCAACTTGATGGCCGGTCCGCCCCGGTCGAACTCCACCGTACATTCGGTGCCTTTGAAGTCGTAGCGAGTGGCGATTTCTTTTCGAGCTTGGTTCACGGCGTTGTCGACTTCCTGGAGGTCGACGCCCGTCGAGACGTCGAACGAATTTTTCTTGGCCATCAGGGTCCTCGGTGCCCGGGTCCGCGTCACGAAACTCCGAAATCTGTCGTTCAGAGACCGGATGGTCTACACTGCCACCGAAACTCGTCTGCCCACGGAGATTATGAGCGCCCATCCCGCACCGCACCGCTGCACTACACTCGTGTTGGGGAGTGGGGTGGCCGGCCTGACCTACGCGCTTCGTGCGGCGGAGCATGGCCCGGTCCTTATTCTGACCAAGAAATCGCGGAGCGATTCCTCCACAAATCGGGCGCAAGGTGGACTCGCCGCCGTTCTTGATCCCACTGACTCCTTTGACTTGCACGTCGCCGACACCCTGGAAGCGGGCGCTGGATTGTGCAGGAGGGACGTGGTCGAGTGGGTCGTTCGTGAAGGGCCTACGCTGGTTCGCAGTCTCACGAAGTTGGGTGCCACGTTCGAGCATACGGACGATCATTCCGAGGGTCTCGATCTGGGCTTGGAAGGAGGACACAGCCGGCGGCGCATCGTACATTCGAAGGATCGCACGGGGCAGGAGATCGAGAGTACCTTGCTCTCCGCTGTCGCGAACCACCCGGAGATCACCCTTCTTGAGCATCACCTCGCGCTCGACCTTTGGACGGGTGCGGTCGAAGGTCGTCAAAGGTGCTACGGCGCGTCGTTTCTCGACCAGGAGACCGGGGCCACCGGTTTGGTTCGATCGGAGCGGACGATGCTGTCCACCGGAGGCTGCGGTAAGGTCTACCGCTATACGACCAACCCCGACATCGCCACCGCGGACGGATTCGCGATGGCGGCCCGAGCCGGGTGTTCGCTCGGCAACATGGAAATGGTTCAGTTCCATCCGACGTGCCTTCACCATCCCGACGCGAAGAGCTTCCTGATCTCGGAGGCGGTGCGCGGAGAGGGGGCGGTGCTCCGAAATATGTCGGGCGAGGAGTTCATGAAGGAGCGCCATCCGCTCGGATCCCTCGCCCCACGCGACGTGGTCGCCCGCGAGATCGACCGTGAGACCAAACGACGGGGCGATAAGTTCGTTTTGCTCGATGTGTCGGGAATCGGCGAGAAGCGATTCCGGGAGCGCTTCCCCGCCATTTCCGAGCGCCTTGGGAACTACGGGATCATCGCTGGCCGGGACCCCATTCCCGTGGTCCCGGCGGCGCACTACATGTGCGGTGGCGTCGCGGTCGACATGGATGGCCGGACCGAAGTCGACGGCCTTTTCGCAGCCGGAGAGGTTGCGTTCACGGGCGTGCACGGAGCCAACAGGCTGGCGTCCAACTCACTACTGGAAGCGTCGGTATTGGCGGAGCGGGCCGGTGCCGTGGTGCCCGAACCCGCGACCCGCCCCGAGCCGGAACCGCCGCCCGCCCCGCGAACGGACCCGCCGCTGATGGACCAGGGGGTGATTCTCGACCACGAGTGGGACGCGGTCCGCAGCCTGATGCTGAACTACATGGGCCTGGTCCGATCCCGCGGCCGGCTGGATCGCGCCGTCACCCGGCTGGCGGAAATGCGGGAGTGGTCGGAGCACCTATACCGGACGAACAAGCCGTCTTCTGACCTGGTCGAGCTCCGCAACATCTCACTCACCGGGTTGATGATGGCGATGGCGGCGCGAGCCCGAGAGGAAAGCCGGGGCCTGCACACTCGCCTCGACTTTCCCGACACCGACCCGGTGCCGCGGGAGTCCTGGAGTCGGTTCGTGGAGGGTGGGGTGGAGGTGACGCTCCGACCGCTTGAAGGCCAACCTTCCCCGTAAGACGACCCGCGCTTGGCCCGGAGGTTAGCAGAGCAGCAGAGATTCCGGAGGTTAGCAGAGATTCCGGAGGTCAGCAGAGCTTGATGTTGCGCATCCGGCAGAGCTGCGGTCCGTCAGTTCGGCGCGGCCGCCCCCAGTCCCGAGCCGTACCCTTCGATCTCGATGATTTTCACGATCTCTTGGCTGCGCGTGTCGATCACGACGACGGTGCCCGCCCGCGCGTTGTCACCCAGATCGTAACGGGGCGTGTACATGTGGCCGCGGCGGTCGTTTTCGGACAGCTCAAGGTTGCGGCTCGACACGTATACGAAACGGCCGTCCGGTGACACTGCCGCCCCGTGCGGCTGAGCGAGGCCGTCCCCGGCGATGACCTTGGCGAGCGTTCTGCTTTCCACATCGATTACGGCCACCGTGTTGCCGACGTTGGTGCCCACATAGACCCAACGACCGTCCGGAGTGAACACGGGATGCCAAGGGGCCGCGTCTATGGCGACGGTATCGATCGGGGTCGTCTGGGAGGTAGCGTCGAGATCGAAGACGAACACCGAGCCGGTGAGTTGGGTCGTTCCGACCATCCGACGGCCGTCGGGCGACACCGCGAAGCCGACCATCGTGTGTTGGCGGTCGCCGGCCAATTCGTCGAGTTCCACCGCTTCGTCCTCGGGAAAAAAAGACGCGATCTGGTTGACGGCCAGGCTGGCTAGGAAGACGGTTCCCGTTCCCGGCCGGACGGCGAGCGCGTGGGGTCTCGGCAGAAAGACGCCGACTTCTTCTACGGTCATGTCCGACCGGCGAATGACGCCGATCGCTTGGGGTGGGGATACGGCCGCCATCGATCGGCCGGCGTAGAGATTTTCGCCATCGGGGTCGAGGGCCAGGAGTCCTGGGCGAACGAAGTCGGTCCGCGCCACCAGTTCGTTGTTGCGGTCGAACTTGAGGATCTGATTGGCGGTGATGGCCGAGACGTACCAAAAAGATCCATCTGATTCGACCGCGATGTGGTGGGGCGACGCATTTGCGGGCAGGCCGTACTGTTGGAGATCCACCGTGCGGACCACCTGGTTGGTCTCCATGTCGATCACGGAGATCAGGGCCTCGCTCTGATTGGCGGCGTAGACCAGCGTCTGGGCTGATGCGAACGGAATTTCCCCGGTCTCTGAAGGCGCGCCCTCGTCGATCCATTCACTTAGGAGTGCGATCTCGGGGTCGCTCAGTGGCTCGCCGCCGACTTCGCCGTTGTTCGAGGGTGAAACACCTACCTCGGTCGGATGTGGGCCACCGACGAGCTTGGTCGCCAACTCGACCATCAGGGAGCGGGCAGCGTCGAAAGGAATGACCGCTTCGCCATGGTCGGAGCCGGCGATCAGCGCTTGCCAGGAGTCGAGGCGCAGGCCTCGTGCGGCGTCCGCGCCGGTGTGACAGGAAGTGCATTTTTGGTCCAGTAGACGCTGGACGTCCGCATAATGGACTGCGTATGTGACGGCGTCACGGGCGTTGGAGTGCGCGGTGGTCACCGGAATCTCGATGCCTCCGCGGGCGGCGCAGGCGCCCAGGATCGATATGACCCCAAAAACGATGGTGGCCTTCAAGTCACTCCTCCCGAAGTGCGGTCACGGACGCGGACGGGCCTCCAATTCAGATCACTGTACGACACAGATCACCGTACGACACAGATCACCGTACACTACAGGTCACTGGTACCGCCCAGGCGCCTCCGGTGTTCGTTTCTGGATCGGCGATTGGTCCAGGCAGGTCTGAGGGAACACGTTCTCGAGTCTGGCCTGTGATGCCTGATCCAGCTCCTCGACCTCGGGGACGAAATCGCCACGCTGGCGGCCCACGTGCACGCGGCCACCTACCATCTTCTCACACTGATCGCCGAATTCGACCGACTCCGGGGCTGGGAGCCGGGGGGCCATCGTTCGTGCGCCCACTGGCTCGCATACCGCACGGGCATCGATTTGGGCGCCGCTCGCGAAAAGGTGCGTGCCGCGCGGGCCCTCACGGAACTCGCCCGGATCAGTGCGTCGATGGAGCAAGGAGAACTTTCGTTCGCGAAGGTGCGGGCGCTCACGCGCGTGGCCACCCCCGAAAGTGAGGGCGACCTGCTCGAGCTCGCCCGGTGCAGCACGGCCGCCCAACTGGAGAGGACGGTGCGGGCATGGCGCCGTATGTCTAGATGCGATGAAAACGAACTCGAAAGGATTCGACATCGCTCACGGTTCTTCTCGGTCTTCCCGGACGAGGAGGGCATGTACTTGGTACGCGGAAGGCTGGACCCGGAGGTCGGGGCGATACTCATGCGAGCGATCGAGGCGGCGAGCGACGCGCTGTTCAGGGCCGGCCCATCGGTCCGAGCCAGCACGTCGGACGACATCGAACCGAAGCAGCGGCGGGCGGATGCGGTGGGGCTCTTGGCCGAGCGGGCGCTGGCGGTGGGGTTCGGGTGTGTGGCGGCGTGCGGTGCAGAGCGGGATGGTTCGGCACAAGATTGTGCCGGACTGAACGACTCCGAACAGGTGGGCGCTGGACAGGACGGTGCCGAACGGGGAGGCGCCGGCCTCGTGCCGCTCAGCGGCACTCGCGCGGAGCGCTACCAGGTGGTCCTGCACGTCGAAGCGTGCACGTTGGAGAGTGAGCGCGAAGCTGGGCGTTCGGAGCTGGAGGACGGGACGCGCGTTTCCGCGGCAACGTCTCGGAGGCTGTCGTGTGACGCTGGTGTGGTTCGGCTCAACCACGGCAGACCGCCCCACGGCTCGACCCTCGACATCGGGCGCAAGACACGCACGATTCCGCCCCCGCTTAGACGGGCCCTGGAGGCCCGGGACCGTGGATGCCGGTTCCCGGGCTGTGGGCTCCGCTTCACGGACGCACACCACGTGAGGCACTGGGCCGACGGCGGTGAGACGAAGCTGGAAAACCTGGTTCTGCTTTGCCGTTTCCACCATCGATTGGTGCACGAGGAGGGATATAAGGTGCACTTCCCCCGGGGCCAGCGGCCGTACTTCCTCGACCCGAGGATGCGACTACTTCCTGACGTGCCGCCCCCACCCCCGCATCTCCCGTCGGAACCGGTCGAGGCGTTGGTAAAGCACAACCGCTTCCGAGCGGTCGAGCCCGGCTTTCTAACCGGTGCCGCCCGCTACAAGCGGGAGGAGGACGTTCCCTCGGCGGTCTTTGAGCGGGCCTTCTCGCGCCCCCGCCCCGCGGCGCGATGACTCTGCCATCCTTGCCCAGGACGGGGCGAACCCTACCGGCGGTTGCAAGCCCTTCGGCCGCCCGTATGATACACCTCTCGGAAAAGCCGTCCCCGACGTCCAGGAGCAAAAACATGAATTCGCGCGTCGTGAGGTTCCTCGCAGCGCTCGCGATCACCGCCGGATCGCCCTCCACCAAGGCCTCCGCGCAAAACGTCCCCGCTTCCAGGGACTTCGACGCGGAGATCGAGGCGGCCATTCGATCGGCCAAAACCGCGGCGGGTACCGAGTTCCTCGGAACCCTGAACCGGATTTGCCTGCTTCCGGCCAGTGGTGGGGTCAACACGAGCGACAATCTGCCACGGTACGTTCGAGATCCATCCACCATTCCGGCGCGTGAAGCCTGGTACGCACCGTCCGCCAAAGTCTTCGACAACCTCTACTTCGTGGGTGGGAAGGTTCACACCTCGTGGGCACTCACCACGAGTGAAGGCATCATCATCATCGACACGATTTATCCGTACAACTCAGAGGAATTGATCATTGGCGGCCTGCGACGCCTCGGTCTCGATCCGGAGGACATCCGATACGTCATCATTTCCCACGCGCACGGTGACCACATCGGGGGGGCTCAGATCCTGCAGGACCGTTTCGGCGCCGAGGTCGTCATGGGTGGCCCGGACTGGGATCTCGTCGAGACCTACCCGAACCGCTACGCAACCATGGCCCCGACGCGTGGAATCGTGGCGACCGACGGCATGGAGCTCAGGCTCGGCAACACGACCGTCAACATCTGGGAGACG
>Ga0114993_10007465_pt1 | contig 10102 bp, 7 predicted proteins | sample ArcticOcean_MG_C_FD_87042 | JGI IMG/M metagenome (GOLD analysis project Ga0114993, IMG submission 87042) | Marine microbial communities from western Arctic Ocean - ArcticOcean_MG_CB2_150 | ecosystem: Environmental > Aquatic > Marine > Oceanic | place: Arctic Ocean: Canada Basin | collected...
GCCCTGGAGACCGCGGTGGTGCGCACAACGCTGGAAACCGAAGCCTGCTACCTGATCCCACGGGGCCACCGCCAGGGTGGATTGGTTTGGGTAGGCGCCACGTCGGAGGAAGTCGGCTTCACGAAGGGCACGACCCTGGAAGGAAGGGCAGCTCTCCTGCGCGCCGCAGCCCAGGCGGTCCCAGCTCTGGCTCACGCTTCCGAGGTGGAAGCGTGGGACGGGTTCCGTCCCGGGACTCCCGACGGACTTCCGGTGATCGGGCCCGATCCCGACTTGCCAGGTTTGATCCACGCGACCGGCCATTTCCGCAACGGCATCCTGCTCACGCCAGTGACTGCGGAGCTGATCGTCCGGTGCGTGGACGGGACCGGGGACCCACGACTCGGCCCGTTCAGCCCTGATCGCTTCTCCGACGTATGATCGCGCGCTGGCTGGCCGCCCGCCCTAGGGACAGTGTAGTATGGAGGTAGGAGCCGACTGTCCCCGTATCCCCCCTGTCGTAGCCAGTTGGGAGCGTGTACTGGTACGGGACTGCACATACCGTCCCGCGGTAGCAAGCTGTACGTGATCCGTCACGCACTGTCCAGTCCCCCGTGGGGCACACCCCGCTTAACGGGTTGGCACTCTTAGCGCACCTACCAACACGGTTATGCGCGTCGGGTGTGGTGCTCCCGGCTTTTTTGCAGTCCTGCGGGGTGGAGGAGCAGAACCAGAGCATGAAGGAGATCTAATGACAAGCGCAGCTAAAAAAATAGGGTTCCATCCCAAAAAGGTGTGGCTTTGTGTTCTAGTCTTGCTGGCTGTTTTTAGTCAATCAGTGCTGGCCCAGTCAACCATAGAAACAGCCATCACAGGCAACGCGCAGGACCGATATCCCGTGGATTGGCAGGCGGTCGCTGCGGAATCTATGGAGTATTTTTTGGCACTGTTGCGCACTAATACCAGCAATCCCCCCGGCAACGAAACCGAAGCCGCAACGTACCTTCAACGAATACTCCAGCGGGAGGACATCGAAGCCGAACTGTTCGCACTCGACCCAACACGTGCCAATCTGGTTGCGCGACTTCGTGGCAACGGTAGCGAGGCGCCAATTCTGGTTATGGGTCACACTGATGTCGTCGGTGTGCAGCCCGATAGCTGGTCCGTAGATCCGTTCGGGGCGGTCGCCAAGGATGGATACATCTACGGTCGCGGGTCGCTTGACGATAAGGACAATGTTACGGCGGCGCTGATGCTGATGTTGTTGCTGCGGCGTGCCGATGTCGAGCTCGACCGGGATGTGATTTTTCTTGCCGAAGCGGGTGAAGAGGGGACGACCAGATTCGGCATCGACTACATGGTCGAGCAGCATTGGAACCAGATCGCGGCCGAATTTTGTCTCGCCGAGGGCGGAGAGGCGGTGGCACGCGACGGCGAAGTACGCTACGTCCAGATCGCAACGACTGAGAAGTTCCCGATGCGGGTCAGGCTCGTTGCCCGCGGGACGGCAGGCCATGGTTCCATCCCGAGACTCGACAACGCCGTATCGGCCCTGGCGGGGGCCGTGGCACGAGTCGCTGCATGGCATTCCCCTCTGCGTCTAAATGAGACGACACGAGCCTATTTCTCCCGCCTGGGTGAAATCAGCTCACCGGAGGAAGCCGCTCGCTATCGGGGTGTGCTCGACCCCGAGCAGCAGCCACGGATCGAACGCTACTTCGCCGAGCACGAACCGCAACATTACTCTCTTCTGCGAACGTCCGTAGTGCCGACGATGATGAATGCCGGTTTTCGTCGAAACGTAATCCCCGGCGAAGCCGAGGCCACTTTGGATATCCGCGGATTGCCCGACGAGAATCCGGAGGAATTCTATCGTGACCTCGTGGGACTGATCAACGATCCTAACATCGAGGTCATCCCGGAAGGGGTCTACCGGCCGGCGAGCCTGCCCTCCAGTCTAGAGAGCGAAATGTTTCAAGCTCTGGAGGGTGTAACCGATCGTCTCTTTCCGAACGCCGTGACGCTGCCATCTATGCTCACCGGAGCCACGGACATGGCGCAGGTCCGTGCACAAGGAACACAGTGCTACGGTTTCGGCGCGGTTCGGACCGAGGAAGACATCGTTGGGGGTAGCGGAGCGCATGGCGATGACGAACGCATCATGGAGAGCTCGTTGCTGACTCTGATTCAGTATCTGTGGTACACCGTCGTCGAGGTGGCCGCGAGCGAATGACTGGAATGCTTATTATCGTACTTACTCCTTGAACTAGGCCGTGCTCTCCCCAGATCTCGAGATCATCGCCCACCGAGGGTACAGCACGCGCGCACCGGAAAACACGTTGGCTGCCGTAGAGATCGCGATCCACGCGGGGGCCGACGCGATCGAATGGGACGTCCACGTTGCAGCGTGCGGGACGCCTGTGCTCTTCCACGACGCGAACCTGTCGCGGACCAGCAATGGCGTCGGGCCGATCCGCAGCCACACCCTGGTCCAGCTTCAGATGCTGGACGCGGGGCGGTGGTTCGGAGTCGGCTTCGCCGGTGAGAAAATCCCTTCACTGGCAGATGCGCTCGAGCTCACCAATGGACGCGTCCGGCGCGTGTACACCGAGGTAAAGGGATTCCGCGAGCTGGAGGACCTCGATCGAATGGTCGATATCGTGCGCGAGGCAGACCGCATCATCGACCACGTATTCATCTCGCTGGATTGGGCGATCCTCGACCGCATCGCCGAGCGCGACCCCATGGCCCGTATCGGGTACATCGTGGACCTCCCCGAGCGCTGCGACGAGGCACTCGAGCGCGCGACCTCCGACAACCGTTCTCTGATCGACTTCGACTACCGCCTCGTGATCGATCGCGCTGAATTGGTGAAGCGGGCGACGGACCAGGGCGTGGCTGTGGCCGTGTGGACCGTGGACAATCCCGCAGAAGCGCACGTTCTGCGCGACGCCGGCGTGACCCGCTTCACCACCAACCAGGTGAAAACTCTCCTCGCCTGGAAAGTCGGGATCACGTGAGGTCCCACGTCCACCCGTTCTCCCAAGAGGGGCGGGCCCACGCCTTGGATGAGATGGGGAGGACCCGGCTAGACCTACTTGTTATCGGAGGCGGCATCACCGGCTCCGGGATCGCCAGAGACGCTGCGCTCCGCGGCTGGAAAGTCGGGCTGATCGAGAAGGAGGACTTCGGCTTCGGAACATCGAGCCGGTCGTCCAAAATCATCCACGGCGGGGTACGCTATCTCGAGTATGGACAATTTCTCCTGGTGCGCGAGTGTGCTCGCGAACGCAAGATACTCCGCAAGATTGCGCCCCACCTTGTACACCCCATCCCGTTCCTCTATCCCGCATTTGAAGAGGATCGCTTCTGGTTCATCCGGACCGGTCTGACGGTGTTCGATCGCCTGGCATCCGCGAGCGCCACCGAGCGGCACCGGAATCTCGGACCCGCCGAGGTACGTGACCGGTTACCGGGCCTACGCGGCCCGCTCAAGGGCGGCGTGCTCTATCTCGAATACATCACTGACGACGCCCGCTTCACCATGGAAAACGCGCTCTCAGGCGCCCTGCACGGCGCCTTAGTAGCGAACCACGCCCCTGGCCGCATATTGTCGTCGGGAGGCCGTGTGGTAGGCGCCGAAGTGACCGACACGCTGACCGGGAAGACTCTCGTCGCTCACGCGCGGGTCGTGGTGAACGCAACCGGGCCCTGGGCAGCCCAGACCCTGGCGGCGGCTGAACTGACCCCTCACCGACCCATCGTGCCGAGCAAGGGAATCCACCTCCTGCTGGATGCTGCCGCCTTGCCCATTCGGGGAGCTTGCTTTCTGAAAGCCTCGAATGGCCAGCGCGGACTAGCGATACGCCGGCTCGACCACGTCTACGTGGGTACGAGCGACAATGAGTACCGTGGTCCCCTTGACTCCCCTCGGGCCACCTATGCGGAAGTAGAGGAGCTGCTGGCCATGGTACAGGACTGCTTCCCGAAAGCAGGGCTCCGGCTCGACGACGTGCGCGCCACCTGGGCGGGAATCCGACCGTTGATCCAGGAGCCCGGGAAGAGCACCCGCGACACCTCGCGTCAAGACCAGGTGTGGGCGCACACGCCGGGCCTTGTGACGGTAGCTGGGGGCAAGCTCACCACCTACCGGCCGATGGCACGCCGCACACTCGCGGCGGTCGCCCGGCAGCTGGGTGGAGACCCACCCAGGCCCGACCGCTCGGCCGATGTGCCCCTGCCCGGCGGAGAGTTGGAAGGACAGGACCCCGAAGCGTATCGAGAGGCTCACGCGCGGGCGCTCATGGCCAGGGGGGTAGCGCCCGCTACCGCGGCGCGTCTTACCTGGCTATATGGGCGCCAGCTAGACGACCTGATCGCACTGGCGGACCGCGACCCGAGCTGGCTCGAACCCTTGCACCCCGACGTGCCTGCGGTGCGGGGCGAGGCCCTGCTGGCGGTCCAGGGAGAAATGGCAGCCACCCTCATCGATTTCATGGACCGCAGGGCCGCGCTCCTGATCTTCTCGCCAGAGCAGGGAGCGGCGGCCGCGCCCGCGGCAGCCGACGTGATGGCGGACGCGCTGGGGTGGAGCGCCGAGCGGAGAGAACGCGAGGTCGAGGGCTACCTGACTCACGCCGGCAAGCACCGGGTGCCGCCCCCGCCGGGGGACTAGCCCAGGCCCAGCGAACGTGCCGGGCGAAGAGCCGTAGGCGTCACCGCTGATACGACCGCGATCGACCCCGGGGGTGGGGTCACGACTCCGGAGGCACGTCCTCCAGCACCAAGCCGGTGCCCTCCTTGAGCGCCGACAGCACGATGCTCGTGGTGGTAAAATTGACGCCTGGCCAAGACTGGAGGTCGGCCAATAGATGCTCGAGGGTGGAGGTGTCCCCGGTGCGAATTTTGAGCAAGTGCGATCCCTGCCCGGTGACCGCGTGGCATTCCTGGATCTCGGGGTGCGCCTGCACCCGCTCGACAAAGTCCCGGTAGAAGCGCGACCCGTCTATCCCCACGGCGATGAAGGCGGTCACGTCAAAGCCCAGCAGCTTGGGATCGATAATCGCAGTGAAGCCCCTTATAACCCCACGCTCTTCGAGCTTCCGGAGCCGATCCCCGGTGGCGGGCGACGACAGTCCGACCGCCTCGGCCAGATCGTGCTGTGACATACGGCCATCTGCTTGAAGCAGCGTCAGCAGCTTGACGTCGATTTCGTCTAGGGTAGAGCCACGCATTGGGACGATGGACTGTAAGGGAAATTGGGCAAGGCTTCAGGGGGCCCGCGTGGCCGTAACCCCGACACGCACGTCCGCCGCGAGCCGGTCGCGGGGATCGTTGGTGACACGCGTCACTCTCGGAGTGCTGTCCGAGAACACAGCCCTTATAGCCGTGCTGACCACGGGCTCCAAGGCACGGTAGCCTTCGTCTGTGTTGGGAGCGTGCAAGCGGTCATTGGCTTCGATCATAACCCGCGACCGATCGAACGCAAGCTTCCCCGTGAGTCGGTGGTCATCCTCCAGCTTGGCGGCCACCTGGAGAGCGTGTCGGAGGGTGGTGGCGATCATATCAGCGGCCTCGCCACTCCCGTGGACCCGACGCTGCGCCATGAGCCCGAAGAGACCGTCGGAGCGGTCCAGGGAAAAGCTGGCCTCGTGCGTTACCAACACGATGCCGGGACTCTCGGGCACGTGGGCATAGTCGGCCACGTCGAACAACACCAGGTTCTCGAGGGCCTGGTCGCGGATCCACTCGTGGAAGATCGGGACGAACGCTTGATCGCCGATCCCCGGTTCCGGCGCATACATCTTGAGACAAATTCGCTGCAGGCCTTCGATCGTCCAGTCCATCAGTTCGGGCTCGCGAGCGCCCAGGGCAACACCGGACTGCCGCCGCCCTGAGCCTGACACAGACGTGTGTAGCACGCGTGTGAAGCATCGATGAAGAGCTGGGCCTCCTCGACCCGGCGCCGAGCCTCGTCCCGGTCGCGGGCGATTCCCCCCGCTTCGTGAGCGGCCTGGAAGTAAGGCCATTCACTGTTACCAATATAGCGCTCAAAAAAGAGCCGCGTGTCGATGAACTGACGCTCAAAGTCGCTGAAGACCGTCTCGGGGTCGCTCCTGGCGTCCGGATTCTTGGTCTTCAGCAAACCGAGCGCAGCCAGAACCATCGCCCGGTACGCCAGCGCGGAACTTTCCAACACTCGCTCTCTGGTAGCGGTCGGGTCGTCGACGATCAGGGACGCGTCGAACACCTTGCTCTCTGCGCTAGCCAGGCTGAACTCAGTTAGCGTAATGACCTCGCCCGCGCACTCTCCTACGCCGATGTCGCCGATCGAGTACTCGCGCGCATCGTGCCAGTCCACGTAGAAGCTATCGTCCTGCTCGTACGAGGGCACCACCATGAGGTCCTGGAGCTTCCCCTTGATGGTTTTCTTGCCGACGCGCATCACCCAGGGACGGAACGCCTCCCCGTTCTCACGTTCGGCCGAGTACAGGTCCAGAAGCCGGTCGACGGTCTCGGGCACGCGCTTCGAGGGGATCGCGCCGATCGCCAAGCCGTAGTTGCCGGCGTTGTCCTCTAGCGCGCCTCCCAGCAGCAACAGGAAGTGTGGCACCTTGTAGGACCCCACGTTACGACTGGAACCGTAGAAGCCAATATCTGCAATGTGATGCTGCCCACACGAGTTGTTGCAGCCGCTCACTTTGATGGTCACGTCCTTGAGTGTGGCGTCTAGCTGGAGGTTCCTCGCCTCCAGCCCAGCGCGCAGCTCGGCAGTCAGACCACGCGAGCTCGAGATGCCCAGCTTGCATGTGTCGGTGCCCGGGCAGCTGGTCACGTCGGTGATGGTTCCAGCTCCGGACAACGCGAGCTTGGCATCGTATAGGTCGTTGTAGAGACTGACCAGATCCTGGCGGTGTACCCAGCGCAGCAGGAGGTTCTGGTCCACCGTCGTGCGGAGCGCGTCGCTGACGTACCTGCGCATGATATCGGTGAGGTGCCGTGCCTGACGCGAGGTCAAGTCACCGAGCGGTAGGTTGATCGTCACGGCCACGAACTCCGGCTGGCGTTGATCATAGACGTTGGTCTGCGTCCACTCCTCGAAGCCTGGAGCCGGACGGGCACCGTCGCTGGTGGCGGGAGCCGGCTTCCATTCTCGGTGGGACTGCTCGGCATCGTCCACCCACTGCTGCCAGCGCGCATCCGGCTCTAGAGCCTCGAGTTCCACGTCGACCAGTCGCCGGAACTCGTCGATGCCAAGCTTGGCGACCAGGAACTTGACCCGCGCCTTGGCCCGGTTGCGCTTTTCGCCCAGGCGAGCGTACACGCGCGCGATCGCCTGAGAAACGGGGAGCATACGCGCTTCAGGCATGAAATCGTACAGCTCTTTGGCCACGTGCGGCACGGGACCGAGACCACCGCCGACGACGACCCGGAAGCCGCGCTCATCACGCCCGTCCACCACTCGGGTGGCGGCGACGAAGCCCAGGTCGTGCATCATCGCCCGACCGCAGCCCTCACCGCTGCATCCCGAGAAAGCGATCTTGAATTTGCGACCGAAATCCTGCACGTCGGGGTGCCCGAGCAGGAACAGGTGTTCGGCGCGTGCGTAGGGCGAAATGTCGAACAGCTCCGTATGGCAGATTCCGGCCAGGGGGCAGCCCGTGACGTTGCGCACCGAGTTGCCGCACGCCTCGCGGGTGGTAATGCCTGCCGCGCCGAGCCGCCGATGCATGTCCGGCGTGTCTTCGATGTCGACAAAATGGAGCTGGACGTCCTGGCGCGTGGTGATGTGCAGGATGCCGTTGGAGTACTCCTCTGCGCAGTCAGCCAGCACTTCGAGCTGCTCCGCACTCATCTTGCCGAATGGAATTTTGATCCGCTGCATCCCGGGAGCGTCGAATTCCGTGTCGGGACCCTTCGTCAGCCCGCGGCGCGGAAACGGGATCTCCTGGGTGCGGCTGCCGTCGTAGCGGTGGCCGTTGTCGTATCGCTGCCCGTAGGCCCCCCGCCGTAGGCGGAGCTCCGCAAAGACCTTTTCATCGATCTTCAGCTGCTTACGGAGCTGCATCTGGGCCTCGAACTCATCGATCTCAGCTGCCATGGCGACAGAGAGCCTCGATCCGAGGACGTCTTTCCATGTTCCGTTCGATGCGCTCATCGGAGTATCCGTTCCGGGTTTGCCACCGGAATATCGGACGAGACCGGGCTTATACGGGACAATGCCCAAAGCATGGACGATGAGAGCGTCGATGGATCAAGATCACCCGCGCCAACGACCCCTGTGTCTGACTGCACGATCACTACTGTACCTCCGCAAAAAGAAAAAGACCCGACTGCCCGGAGGCAGCCGGGCCAGTTCAAAGCAACCGTAAGCTCACTTACGACTGTGCCCTGACCCCAGGTTGCGCCCCTGACATGGAGGACGTTCGACAACAGCGACAATAACATCGCTTCACCATATGGATCACCGCTCGTCAGTGGTCACGGGCAACAAAAAAGGCGGCCCCCCTCTTCGAGAAGCCGCCGTTTCTTCGACCCTGCTACGATTACACGAAGATGCGGGTGCGGCCTCCCGAAAGAGACCTACAAGAACACATCACCGTGACCGCACAGAAATTCAGCATCAGCCATCCGCTACGTGTTGTACCAGCTTATCAGCAGAAAGCAAGCTACGAATCCAACCCGACCGATGTCAAGGGTTCGGGCGGCCCCGTGACGGCCCTGTCTGTTTCGGCCGCCGCACGATGGCGTCGGCGATCCGGGCCACGCGCGCCATCTGGGCGACGTCGTGGACGCGTACGATGTCCGCCCCCCGGTCGATGCACAGGGTCACTGCCGCAGCCGTACCTTCAATCCGCTTGTCGGGCGCCAGATTCAGAGTGTATCCGAGGAACGATTTGCGAGACGGACCCACCAGAATGGGGTAACCCAACTCGGTCAACTCGTGCAACCGATCGACCAATTCCAGGTTCTGATCGACCGTCTTGCCGAACCCAATGCCGGGATCTACGATCAAGCGCTCGTCCTTGACTCCGGCTCTCAGTGCCAGTTCAATCGATTCCGTCAGTTCGCGTTTTATGTCTCCGAGTAGCTCCCGGTACTCCACCCCCACGTAGCGCCCACCCAACCGTGCCTCCTGCGCCGCGTCGTCAGGCCGACTACGGTTGTGCATCATCACGACAGCGACGCCGCTCTCGGCCGCAACCCGGGCGAGGTCGTCGTCCCTGCGAAATCCCCAGACATCGTTGAGAATAGTTGCGCCCTCGGCGATCGCCTGCCGCGCGACTTCGGCCTTGTAAGTGTCGATGGAAATCGGAACGCTGACGCGTGCGGCGAGCGCACGCACGGCGGGGATCGTCCGGCGGAGCTCCTCTTCCACCGGTATCGGATGGCTGCCGGGCCGCGTAGATTCGCCGCCGACGTCGAGGATATGGGCCCCCGCCGCCACGTGGTCCTCAGCCAGGGCCACCATACGGTCCAACCAATGGTCACCCACGGCCAACCCGTCCCCGGAGAACGAGTCGGGCGTCACATTGAGGATGCCTATGACGTAGGTCTGGGCACCCCAGTCGAACGTGTGGGAACCGACGGTCAGGGCCGGATGGATCACCTGATTCGACTCAACGGATGCGTGGTGGGTTACACGCCGGTGCCCGGCGCCCCCCCTACGGCCCAAACCTTACGCTTCTCCCCGTCCGACAAGCACTCGTACAGCTCCCTCACACTCACACCCAGCGCAGGATGAACGATCTCGGGAGCGATGTCGTTCAGTGGAACGAGCACGAAAGCCCGCTCGTGCAGGAGAGGATGTGGCACAGTCAGGCCTGGCGACGTAAGTACCAGGTCGTCATAGAACAGCAGATCCAGATCTATGAGGCGCGGGCCGAACCGGGCGCCGGGTGCACGACCGAGGGCCGACTCCGAGTGCTTCAGCTGAGCAAGAGTGTTTTGGCTCGACAACCCTGTCCTAGCCAGGCAGCATTGATTCAAAAACCGCGACTGATCGAGATGGTACGCGGGCTCGGTCTCGTAGATCGGGGAGACGGCGATGACCTCAAAACACCCACCCAGCTCGACCAGGGCTCTGCGCAGGTTTTCAGCACGGTCGCCCATATTCGTGCCC
>Ga0114993_10007467_pt1 | contig 10100 bp, 10 predicted proteins | sample ArcticOcean_MG_C_FD_87042 | JGI IMG/M metagenome (GOLD analysis project Ga0114993, IMG submission 87042) | Marine microbial communities from western Arctic Ocean - ArcticOcean_MG_CB2_150 | ecosystem: Environmental > Aquatic > Marine > Oceanic | place: Arctic Ocean: Canada Basin | collected...
AAATGTTATATCGCGTATCAAGTAGTCAAGAAAATTAACTCAAGACCACTTAGATAATTGCTTCAAAATTGAAATCCCGCTTTCACCCTACTAATGGTAGTGTGCGCGTGAGGCTTACTGTCCCATGACAGAGCCGTTGCCGATAGAACCGTTCACATGATTGCCCATGCGTCCATATTCTGCACCGAAATTCTCTATAACACCGTGACCGCTATACCCTGCACTATTCATCATAATGCTTGGAAGTATATAGGAAGCAAAGGGGTCTGCTGACTTACCTGTTGGCTCAAGAGCCGCCGCGTCAACAATCATTGGATTCTGGTGAATAGTAGGAACAGTCTCAGCCATCCACACAGGAGGTGCGTGACCTATATCTGCACGGTGACTATCAAGAGGATTGTATTGCCCTAAATCTCGATAATCCACTACTTCATATTCGTGGCGGTAATCAATCTGCTCTTGGAACAAATCATTAGGTGTGGATGCACCTGCTTGTTGTCCAAGCGGGTCAGTAGTAGTAGTGGAAGTAGTCTGCCCAATAACTGAGCCGTCGCCTGATGGATAAACAATATCTGAGATGTCACCTTCAGCCAAGAATCCATGTGAGCGTATGTTACGAAGTAGTTGCGCGAAAGCCAGAAGTCCCAGAGTCCCACTAAAGGCTTGAACTCCTCGACTCATCTCACCCTCAAAGAGTGTATCTCCGCGAGCCGCATATCCTACAAGAGCAGAAGCGAAAACACCGAGTCCAACATTTCTAACCAAATTAGAACGACTACCGAATAGTCCCATGTAAGAGGATATAATAGCCCCTGACGACAAAACAGCCGCAACGCCCAAAAGCATTGGAACTGATGCCAATTCTCTTGCGCCATCTTCAACTGTGTCTATGGATTCTTGAATAACCATCGTATCACTTGCCCCTATTCATCTGCACGACTATAAGAACCTTAGCCATCAATTAGTGTGAAACTAACGCTTGGATAAGTCTTCACATTTTGATATAGTATCTTCCAACCCTTCCTTTAACGCTCTTTCCAATCCTTTTCGGTGCATTGTTTTTAATCCCGCCTCAGTAGTTCCACCTTTAGAAGCAACGCTGGAAACTATTTCCTCTAAAGTTAAATCTGTGTGTTGATAAAGAGCCAATACGCCCGCAACAGTTTCTAATACTATTATTTCAGCATCTTTAGGAGAAAGCCCATGTTTTATTCCGACACCTTTCATAGTTTCAAATACCTGAGCCAAATAAGCAATCCCTGAACCTGACAAAGAAGTAATGACATCAAGATGATGTTCGTCTTTAGGAGTAACTTGAATAACATTACCCAAATCTGAAAACAAAGCCTTCGCTATCCACAGTTTTTCTTCACAACTCCCCTCTTCACAAACCCATGCGGTCATACTTTGACCATACGCTACTGCCAAATTAGTCATCGCTCGGACAACAGTTGCCTCGCGCACACGCGGAGTGTAGTAAGATAGGGGAAGACCTGCCGCAAATGAAATAACCAATCCTCGGAAATCCTTGATGTCTTCCAAAACTGCATCCATATCTTGTGGGCGCACCGCCAAAAGAAGAACTTCCACTTGTTCTGACAGTTCTCTATTATCTTGTATCACTTTAACGCGAGACAACGAAGGTTTAGTGAAATTAATATGTGTAGGATTAGAACATTTAACCGTATGATATGTGCAATCCATAATCCCCTCAAGTAAAGCCCGCCCCAAATGACCTACCCCTATGATTCCAAGTGGGGGGGGTTCATACAAAAGAGAACTCATTCTATCAATCTCTCCAACACCTCTAAAAAGGATTCTCCACTAAATAATCAATAAAGTCCATAACCTCATCCACCTTCTCATCAAGTATCTCTTTGTAGGAACACTTGTATTTAGACTTAATGCACTTCGCAATATGGGCATAAGAATTACGACCTGTAGGGTGGCGCGAGGATGGAGGCAATTTTCCTGTCAGATAATCGCCACCATTTCGGATAGCATTCCATACACGCTTTGAATTAAACTCATTCAAACTTCTTTCCTCCAATTTTGTTTAACCATCTGTGTAACTTGAAACTCCATATCTGCAAATGGTCGGCTCTGGAATCCAAATCGTTCAGACTCGATTGAAGATTATGAATCTCCTGAGCAAGCCTACTCACTCGCCTCTGCAATAAGAGATTGTAAGAAAATAGTAAAACAACACACCCCACTAAACCAATGATAACAGAATCCACAATATCCCTACCTTAGTTCATCAACCAATTTAACCAATCGCTTAAGTTCCCACTCAAGTTCACCTACCCTTTCCACAGACTTCTGCAACAAAGCCCATATTCGTGACATTTTATCCTCGTTTAAGGTTCTATCCGAAGGGTTCGGAATTAAAGGTTGATAGGTGGAATCAATTTCTTCTATATTTTCTATCTCATAAGCATCATTTTGAGATTCAGTAGTAATATAATTCTCAGTAACTTTAACACAGACGCTTCCGCATTGACATTCTAATTCTTCGGTGCGCCCCATTACGGCTCGCAATACATCTTCACATTCTAAGCATTTGATGTCTTGATTTTTCAGTATCGGCACTTACAACCCTCCTTTATGACCCTATTACGAGGGCGGCGTTTATTAAGTTTTATGTGGAATTGAGGGAAAAAGGTCACTTCCGCAAGATGCGAAGTCATCCGATTCACTCAACATATTTAGTATAACACTTTTCGCTACAAAACAAGGTCATGTGAGGTGTATGCGAAAAGAATCTATCACAAGCAGGACATTTCATGTTTTCACCTTAACTAATGTTAGAGTCAACCACTATATTAGTATTGGGATTTATTATCGCCGCCAAGATGGATTATTCTCACCCCTTCAGGTTGCTCTTTCGTGATATAGCGGTGAGGGTCTATCACTATGGAACCTTCAGGAAATGTAAGGTATTGGAATGCGTCGTGTTTGGTGGAAATGAGATAGAGGGCTTGAGGGCAATACCACATGGTATCTGGCTCACGCAAGAAGGGGTCAAAGGACTCCACCTCTATGCCTCTTTCCGCTAAGATATTCTCTAATAGAATAGCAGGGCTACCTACTGTTAACTTGGTTTGAGGTTTGAAGGTGCGACCCATCAATACAACAGGCAATTCGGGTGTGAGTTTATGCTCTGCCTCTATTAAGTCAGCAAGCCATTCGGTTTGATGTTCTCTCGCCATCATTAAATCGTCAAAGAAGTTATGGGAAAGGTTTAGTTCTCTGGCTAACCATGACATAGCGATATTATCTCTGGGGTGACATCCTCCACCATCTCCCATACCTCCTGATAGATACTTCTTCGACATTAAACGGTCGTGGGCTAATCCCAATGCTTCGGTGACCGCATCCACATTAGCACCTGTATGGTGACAAATTTCCATCATAGTATTCGCAAAGACTATTTTCATTCCGATGTAAGTATTGTAAGCCACCTTAATCAGTTCTGCTGATTTCAAATCGGTATGATAGAACGGACGGTCATGCAAAGTGTGGTAAAATTCTTCAGCAAGTTGCGCCGCATGATTATCATCCACTCCAAATAGGACGAATTCAGGGTTGAGGAAATCGGGGATAACAGTTCCCATAGCAATAAAGAATGGATTGTAGCATAACTTAACCTTGTCATTCAAAACAGGTTTAATTTCTCGCTCTATCGTTCCTGGTAATACGGTCGAAATAATGATTACTACTTTTTCCTCATCTTGCTCATCAATCACTTTGGCAAGGTCGGCCATACCTTCACGCAACCAAGTATAATCGAAATCAACTCGGCTCTCAGGTAAGCGCGTCACACCTTCGTATAACGGGTCGTGAGGGGTTTGGATAGGAACGAAAATTATATCTGAAAAAGCAACTAATTCAGGTAAATCCATAATTTCTAATTCGGAATTGTTAAGTAACTCTGCGGCTTGAGGTTCGTAACCTTCGGCTAACGCTCCATTAGGTTCTATTAGACTTTTCGTTTTAATCATGTTTAAAGTTTTTTCATCAATATCTATACCTGCTACTTTGTGTCCTTTAGTTTCAACCGCTAAAGCAACGGGCAATCCAAGTTTACCTAATCCTACAAAACCTATGTTATAACTACTGTTTTCTCTTGCCATTTTATTCACCTACATTCTATCTAATAAGTTTCTTATCTTTAAACTATCCTGTCGTCTTAACTCAGTTTGTTCAGGAGTCATTAATAACTGATGGGTTTGATGATAGCCCCCCTGTTGTTTGTTCCAAACATCTGTGTAAGTTTCATCTTCCATTTTAGGGTCTGCGGATAAATCATATCTATAATGATTTGTTAATATTCTCCATTCCATCCTTTCAACTCCCGCCGCTTCAGCAACCATGTGCATCCAAGTATCGTTGTGAGCGTTGAGAGAAAAATGACCTACGGCTCGGTAAATCTCTCGATGGACGAAAGGGAATCCAAATTTCCATCCTGCCGTGTCATCTATTTGGATAACTGCTATCGGAGTGCCGTGTAAGCCTTGTCTGTGTTCTTCCATTATTTTATCCCATTCAACAGTCAATAATTCGGCATCATCATTCCACAAAAAAAGATATTCTCCCTCTGCAATAGCACACAAATCATTGATATGAGTATGCAAATCTCCATAGCCTAATCCGCGAGGAGAATACAACACCTTGTAATGCGAAGTTAACTTCTCCAATTCAGGGTAGCAATCCATATAAGTGTCCTTATCATCATTATCAATCTTCAACAAAATTTGCACTTGTTCAGGATGGCGAGCGTTCTTGATAATGCTGGAAACTGATTTAAGCATCAATTCAGGCCGTCCTCGCGTCGGAAGTAAAACCGAAACTAAGTAATCTGCACCCATGCTTCAAAGAAGCCTATATGCTTTATTAAACTACGGACTCACCTTAGATTTCATAGTCATGGCAGCCAATCCAATTACCCCGATTGCACCTATAACAACTAATATCTCCAACGAAGATAAATCTTCCTTGACTACCACAGTAGTATTATCTGAACTGTCAGGCTTAAAATCCATATTAACTGTGTCAGCAGGGAATTGTTCTGTGCCATGTGGCCCAAGCCTTTCATTTACTAAATGTGGAGTGCAACAACGACCTGAAGGTTCTAATTGGGAAAACATCATTATCATCACTTCTTAATTTTCTTTTTGCTTAGTTTCGATGCGACCTTCTTATTCTCAGCCACTATCGCCGCAATCTTATCAGGAGTAAAACGAGAGGTTTTCTTACGAGTGGTTTTATTCTTCTTAAACAATCCATAGAATACAGATGAATTGATAGGGATTTCTTGGATTAACTCAAAGCCATTCTCTATCATATCCTCCATGATGTCTTCAGGTGTGGCGATGCGATAACAAGTAGGGTCATTGGCAAATTCCGCCGAGTCTTCTGCATAGTATTCGCTTGGGCCAAAACGATTAGTGGCTGAACCAAAGAACAGTAGCGCATCCTTTTTCATCACCTTATTTATCTTCTGAAGGGCTGAGTCTGTATCGGGTAAATGATGATAGACCCCTAAGCACATAACGACATCGTAAGTGTTATTATGGGTTGTTGGCAGTTCCATAATATCCATATTTTCAAATTTAGCACCTGTCTTTAACTCTGATTCTAACCATTTTGCTTGAGCCAAAACATCTGTCCCTGCTTGGTTAATGTCAATACCTAAAACATCAGCCCCATTATGAGCAAGAATGAGAGAATAAAAACCAGAATTACAGCCCACATCCAAACATTTCTGTTCAGAGATGTCTTGAGGGATAAATGGATAAAGCGCATCCCAGATAGGTAGTGGGTGTTCGTGGATTTCTGTTGTCCAAACTCCCTTTACGATGATATGATGATAGAAAGCACCCAATAAAGCCATTTGAGTCAAAGTTTCCTCATATTGTTTCTTGGTGGCTCTTATTGTAGGGAGGCGTTTCTTAATTCGGGTATGATTTGAGGGTGTTGGCATAGAAAGACCTATCTTAAAAGAGACAGTTGTGCTATTTGAAACTATCCTAAGTTAAGCCGACAATTATCTTAATTGTAGTTATGTAAAACAACAGCCAGACAACTGCTCCAACTCATTTAATATCGAGGAAGGTCTTTTGTTTTCACAGCCCGTCCATACCACCGTTGTCTCCCCTCTGCACCTGATTGGATTATTCGATGTTCAACTACTGTAAAACCATTCGATTCTAAGTCCTCTATAATGTATTCAGGGGTGGCTACTAAAAATACTGAAGGGTCATTCTCATACTCCTCACCCTTTTCAAAATAACGAGTTTGGTATTTATTTACTTCACCCTCAATATACAACTCTCCACCCATCTGTAAAAGTTTATTAATGTGCCTCAAACCTTCAGAGGGCTTCTCTAAGTGATAATAGACTCCTAAGAATAAGACTACATCATAATCTCCATAGTGGTCGCAATCGAACAAATCCATAATTTCAAACTTAGCCCCTGTTTTTAATTCAGATTCAATCCACTCGGCTTGCTCTATCCAATCAGAGTATTTTCTATTATCTAAACCTCCTGATAGATTAGAGTAGTCTTGGTCATATTCATCGTGTTGATTATTATCTATACCGAGAACTTCAGCACCCAATTTAGCCGCTTCAAAACAAAAGAATCCTGCGTTACATCCAATGTCCAACATTTTTTTACCTACAACATTACTTAAAGATGGTCTAATTGCGTCCCACAGAACATTAGGGTGTTCATTGGCTGAAGAATAAACACCCTGTATATTAATGCGTTGAAAGAACGGCCCTCTTTTCTCTATTTCATTTTTAATACGCTGATGCTCAGACTGTTCGGTGAGAGAATCAAGAGGAGTCTGCAAATTATTGAGATTATCAAAAGTGTTCTCTGGTTTTGGGTCATCAGAGATTTTAATCGCTCGCACAGCATATCTGTTCCCACAACAAATATCTCTGGTTCTAAATGTCTCCAATATCTCAAATCCATTCCTTTTCATATCCTCATTAAGATACTCTGGGGTGGGAATCAAGAAATTGGAACTATCCAATCGGTATTCCTCCTTATCATCATAGTAGGTGGTTTCAGTAGGATGAGTTTCACACTCCAAATAAAGTTCACCTCCCATTTTCATCAAACGATTCAATTTTGCTAACCCTCGCGAGGGGTCTTTCAAGTGATAATAGACTCCTAAAAAGAGTATCTTATCATAAGGTTTGGATTCATCACAATACATAAAATCCATTTCTTTGAATTTAGCCCCCGTTTTTAATTCTGATTCAATCCACTTGGCTTGCTGTAAAGGCATACAATCTCGATTAAAAACTCTTTCGACTTGATTGTTATCCACTCCCATCACATCTGCTCCTCTCTTTGCGAGTTCAAAACTGAAGAAACCAGAATTACATCCTACATCTAATACTTTTTGACCCTCAATATCTTTAATGAGTGGACGATGAATGGCTTCCCAAAGATTCAAAGGATGATAATCATAAGTTTTACTTTCTCCTGAATCAGTATTAATAGGTATCTGGGACTCATATTGAGTGGGAACTCCATGCACATCTATCTGCATGGCAAATGGTTGACGACTTTTTATCTCGGCTTTAATGGATTTAAGGTTAGATTCTTTCATTACAGGCTCAGGAATCTTTATGTTATCTGTGAGTTTCTTCTCGGTGGAAAAGAAAAATAGTTGAAATAGTCTTCCATTTTCTTTAGAATCTCCAAAGTAGTCCAAACTGCGATGCCAATGTTGAGCATTAAAAAGAATAAGGCGATTGAATACATTTCCAATTCTATCAATTTCATTCCATGCTTCTAAATTCTGTGCGTTTGCATCGAGAAGTGTTCTATCAAGATGCTGCACACCAAATCTTGATTTGTCCTCCTTAAATTCGTAAAGTCCTGTTCCTGATGAAAGTGGAGCATCAGGAGTTAGGTAAAGAACGCCCGCCCAATCTGTTACATCAGCATCCGTGTGCATCCACGAAACATCTGACTCTAAGGTATATTGAAAACAGCCATTAGCATTGACATAATTATCTTTATCTGACCATAAAGTAATGTCTCCCGTAAAAGGTTGGATAAATTTTTGTAAATGTTGACGAATTTCTTCGGTCGCACAAGAATGTGTTCTCTTTCCTGGGTAATTTCCTACAATCGGAAACTCCTGTTGTAAGACCCATTCACGAACAGCCATAGGGTTTTCATAGAAGTCATCCAGAACCATAACAGTCGGAGTAGGATTATTAACAGCAAACATATACACAAGTAGGATAGTTTTCTCTTAAACCTTTGTGTCTTAGAAATAGGGTGGAGACTCTCCATCAACTTTCTCAATGACCTCTTTAGGTTGTTTTATGTTATGCGTTAGTCTTCTCTCTGTGGAAAAAAAGAATAGTTGGAATAAACGAGCGTTCTCCTTTGAATCTCCAAAATATCCCATACCTCTATGCCAATGTTGAGCGTTAAACAAAATTAAACGATTAAAAACATTTCCAATATTATCAATTTGTTCCCAAGCATCCAGATTTCTTCCATTTTGTTTATGTTCTGTATGGTCAGCATTTTCTAAACTGAATCTTGTTCCATCTCTAAACTTAAACAAACCTGTTCCTGATGAAAGAGGGGCATCAGGAGTTAGGTAAAGAACACCAGCCCAATCAGTTACATCAGCATCCGTATGAATCCAATCATCATCCGACTCTATTGAATATTGGAAACAAGCATTAGCGTTAAAGTAATTATCTGCATTAGACCATTGAGTTATTTTTCCTGCAAACGGTTCAATGAACTTTTGAATGTGTTCGCGTAATTCGGGTGTAGCAAAAGACTTAGTTCTGGGACATCCAACATAACTCATAGCGAACTCCTCTTGTAATATCCATTCACGAACATCCATAGGGTTTTCATAGAAGTCATCCAGAACCAGAAATGTAGGGGTGGGATGATTAACCTTAAACATATAGATAAGTAGGGCAGTTTCGCCTTAAACCTTTGTGTCTTAGAAATCAGGAAGGGATTCCACCGACTTACTCCAATCAAAACCTGTATCGTAAATATCGGTATTTACCAATCCTGTCGGGTCAACTGCTGATACCATGTCTGAAGCGGTGTGAATAGATTGAGTGACAGTCTTACCCAATGGACTCTTGGCGTGGCGAATCTTATCTTGGGAATGAGTGTGGTGAACCATAGCGGTGCGGAAGAAGTTCTTAGCATCTCGGCTCATTCTCCTGTCATCCGTCATATAGGTTAAGAAGCGTTGGTGAATGTTGCGACCGAAGAACCTCTGCCTCAATATCCCCTCACTCCTTTTGAAGATAAACAAGAAGGGTTTCTCCACTTTCTCGCTGACAGTCATCACATCATTTTTGAATTTAACTTCCCACTTCTGGAAAATCCATGTGCGGTCTGGAAGAGGCTTTACCCCATCATAGTGCATAATAGGAGAAGGTATTTTGGAATTAACTTGTTGCATGGCTACTTGCTGATGTGGACTTAGATTGAGAATAGGCTTAGTAACAATGTCGAATTGCTGTCCCGACTCGGAAACAATGTGACGGTTAGCCCTCTCAACAGGGTTGTCTCTTAGACTGTCAGATATACTTCTATTCAAATCCATAGGAAATCCTCACCTTTATGAAGGGGGTTTGACTATAAGAAGGTATGCTCAGACCATACACTATACGGTTCTGTTTATAGCCCACCCCACAGCACGAAAGAAATATGATACGGTCAACCCACACTAAGCATTTGTCGGAGAACTCATTGATTATGAGAGAATTAAAGCCAATAAGCCTCATTCGTTATGAATAAGGCGAAACACTTAAATAGGTTATAGCGCGTAGGATAGGTAAGGTAATGGAATGAAGGACGAAAAAGACATTTACTCAGATAACGATATGTGGAATAGGGAATCAACTGATTCAACTGATACTGAAATTGAATTGCCTCGCGAAATAGGTAAATCTGGAGTGCCAGAAAGTTATAATTGTAAATGTGGTAACAACAACCATTCAGATTTCCATGTGGACGATAACAAGGGAGAGGTTTCCTGTAACCAATGTGGAACTCTAATTCTTGAAAACATGATTGACC